>Ga0209542_10009297_pt1 | contig 18072 bp, 22 predicted proteins | sample RifCSPhighO2_01_FD_184028 | JGI IMG/M metagenome (GOLD analysis project Ga0209542, IMG submission 184028) | Soil microbial communities from Rifle, Colorado - Rifle CSP2_plank highO2_0.1 (SPAdes) (version 2) | ecosystem: Environmental > Terrestrial > Deep subsurface > Rock core/Sediment ...
TGATTGTTCATGGCAACCATGAGTCTGAGTCTTCCCTGAGGAGGGCGTGCAAGGGCTCGAAGAATATCCTCTGGCTTCATAATCGTATGTGCGTTGTTGAGGACTTCGCTTTTTTTGGGCATGGCGGCGGAGGCTTTTCTCTGGAGGATAAGGAGTTTGAGGCGTCTGCAAAAGGATGGCTCAGACAAATCCCGTCAGGAAAAAAGTTTGTCTTTGTGACCCATGCCCCCGCCCATAAGACGGCTCTGGATGCTTTGGCTGATGATCATGTGGGGAATAAGAGCTACCGCGAGTTTATTCTCGCAACAAAGCCTCTGGTCCACATCTGCGGTCATCTTCATGAGAACGCGGGCAAGCATGACCAGATTGGAAAGACGCTGAGCATTAATCCCGGCCCCTTGGGAAAATTTATACGGGTCAACTAGCGCGTTGTCTAGGCATTTAAGACTATAAATGTTTTTAAAGTGAGTTCTGACAATGTTACATATGGACAAATCGCAGCTTATTAAGGGATTGGATTCCTTTCTGGCGTATGTAGGGCTTGTGAGGTCTGCCAAAGCTCGTGACGATGCTCATGCATTGCAGCAGGATCTGGATGATGCGCAGGCGGTCATACGCGAGCAGTCTGCCCGAATCTCAAAGTTGGAGTCAGATCTCGAGTACATGATCGGCGAACATGAGGAGGAGATGGAGCGTTTTCACACTTCAGATGAGCAATATGCCCAGCTGGCTAGGCAATCTGAGTCTTTGCAGGAACAGCTATTGACCGCGTTTTCAGCGATAAATCAATTGACCAGCCAAAATGAGCGTCGAATACGGACAATAAGGAAAATGGCACTGAAATACAAAAATCTAAATGATCAGGATAGAAGGCATCAGTTTCTGATTGAGCAGCTGTCTGCAGGGAGGAAGCACCTTATGCACGCTAACTATCACCTCAGAAATCAGGTTGCCTTTGTTGCAGCAGAGTATGCGAGAACTGCACTCGAGTCGCCTCACCTGCCTTTTTTTGCGTTGAATCCCGCGGGCACGGTCGCTTTTTGTTCTAAGCAGGCAGCTTCCTATCTTCGAATTCCGAAAGAGATGATTTACAACCACCCGCTTTCCGATTTTATTGAGGACCCTTCGCAAAAAGAACTCTTTGAGCACGGCCTTGATAGGCTTGCTCGGAGGATCGCTCCATTGATCAAGATGTATGCTGATGTCACTGTCCGATCCGCTCCATATCCAACGATAGTAACCGCGCGCGGGATATATAGTCACAAGGACTTATTTGGGATCTATGTTCAGCTGGAGAGGTATAAGCGGAGACGCTGGTTTGCGCCGCGCATAGAGGAAGACACGTATGAGATCTCGATTCCTTTCCCTGCAAGTAGGTCTTTCCTGTACGCGGTAAAAGATTTGGAGTTCAAAATCCTGCAGGGCACTGAAGCTGTGAGTGGCACCCGTTTTGTGGTTAACTTTGATTGTGAAAGTGTTGAGCATATTGACGGCCGTGTTCTTCCAAAGATGTCTTTTATCGCGCACTCACTGAAAGAACATTGTCATTTTTTGAATGTTGGCAATCCGCTCTATGGGGATCTGCGTGCAGTTGGAGTCACTCCTTCACAAATGGGAGTGGACGAGAAATCACTCCGTCAAGGAGTGTGACAGGAAAACTATATAAACGCTCACCGTTCTGTGCGCGTATGAAGTTTAAGGAAGCGCTGCACAAGCTCGAGAATGATCATGGATTTAAAGAATGGAGAAAAAAGCATCCAAAGGACATTCTCGCGCATGGATTCATGATGCTGGAGCAGACGAATCTTGATTTCTGGCACATCGGGTATTATGACGAGACCGCGGACAAGATCACATCTTTTGAGGTCACGGACAAAAAAGTTGTCGCGAATGAGCCCACGGACATTTTTAAGCGGCCTGAGGCGAAAATCATGGGGTTAACTCCCGAGACCATATCTGTTGAGCTCGCTGACGCGTTGGATACGTCTGATCAATTCCAGAAGAAGGAATATCCCAATAACGATCCGCAGAAAGTCATTGTGATTCTGCAGCATATTGATAATGCGCAGGTCTATAATATCACGTACATCTCCGCCGCGCTGAATACGCTCACGATGCGTGTTGACGCGCGCACAGGAGAGTTGGTCTTTCACAAATTAATGCCATTGATGGAATACAAACAATCGTAAGTATCTGCGTAGTGCTTTTTGCTTACATATATTCGCAAGTTCATCCTCAAACGATACGGTCAGACTTGCAATTTCTTTATAAACCTCGTTCGCACTTCGTAAGCATTGGGTTTGCCTAATACCAAAATTTCAAATTCCTATCCCGATGTTGTGGATCAAAGGCACCCCCTATTATCTAACGACGTTCTGGGATAGGAGTTTTGAAATTAATGTTCTTTTGCGCTTCTAGTTTCTTACAAGTTTCAAGCAGGGCATTCACTCCGAGTTCCACAAGAAATTTTCTCATTTGAAAGTTACAAGACAATCTTTTTATAATAGTAAAAAAACAAAAAAACAATGAAGAAGCCCAAGGACATTACAAAAAAAATAAGTTATAACACGGTCCGGAGCAACCAAACCTTGGGAGGTTTTCTAAAGGATGAAGTTAAAGTGCAGGATGCCACATAAATCTTTTTATAATCGCTATTGTCTCGCGTATATATGCTCTCGAAGGAAGAATACGCCTTATTAATCCAGGATGCGATCCAGCGCAATGAGTCTATTGTTATTGGCGCGAATTGCTCCGTGACGTACAGTGGAAGAGCAGAGTCCTTTCTCGATTTTGGGGATCGCATCATCATTATCAAAGCAGATAATACCCTATTGATTCATCAGCCCGTGGGCAATAATCCCATTAATTACATGAAGCCAAATACGGGCCATAGCGTCAGCTTGCATGAGGGCCAATTGACGCTCAAAAGCAGGAATCTCCCTCAAAAGGAATACATGGACATCATCATGAAGCAAATCTATTTCTTCAATTCTCATAAGATGGAAGACGCAAAGGAAATTCTTATCAACGGAACAGAGAAGGACATGTCTGACATGCTGTTCAGTAGCCCAGACCTTATTGAGCCCGGCTTTACCCCTTTAAGCCGGGAAGAGCATACCCAATTCGGATTTATTGATCTTTTCGGATTTGATCGGAATAATATTCTCACTATTGTTGAATGCAAGCGCTACACCGCGGATTTTAAGGCTGTGGAGCAGCTTGACAGGTACGTGCAGAAAATCAAGCGCTCCAAAGGCATCGTGCACGCGCGGGGCATTCTCGCGGCGCCAAAAATTTCGCCTAACGCTCGGGTCCTGCTTGAGCAGAAAGGGTACGAGTTTCGCGAGATTAATCCTCCTAAGCGCCTCGAGCGCTTTAATCGTGACCAGGCAAGCCTGCATCAGTTCAAATAGAAATGTGGTAAATCAGAAATTCTTTAAGGCCAGGTATTCCTGAGATGTCGAAGCATTCCTGCGCGTTAATGATCACTTTGCTGTTGAGGTCAATGACGCAATACCCTCCATCAAGATACCTTCCTACGGGACGTTCAGGAAGCGATGCAAACTGCTGGGTTCGGAGCATGTGTTCTACTTCTCGATAATGGAGCTGGCTAAGTGTGAGCGTGTTCCCTTTGACAAGCAGCAGCGTGATGAATGTCATGAAAAATATGGGCATTCATGGCTTTATATGAGTTGCTAAGATTTTTTCGGAAGAATTTCGATAACTTTCTCTCTGCTTCGCAAACCATGCAATAATCGGACCGTGCACCCTAGTTCTTTCGTGAGAAATCGAACAAGCTCTTTATTTGCTTTATCATGCTCGGCGGGTTCACTAACGGCAATACGATAAGCTCCCCGTTCAGCATCATAGCCTATAATTTTACTTTGAGGAGCGTTCGGCTTGATAACAACACGGTGTTTTCCCGGAGCGATCATACGTGCTCCTCAAGTTTGAAGCATATGATGTTCGTGAGTTCCTGGATGATGTTGACGAGGTAATGCGCGAGCCTCGCGTCTCGTGCGCTTTGGTTCGCTACATCATGGATTTTATTTATGAACTGCTTCCTGAATTTGAACACCTCGTTCATATCCTTCAGGTCGAATTTATAATAGAGCTGGTAGCATTTTTCCATATACAAATTAGCTTCTTTGAAAAGCGCAATGATTGTTGGCGAAATATTCTTAATCGCTTTTCCTTTTGAATCCATGAAGAAATCGCAGAGGTATTTGTACTCGTCAGCTACTTTTTCAACATGCTCAACAATGAGATATGTGGGGATTACTTTTTTGAGCTCGGCGTATCCTTTTTGATGCAGGATTCTTCTGCAGAACGCGGTATATTTGTTATTGTTGAGCTCCTGCAGCTTAATGTTCTTAATCGGAGTCATGTTCCCTTGTTCCATGCATTCCACAAGTTCCGTCGCCATGGATTTGAGGAGCAGGAATGTTCTTCGGATGATATTATCAAATTCTGCTTCATAGACCCCCGCAATGCTCTTGATCGTGCAATGTGAATTGCGCTGCTCAATAATCTCAAATCCGATCATTTCATTCTGGATAACCGCTTGGATCTTCTCAGGCAGGAGTGGATCCGTATAGTGAAGCGTTACTTCTTGATAGCCCACTTTGTAAAGCGCGTAGAGGATATCTTTAAGGCTTTGGTCGAGTCCGGAGACATCGAGTTCTGCGATTTTGCCTTCTGTCGTTTTTTGCGTTGTAATCGCAATCGTCTTGCCGAGATCCTGCACTTCGACTTGCTCTCCCTTATGGATGCCGTATCGGGAAATCCACGGTTTAGGTAAGCTGACAAGATACGTGCTGTTAGCAATCTGTATAATACTGCGTTGCATGACTTTGCCCCCGTAATATCGGGTTGTAGCAGCGCCCACTTAAATATTTTTCGGATTTATATAAAAAGGCCAGTTTTTATAAAATATAAGGCAAAGATATATAAGTTAACTATTGTTATTTCCGTCTACGTTTGGGGTTTGAAGCCTATAAGGCAAATATATATATTAACTATAGTGAATTAGGCTGTGGAGGGGGGATGGTAGATAATAATCAATCTGAGGAACATGAAGGCAAAGACATATACGACGAGGAAGAGCTCGAATGGCTAACGGAGAGCGAAGCCATATCGCCAGGAGAAGCCTGGTTTATGCTTGGCTGGCAACGAGCTCGTTGATTAATATTCACTAACGGCATTTAGTTGAGTAGTCAGATGTATAATTTGGGGTGATGTGCGTGAAATACCAGCAATGCGTTATGTGCGGCTCGATGATCACGAAAAGTGGCATCATGGATCCGTATATCTGCCGGGAATGTGAGCGCGAGCTTGAGACGATGGAGCTCCGCAGGGAGTACTGGCTAGACCAGGCATAGGCGATTAGCCACTGGCAAGTAGTAAGTAATTAAATATATTTATATAGTAGTAGTAGTTCGCTTCACTTATGGCTGAATCTGGAATGTATACGCTCTTACTGGCTGATGATGAGGAGGTGATCAGAGAGCTCATTTTAGAAGGTATTTCGGAGTGGAATCATCGCAATCCTGCCTGCGGGTTTACTGTCATCCCTGCCAATGACGGGCATGAAGGGATATCACTCTTTCAGGCGAATATGCAACGGGTCGATGCAGTGCTCACCGATATTAATATGAAGCCTCGGTCGGGGGTTGACCTCATCAACTATGTGCACGCAGATCGCCCCGAGGTAGTGTGTTTCGGCATGAGTGCTGGATTGTTTGCTCTTGAAGATCAAGTCAATAGCTTAAGAAGCGATGGTACTTTAAAGGATTTGTTTAACAAACCGTTCTCGCCATTTTCGGCGTTATATGATGCACTCGATGCAATTTATAACGCAATCCCGCAGCGTGAATAACCGCTTCAGCTGTAATCTCTCCATGTATGCTTGCACTTCTCACAGCGGAAGAATTTTGTTTCTGGCTCGTCGCCTGCGCGTGTTTGCTGCGTCCAGAAAAAAGCGCGTGGGTGTTTGCAGCGCGGGCATTCCTGATTCGCGAGCGGGAATGGCTCAGTCACTTTCTCTATCACGTCTAAAGCAGCGGTTCTTGGCTTCATTTTCTCTTGAATCCTTCCCAAGCTGGTATCTGTTGATGTGAAGCCGCAGCTACATACAAGGATGTTCTGATCTTGCTCTTTCTTGATCCTCAAAAGGGATCCACATTTTGGACAAAACATAGGATTAGGTATACGCGCAAATGATCATGTTGGGTGAAAACAGGCACAGCATATTCACCGCCCATATCTTAAGGTATCCGAGATAAGGGATGCGCAGCACAGCAACACTTCCTTTTCCATACTTCTGATACCCGATCAGCTGCTCGGGGAGTATTTTTTGTTCGTTCGGATTCATATCCGGATTGTGATCTCCCTTCGTTTGATAATACTCATCCCCTTTTGCGATCACGCGATGAATAATCGGATCTGGGAGCGTGCTTTGGAATACAATAACATCTCCAACCTCAACAGTTTCCTTGCCGTGAAGGACCATGATATCTCCTCGGTTGAATCCGTGAGAGAGGGGAAATCCCTTAAACATATCCTTCGTGATCCCGCGTTGAACATACCAGGACTCCTGCGTGCCCCACCACCGCTCGAAACCGCCGTCATGTTCCATGCTTCCGCTCACAACCGCAACAATTGGGTGAGTTGTAGCGAGCATAAATCCCAATCCGGGATATACAACAAATTTGATGAGCACGAACGCGAGTATGACATTGACAACCCAGGAGAGCAGGCTGTCATCTTCCCATATGAACCACCACGCCTTTCTCAGCCACCGCCTCCATTGCATGTTCGCTTGGTTGTGGAAACCATTAAAAAGCTTTTGTTTTTTCCTTCTCCTTATGCATGCAAACTATTATGAGGGCGTTTTGCAGCTCCGTAATCCGACAGAGCAGGCTGAGCAGTTCATCATCCATGAATTCAAGCGGAAAAAAACGGTGTTCATCACTAAGGAAAAAAGGATGAAGGACGGCGTTGACTTGTACGTGACGGATCAGCGTTTCCTGCAGAGTCTTGGAAAGCGCCTTCAGGAGGAATTTCCCGGGGAGTTGAAAGTCTCGGGGACGCTGCATACGAGGAATAAGCAGACGAGCAAGGACGTCTATCGTGTAACTGTTTTTTTTCGTCTCTACCCGTTTGCGCGTGGCAAGCACTATCGGTATCGCGGCGAGGATGTCGTGATCATGCGCTGGGGGAAAAAAGTGACCGTGAAGTCAGCATCAGGAAGAAGATTGCTTGTGGATTTTCACGAGCTGAAGGACATATAAGTTTTTATAGCGGGGTTATTCAGGATGCGTATGCGATGGCATCTCTTTTTTGTGGTCGTACTTCTCGCAGGGTGTACGGGCAGCGCCCCGTTAGTCATGCAGGATCTGGAGGGATATGCTGATGCCATTCATGACGCTGAGCGGTCTGTGCGTGTTGATCCGTCTAATATAGATCATCGTATGCAGCTCTTACGGGCATATTATGCGTATGATACTGAGTTCGCGAAGCTCCGCAATGTTCCCGAGTACAATCAGCCATTTCTTATTCAGGGAGGGGTGGAGCGGTGTGCGCTCCTTATTCATGGATTTTCAGCGTCTCCGCATGAGGTGCTCGATCTTGCGTTAACCATGCATCGCGAGTTGAATCTCACGGTGTATGCTCCTTTGCTTGCAGGGCATGGTGGGGATGACCGTGATCTGCGTTATGCTCACTGGGAGGATTGGAATGCGAGCGTGCAGCCCGCGTTTTCCGTGTTGAGGAAATCCTGCGGTGATGTTGTCGTAGGAGGCGTTTCGCTGGGTGCGGATCTTGCCCTCGATATCGCCAAGCAGAATGACGTGGCAGCGATCATCGCCATAAGCCCGCCTGTTGTGTTGCGGAGCAGGCTCTCGGACTACGCGTTTGTTCTCAAGTATGTGCGCCCCATTCAACGTAATGATAAGTTGACAGAGGAGCAGAAGAGGTATTACACATACAACCGCTCTGTCGCTGCGATCGCTGAGTTGGATGAGTACTTGAATTATTTTCCACAAGACCTCGACGCAGTCTCGGCTCCGCTGTTTATTATTCAGTCTAAGAATGACACAACGATAGATCCTTCCAGCGCGTCGATGGTTCTCAATAGGGTGCAATCACCGGACAAAGATGTTCTTTGGATGGAAGGAGAGAGCCACGTCATCCTTAATGGACCGGCGCGTCAGCAGGCAATAGAAGCAATAATTCAATTTCTGAGAGAACATTAACGTTTCTTTTTCCCGCGCGATTTCTCCACAATTTCTGGCGGAGGCATTTTCGTGTGGATCACTTTTATGCTCTTCGCGACATATTCTTTCTGGAGGAACAGCATGTAGATAAAGAGCCCGATGATGACCATCTCAAACACGCCGTTGAGGACTCTGGGAAGGTCTGCAATGCCGAGGATTCGTAATGCGGTAAATCCTTCCTCAACGAGGTAGATGCAAAACGCGGCAAAGAGCACTTTCCATGGTCGCATGTATACGAGCCTGTTGGGAAGGTGAAACATGCGTATGAAGAGGTAGAACGCAATCGCGGCAAGCACAAGATTGTAAAACGGTGCGACAAGTCCAAGGGCGATCTCAAATTCTGATGCCATTATTCTTCACCTATCCTGATCTGCATGACGAGTGTAACAACAAGCAGCGCAATGATCGCGGACGTTATGACGTGCGTGAGGAACGGGCTCGTATATATGCCAAAACTGCGCAACGCGCCAATCACCTCAAGAGCCATAAAGAGCAGAAGCGCGATGATGAGAACTTTCCACGGTTTCAGATGTGACCGTTGATGGGATATGTGAAACAGCGAGATCGCCATGACTGCGGCAACGAGGGCAAGGAATAGATTTGCGATTTGCAGCGTGCCATAAATGTATAAATATGTGCTCAATCAAGCCACCTCTTTAGAACAACGCTTCGTTTACTCCTATATAAATGTTGCTGTTCACATTCGGGCGAGCGAATACGCGCGTTTTTCCTTGTACTCCGTGATAATATTCGACAGCAGCGCCTGCTCCTGCAAGTGGCGCTCGAGTTGGTCTTTGGGAATAAGCACAAACCGTTCAAAGGCGATGACCTCGAGATCTCCGCGGCAAAGCAACCACACGTCTAGTTGTTTCTTGAGTTTTTCACTGGGCGGATGCTCGCAGAGTATGCAGCGCAGCCGTGGCGCAATGCTTTGCACCGCGGGAATATTTATCATATTCGGGCGTTCCACGTACAGAAGACTTCCGCGCTGCGCGCGGGTAATCTCGCTCTTGCTGAGCGAGTGCAGCTTCCGCACGGGCACGAAGTTGTCCGCGCGCTCGAGCAGCGTGATGAGTCGCTGGCGCTCCGCCCGCAGTTGTTCCGCCCGTGAACGTTCATGCAAAAGTGCATCCTGCAGTGATTGTGTTCTGCGCTCCGCCAGCGCAAGCTGCTCCTGGTGTGCCTCAGGCCCCTTGGCCTGCCGTGCGCGCCCCAGCGCGCGTTCGTTCTTCAGGAGTTCGTGTTGAAGCCGGTTAATCTGTTGTTTCAGCCAGAGCACATCCTTCTCAGCTTTGCTCAGCACGCGATGGTGAACCTCTTGAGGTTTCCGCGGTTCGTCAATGACGCGCGGCTGTTCAGGGTGTGTGAGCGTGTCCAAGAGCTGTCTTAAATGCGCGTCCGGATGCAGTAATGCCTCGCGGAGCAATGCTGCTTCATGCTCTTTGTTTCCTTCGAGAATTTCCTCTACCGTTTTGAGAATGGGAGTGATGTGCATGAACGCATAATGGGCTGCTGCGCAGGCATCCATCTCGTGATTGTTTTTGTATGGGAATCCTCTGCTGAGATTCCTTTTTTCCTGAACAAGCAGGTCCTCATGGGGGGCAATCACTCGGGCTCCGAGTTTTACCCGCATCGTGTCAACAAATGAGGGAATATTTTTTTTGTCCGTGCCAATGATCAGCACTCTGCCGTAGCTCACCGTTTCGCGGATGATTGCATCCAATGGGAAGTGTTTTCCGGACCGCACTGCAACCACATTGCCAGAAAGATCAAGCAGCGCATACGCCGCAGTTGTACCAGGATCCAGTCCCATGATAAGGAATTTCCTTCTGATCGCCCCCGATTCTGCAAAACACACGCGCCTATAAAAATATTGTGGTCATCTTTTTATAATCCGCACGGTTTCCCCGGTTCATGATTATCATCGACGGTTCTCAGGGCGAAGGCGGTGGCCAGATTGTGAGGACAGCATTAGCCATGTCCGCGCTCACGCAAAAACCTATAACGATCACAAACATCAGAAAGGGCAGATGCGTTTCTGGTTTAAAGGCAGAGCATCTCGCGTGCATTACCGCTTTGGGGGAGCTTTGTGATGCTGGTGTGGAAGGCGCAGTCTTAGGTTCAGAAACGGTTATATTCACCCCCAAGCATCCGGTGAAGGCGAGAACGCTCTCTCTTGATATTGGAACCGCAGGTTCTATAACGCTCCTTTTGCAGGCATTGCTTCCTGTGTGTATTCGTGTGCATCCTAAGGTGAGAATCAAAGTGAAGGGCGGGACAGATGTGAAGTGGTCTCAGCCCGTTGATTATTTTCGGGAAATCCTGCTTCCTGTGCTTGAGCAATATGCTTCAATAACCTTGACGGTTGAGCAGCGGGGATATTTTCCAACCGGCGGCGGGAGCGTGGATTTACTCATGAAGCCTCATGAAGGAGTGATGCCTCCAATATCCATAACGGATCGGGGAAAATTAATTCAGCTAAAAGGCGTGAGCCATGCCTCTTCTATGCTTGAGAAGAATACTGTTGCGGAGCGTCAGGCGCGCTCAGCGATGGCTACGCTTTCATCCCTCAACGTTCCCATTGATATTCGTACAGAGTATTGTCCGTCTACATGCCCGGGCTCTGGGATTACGCTTTGGGCGGTATACGAGAATGCGGATGAAAAGCAGTGCAGGATTGGTGCGGATAGCCTCGGAGAAAAAGGCAAGTCCGCAGAAGCGGTTGGAAAAGAAGCGGCTGAACGTTTGTTGAACGAAATTGCCTATGGAGCTCCTATTGATGAGTACTTAGCGGATAATCTTATTCCCTTCCTCGCATTCGTTGGCGGAGCCATTAAGGTATCTAAGATTTCTAATCATACGCACACGAATATTGCTGTTGTAGAGCAATTCTTGGGCAAACTATTTTCAATCCAGGGTTCTACAATCTCGTCTACGCCAGTTTTATCAGCTGCAATTCCGTCTTCAGCTCCAGAATCTGATAGCCAATCCGACGTCGCTCGTTAGGGTCTCTGATGCCCTGGCTTTGCACTTCGACTTGCCGGAGGAGTTGTGCGGCATTATTCACGTCTCCCGTGTTGATGAGCTCTCGCACCTCATTGATAAGCGTTTTCATGTCAGCGTCCTTTCCTCCCAGAACAATAGGCCGGGGAGGTGCCGGCGGCACATATCTTGGCTGAGGCATCACTTTTGCCTCTTCCTTCATGACTTCGTATTCTTCTTCTTCAAGCTCTTCACGCTCTGTCTGCATGCCTCTTGCGCGCTCCTCGAAAATTTGGTGCTCACGTTTGAGCACCATTTCTCTATCCTTGATGTCCTGTTCCTTCTGCTTAAGATATGCTTCCCGCTCGCGTAATCGTGTTGATTTTTGGTTGATGTGTTCCTCTATCTGCTTGAGTCGCTTTTCCGACTGGGCAAGTTTTTTGCTCACGAGCGCATGTTGCTTTTTGAGTGTGTTGTGCTCTTTCGTAAGCGTCGCGATGATTGATTTCGTTGCTTTTGCCTTATCCACGCGCTTCAACCCTTGGGCAAGCTCCTTTTCTTTTGCCCGAACTGTTTTCTCGCGTTCTTTGAGATCCCGCTCAAGCTGCTCTTTAATGGCTTTATTCCGCTCTATCTTCTGTTCTAACCTGAGGAATTCGCTTTGCTTCTGCTCAAGCAGCGCCTGGTCTTTTTCAAGGTCTCGTACGGCGTCTAATGCTTCAACTTCCTGTTTCTTGAGCTGCTCCATGTCTTCTTCCAGGTCTTTCGCTTTGGATTCGATCTGCCTTTTCTCGTCTTTCAGCACGCTCAGTGTATTCTCCAGCTGCTTGCTTTTGAAGTCCCACTCCTGTGTGATCTGGCTGAGTGCATCTTTGTGTTTTGGAAGTTCCTCTTTGACGCGCTGTTCGACTTCCTGCAGTGTCTGCTTGATCGCGTTTAGGGCATCCTGTTTGGAGTTCCATTCCTTGTCGAGCTGCGCGATTTTCCTCTCAGTATCCTTCGCTCGTTTTTCCATCGTTATGATGGCCTGCTCGCGTTCTTTGAGGAGATTGAGTTTACCTTGGACATCCTCCCGCGCTTTTTCTGTTTCGTAGCGGTTTTTTGCAGATTCCTCTTCCTTCTTCGAGATCACTTCAGAGATGACCTGCAGCTGTCTTTGTTTTTCTTTGAGCTGTTGTTCAAACGCTTTGCGGAGTTCAACAAGTTTCTTGTCGCGCTCGCGCTGCATTCCGTAGTCCTCTTTTGTGCGTTTCAATTGTCCAATCTCCGCCTGGAGCAATGCTTTTTCCCTGCGCAGCGCAGTGATGGTCTGCATAAGTTCGCGCCGTGCTGGATCTGACACCTCTTCGGGTGCTTGTGGTGTGTTGAGCGTTTCCATTTTCTTCGTGACATCCTCCTCGATTTTTTTGCGTTGATCTTCAAGATGATGGATTTCAACAAGGAGCGTGGCCTTTTCATGTTCAAGTTCCTGTTCTGCCTGTTCGCGGCGTTTCTTGAGCGTCTCCATGTGCTGTGCGATCTTTTGGGCTTCGGCCTGAACATCCCGTTCTCGTTCTTTTGCCTGTTGTTCGCGCCGGGCAAGCTCTTCTGCAGTCATACGCAATTGATGCTTTTGTTTCAGGTGCACTTCCTGCAACGCTGCGACGTCTTTAAAGCGCTGCTGTGTCTTTCCCAGCTGGGCTTCGATGGCTTTCACATTTTGATCTATGGAAATTTTTGTTTGCGTGAGCTTGTCAATCTCGGCGACCAGGGCATCCCGTTGCTGCTGCACCTGTTCCCGTTCTTTCTGTGGCAGTGAGATTTTGAGATTTTTTAGGCGCTGCTCGAGCATGGTTTCCTGCTCTTTGAGTTGCTCAATCTTCTTGCGCAGACCTTGCTCTTGCTCAATCAGCACGGTTTCCTTCTGTTGCAATGCGCTTACCCGTGTCGTAACGGTCCTGTGATGCATGCGTGCCTCGTTATGATCCGCTATCAGCGCCGCGATTTGCGTTTCCTTGTCCTGCACAAGCTTGAGCAGCATTGTTTTTTTGGACGTGAGAACTTCAATATGGTCCATAAGCTGTTTCTTCTTTTTGTCCCAATGCGCGCGTTCCCTGAGCAGTTGGGCATGATCGTTCGCGAAGCTTTTTTGCTGTTGTTCGAGATCTTCTATTTTTGCCTTGAGTTGCTGCTCCTTGCTGAACACGTCCTGCTCTCTTTTATGCACATGGGCGTGCTTCTTTCCCACAATCTCTTTCTCCTTGGAGAGCTGCGTGTCTTTGAGTTGCACTTCTCTTATTTTACTTCTCAGCGACCGGTACTCTTCTCGCAGTTTTTTAACTTCGGTTGAGACATGTCCTTTTGAGTGCTGCAAGATTTCAACGTCCTGAGCGAGCCTTGTTTTCTTTTCTTCCGATGCTTTTTTCCATTGGGAGAGGCTCCGCTCTTGTTCTTTTGCTACGGTTTGGCCAAGCGTGGACTTCTTTTGTTCCAAGTCCGCAAGCTCATACGCAAGCTTCTGCTTCGTGCGCTCGTGTTCTCGGTGCAGCTGTTCCTCGAGGCGTTTCTTTTGGTCGTTGAGTTGGGAGATGCGTTTTTCCAGCACTGCATGCTCCTCGCGAAGCGCCTTGTCGCGCTTTTTCGTCTCTACTTCCTTGTCAAGGAGTTGCCGCTGGAGTGCTTGCAGCTGTTCCTCTTTTTTTTGCAGAATGAGGCTCTTTTCTCTGAGCAGCTCTTCCTTTTCAGCAAGGTACTTCTCTCGTTTTTCTATGTCTTTGGCGCGAAGAGCGAGTCCTGGCGGGGTTTCCCCCATCGCGGGGATGCTCTCCTGCTTTTGGTTAAACACACTGACACCCCTTACACGTAACGGCTCGAGGAGCCTTTAAATAGTTTTGTTTTAACTGGAGAATAAGAAAATAAATTGTTAAGTAGTGTCTTAGGGGTTTAAACCCCCGTCCTTTTAGGCTGGAGGTTTCAGAGTGCAAAAGTTCGAACGAAGTGAGAACGTTGAGACTGAGTTTTTACAATAGAATTCTGCGCAAGCAGAAAATAATTAGGGGTTTGGGGGCAGTCGCCGTTCTGTTTTAGAGTTGTTTAAAGTTGGGGCAAATAGTTCATTCTTCGTTAGCTAAAAAACCTATATTAATTCGTACTTGTAAATGTTGATATCTGTCACACATGTAAAATATAGTTGTGCCTTAAATTTTGAACCTTCTTCTAAACCAGGCAAAATTTCTTCTTGGGTTTCATTTACTAAAGAACTTTCAATTATTGTAACAAGATAATCTTCTTCTTGTTTCTGGACTTTGCCTATTGTATGGCTTACCACAACATCACTACTTGAGGCGTCTTGATCACTATTTGAATTACCTATATCACTTAAAGGGACTGTTCTGATTATCGCAGGACCTGTACCATAATAAAATGGAACGGTTATTTCATCTCCCCCTTTTGGTGCTGGATAGAGTGCTCCCATAATATCACAATCTACAATCTTATGCTCAGAAGAAATTTTATCTACCTGAATGACCGCTTTGTCTTTTTCCAATAAGGAAATAACCGTCGCTTCTATAAATACTGGAGGGATTTCAGCTGCCGTTTCTGGTTTTTGCTCTTGTAGATTAGACGGTTCTTTATTTTTTTGTATATTCTTAACACAACCGGTAAGGAGTATTATGCTTAGTACAGCAACTATTGCCAATATCATAAAATATTTTCTTTCCATTTAATCCACCCCTTTTTAGGAATGCAACGACATTTATAAATATATTTATCACTTCAAATGAGGTTAAAGTATAATAGCTCTTTGATTTACCCGCCCACCCCACCCCCCCACTTCGTCGATTTTTGGTAGGAGGGTTGGGAGGGGCCATCCCCAGCCGGACCGGCGCCAGGGACTGGATTTGAACTTGGTTGCATCTATTGGACTGATTTGAGAATCATTTTAATTGGATTAATTCCTAAGTTCTCTCTCACTCTCCCTTCCCCCCTCTCATCCAAAGAAAAAGCATGGGGCCTCGCGGCCCCACGAGGTGCTAGGCGTTCAAATATCCACTTAAGAAGCTGAGTTCTTCATGCGTGAGGTGATCCTGATCCTCGAGCATATCATATGTTTCGTCATTATAAAAATCGGTTTCTTTCATACAGGACACCTCCTTTTAACGTAATGTATTTTATCTGTTCAAAGAATATGCTTGGGATGTTCGCGGTTTTCATAGTCTCACGTGAATTCTGCTTTGAGGTATTCGTAATTGAGCTGTTCGAGATGGCCTTTAAGCCTGTAAAAGCAGCCCGTACAGCGTTTATAGTAGCCTTGGGTCGGCCTTCCGCAGGTTAAGCATCGTCTCATAGCTAATCTACTGCTGAGCGCTCTTTATATACCTCACACGCGCGTTTGTCCAGTGGTTTTGGACCTAGAACAGACTCTCCATAACAGCAATCCTTAAAGCTGCTCGAATACTTGCGATAGGTATGGAGCCATTGGTTGAACTAACGAAAATCGCTGAATCGGATCCGCTGTTCTTCAAGCGGTGTTTGCGCCTTGCAGAGCCAAAGCTTGAGGCGTTCTATATGGAGTTCGGATTCGATTTCCGGCGCATTCGCGTAGAAATCCCAGATTCAGAACAGGGGATTCTCGCTTGTATGTCCTCTTATTATGCTTCCCAGCCAAACATCGCTGCCCGGGCAGTTGATAGGCTTCTTGAATATATTGCTGATCTGGAGGAGCCCGCACGCTGGCTTCAGAAGGGCGTTGCATCATTGACATTTGACGATTTTCCCGTTTTAGAGCATAGGATTAACTTTGAAAAAGTGCGCGCATACCCTATGAGGGATGACATTTTTATTCCTGAAGAACATTGGATAGATGCTATTCGAGATCCCATCCCTGATCGTAAGGATTATGAGCGCTCGCATGTCATTCGCCCAGAGGAGTTTGCGGGAGTTGTGCAGCGTTACGGACTCATCGCTGTGCTGGGAAGCTGTGAGGCACAGGAACGAAAAGTCATTCAAGCCAGCATTAGTCAACTTAAAGATGAACTGAGCGAAATTCCTGAATTGCAGAAACTGCATCCAAGGGCAATAGCGCTTATGGATCCTGAACTGTATGCTCGGGCACGCATGTTGTTTGGCAGGTATGAGTGGGCACTTATCGACCTTTGCGGCCATAGTCTCCGTCCTTCCATATTGGAGCAGTATTGGATAAATGCGCATAGGCTTTTAGTCGATCATGGAGAGGAAGCAGCGCGATCATATTTGCGCGCGTATAAAGTTGCGCCGCGTAAAGTTGATCGTTTTATTGCGAGAGCTCTCCAGAACCTTGACCAGTATAGGGGGTTCCACAGTCACATTTCCACATCTTTTCTTGAGCACATTGTCGAGCAGGAGCTTGTGGATGCCGGCGTGTTTTATAGACGACAGGTCCCGTATAAGGACATCGCTGAAACGAATAAGCGTTATGTTGCGGATTTTGTTGTTGGCCGGGTCATTATTGAAGTGACATCAACTGATGATTGCTTTATTCACGACGAAAAGTACTGGGCGCGCATGGATGAGAAAAAACGGCTTGCTGCGCACGCCGGATATGATTTTTTACAGATAGATGAAGACTCAAAACTTCCCGAGACATTGCAGGCAGCGATTGCTCAGGCGACTTTGCCTGCTCGCGTGTATGAGCTTGAGTCTCGTCCTGTATTCGAGCCATCATCCGGTTCAGGGCAGCTGGCTAAAATATACACGGTGGCTCAGATTTTCTACGCGACGAAAAAGCATCAGAACGGCCCTATGATCAGTGTGATGAGAAAACGGTTGATCGCGGGGTAAGCGTCAGAAATCAGTAAGCTTCTTCTCCTTTTTAAGATGAATAATGGTCGTATTCCCTTCAGCGCCGCCTTCTGTTTTCGTCGTTTCAATAAAACCGCCAACCTCGAGCTTTGCGATGTTGCGCTGGAATGTTTTGTATGTCATCATGCCTTTGTTGTCTTGATAGGCTTTGAACAAATCGCCTATCTTCTTGCCTTCATGCGTTTTGATAAGCCCAAGGATAAATCTGCTTTCATCCTGAAGATCCGTGCTGCTTTTCACGTTGAACTCTTCAATCTTTGCAATGGCAGCCTGCGCGTGCTCAGCGAGGATTTTGCGCGAGCTTTTGTCCTCCGCGAGATGTGCCGACTCCTTGAGCAAATAGAGCCCTTTGCGTACATCTTCCTGTTCAGCCGTTTTTTTCGCGATGAGCTCAAGCGCCTCTTTCGTCATCACGCCCTGGACAAACGCAACGTCCGCGCGCAGCTCAAGAATTTTGCGAATTTCCTGCGCCGAGTAAGGTTTGAACTCAATAAGCTCAGGAGTCATTCTGGATTTGATGCGCTCATCCATTTGGATAAACCATTCTTTGTAGTTCGTGATGAGAATAATCGAGCGTTTGTACACTTCCTCCAGGAGCGAGTAGATGAGGTCAAAATCATCGAGCTTGTCTATTTCGTCAAAGCAAAACACCGCAGCTTTCTTGTTGAGAATCTGCTTGACCACTTTAAATAGTTCATCCGTGCGCTTGTTCTGCGTGAACTTGTATCCTAAGATCTCGCAAAACTCGATGAGGATCTTGAAGCTTGAATTCTTCTGCCAGCAGTTTACGTACAGTGGAATAATGTCTTCCGTTTCCTCTTCAAGCTCTTTAAAAACATGTTTCACGGCAACCGTTTTTCCTATGCCTGGAACTCCATACACAAGCGCGTGTTTTCCATCACGCTCCTGAAATAAAGGTCGGATACAGCTCGCGATCCTGTGCTGCTGGGTTTCACGGCAAGGAATCATCTTTGGGATGAACTCATAGCTGAGC
>Ga0209542_10009298_pt1 | contig 18072 bp, 17 predicted proteins | sample RifCSPhighO2_01_FD_184028 | JGI IMG/M metagenome (GOLD analysis project Ga0209542, IMG submission 184028) | Soil microbial communities from Rifle, Colorado - Rifle CSP2_plank highO2_0.1 (SPAdes) (version 2) | ecosystem: Environmental > Terrestrial > Deep subsurface > Rock core/Sediment ...
CTCTTGACGCTATTTCTGAATTGGAAGCAAACTTGCCCGACGGAAAGGTGGGAAGAAAAATAGCTGTTTTGGGAGATATGCTTGAGATTGGTAAATATACAATAGAAGCCCACAAAGCGATGGGTCAAAAAGCCGTAAAAGCGGTAAATGTTTTAATAACTGTAGGGCTTCGCGCGAAATTTGCTTTTGACGAAGCGCTTGCTTTGGGGATGAACAAAGCAAATTTGCATCATTTTTCAACTTCTAAAGAAGCGGCGTCGTTTGTTAAAGACTTGATAGAGGAAGGGGACTTGGTTTTAGTCAAAGGTTCACAAGGGATGCGAATGGAGCGAGTTGTTGAAGAAATTTTGGCCCACCCCGAAGATGCGTCAAAACTTTTGGTGCGCCAGGAAGATTACTGGAAAAAGAAAGAATAAACAAGTATAATAAATTTGATTTTGCTCTCATCGTCTAGCCCGGTCTAGGACACACGGTTCTCATCCGTGTAACACCGGTTCAAATCCGGTTGAGAGCACAACTATTTTTGTTCTTCCTCGTCTTTTTTGTGCATGTGGAAAATGATGCCCTTTTGGGCTATTAAAGAAATACTATAGAGAGTAAGGGTTGTGGATAAAATTATAAAAACAATGGTAAATATTCTAGAAATTTCATGCGTGGGTGTTAGGTCTCCATATCCTACGGTTGACGCTGTGGATACCGCAAAATAAAGGGCGTTTATAAAACTCCAACCCTCAATTGCTCTGTAAAATAAAGCTGCCGTTAAAACAATAATTGCCAATATGGACAACGAAAGTCTAAGTCGTAATTCTATGTGTTTGTGGTTGCTACGCAAATGAAATGATTCAAGCATATTAGTATAATGATACCACATTCAATTTTGTTGCGTTGTAATTAGTATGATAAAACGTGGTTTTACGATTTTAATGGTTGTGTTTTTTACGCTTTTTTTGAGTGTTGTTTTTAATAAATCTTCTATTCCATTTCTAGAGTCCTCGGTTCAAAAAGTTTTTGACAATACTGTTGTGCGCGTTGCGGGCAAAGAAATAAAAGTTGAATTAGCGGATACGGAAGAAAAAAGAACTAAAGGACTTAGTGGAATAAAAAAATTACAGGAAAATTCCGGAATGCTCTTTATTTTTGAAATTCCAGCAGAGTATCACTTTTGGATGAAAGATATGCGGTTTCCACTGGACATAATTTGGATTGGTGAAAATAAAAAAATCGTAGCGATTTCAGAAAATATTTTTCCAGAAACTTATCCGGCGTCTTTTTCTCCATCTGAACCGGTAAAATATGTTTTGGAAGTAAACGCGGGATGGACAAACAAGAATGGAGTGAGGGTGGGGGAGTTTATTGAATTATAACCTTTTCAATTACCACTGCTTCCACTGGTACTCCGTTTTGGTCTGTTTCAACTTTGGCAATTTTATCAACAATTTCCATTCCCGAAACAACCTTTCCAAAAACAGGATGACTACTTGCTGCTGGTGGTTTGTCAAAATCTAAACCGATGTTATCTACAAGGTTTATAAAAAATTGACTGCCTCCGCTGTTGGGCTGACCCGTGTTTGCCATGGAAATTGTCCCGCGGACATTTGAAAGCCCCGAAACAAATTCGTCTTTTATTGTGTATCCAGGACCACCCCTGCCGTAAGAAGATTTATCCGCGCTTTTTGAGTTTGGGTCTCCTCCTTGAATCATAAAACCGTCAATTACTCTGTGAAATTTAATATTGTCAAAAAATCCCTCATTTGCCAATTTCAAAAAATTTCCCGCTGTTTCCGGCATTTTATCCATAAAAAGTTCTATGGAAATATCGCCCAAGTTTGTTTTTAAAATTACTGTCGGGTTTTCTAAATCTTTTTTAAACATAAAAAATAGTCCTAATCCAATAACAATTATAATGACGATTAATATAAACTTTCTCATTTTTTGATTTTATCATATAATTTTAATTATGTTAAACACTTTTTGGCATGTGGTTTTGCTATTCGCGGCGTTTGGCGGGTTTTTACTCGCGTTTTATATAAGGCATAAAAAACACGCGAATGAAAAATTGGTTTGTCCATTGGATTCTGATTGCGAATCAGTCATTCATAGTGATTACTCTGTATTTTTGGGTATGCCGGTTGAAATTTTGGGCATGGTTTATTATGGAATTATAACTTTCTCTTATGTAGTTTTTTTTGTATTTCCGCAGTTTATTTCGCCCTTGGTGGTGTTTTTGGCGCTTCTATTATCCACAACCGCGTTTTTCTTTTCTTTGTATCTTACATCCATACAAATTTTTGCCATACGGCAGATTTGTACATGGTGCTTGGTTTCGGCGGGACTTTCAACTGCGATATTTTTTACAACATTAGCGGGTTCGGAATTTGGTTTTGTAAATCTTCTTGCCGAGCACAAAAATATTATAGTAATGCTTCATCTTTTTGGTTTTGGAATAGGTTTGGGGGCTGTTACAATTACTGATGTCCTGTTTTTTAAATTTTTGAAAGATTTTAAAATTTCAGAATTTGAAGCGGATATTTTACACACTCTATCGCAAATTATTTGGTTCGCGCTCGCGGTGGTTATAATTTCAGGGTTTGGTCTTTATCTTCCGGAAATTCAAGAATTAAACCAGTCTGGAAAATTTTTGGCAAAAATGATAGTGGTGGCGATAGTTTTGATCAACGGAATATTTTTAAATATTGTTATTTCTCCAAAATTGATAAAAATTTCTTTTGGGAAAAAACATGAGCATGAAGACGGCGAACTTTTGAAACTCCGAAAATTCGCTTACGCTTCCGGAGCTGTTTCGCTCGCTTCTTGGTATTACGCTTCCGCTTTGGGAATGGCTAAAAATCCCTCTTTGGGTTTTCGTGGATTGCTTTTGGTTTATTTATTTATGCTTGGAGCAGGCATATTGATAAGCCTAGTTTTTGAACGGGCTAATTCAAGAAAAGAATTATAATTTTTTTAAAGTTTTCTGCCTTTGATTTTAAATGGTTTATTTGTTATAAATCTAATGGCTGTATATTGAAAAAAGGAGCAATCTGGTGGAAACAATAATTAAGCGCAAAAAAGTGTTTGTGGTAGACACAAGCGTTTTAGTGCATGACGACAAGGCAATTGAGCACTTGGGGGATAATGAAGTCGTATTGCACGGAGTTGTTTTAGAAGAACTTGATGGTTTAAAAAACAAATCGGATGAAGTTGGTTTTGTGGCTCGCTCAGCAATACATCGTTTGGAAGAATATCGTCTCAAGGGTTCATTGAGGGATGGTGTATCTACTTCCGCAAACGGATTTTTACGAGTGGATTTCACCGACGATAGGGATTTTGAAAAATTGCCTGTAGGGTTTGAAAGAACCAATGACAATCGTATTATTTTACTGGCAAAAAAAATTATAGATGAATCTGACGGACAAACAGAAGTTATTTTAATAAGCCGTGACATTAATCTTAGAGTAAAAGCAAATGCTTGTGGAATTAAATCTGGGGATTATGAGTACGACAAAAAGGGGCTTTATAGCGGCACCAAAATTCTTGAATTTCAAGAGGAGTGCGATGCGGATATTTTTCAAATTATTCATGGCGAAGGGTTTATTGGCGAAGATGTTGTTTTGAAGTATTTAAAAGAACCTGTTGAACTTGTCCCAAATCTTTGTTGTTTTTTTAAAAAACCAACCGGAGAGCAGTGTCTCGCGATATACAAAAAATCTTTATCAGGGTTTAAACTTGTTTCAAAATTTAATAAAGGACAAAAAAAGAATGGAGTTGTTCCAAGAAATCACGAGCAGTTATTTGCTTATCATCTTCTTACTGACCCCGGAATTGTAATAGTAACTTTGGTTGGAAAACCTGGCAGTGGAAAGACGCTGATAAGCACTCTTGCGGGTTACAATCAAATAGACGAAGGACCAAATTCATTTCAACAACTTATTGTTTATAGACCAAATATAGAGTTGGGTCCAAAATTAGGGTATTTACCGGGGACTTTAAAAGAAAAATTTGATCCGTGGACACAACCCATACTTGATCAGTTGGATTTAATATTAAAGGATAGAGAAAAAAATAATAAATCCAAAGAAGGATTTTCAAAAAATCAAGCAATAAATGACGATCTTGAACATTTTTTCTTAAATAATCTTGTTGTTATATCTCCAATTTCATTTTTGAGGGGAAGAAGTTTGCACCAAAAATTTATAATTGTGGATGAGGCGCAAAATTTAACTAAACATCAAATAAAAACAATTGTGACTAGAGTGGGAGAGGGAGCCAAAATTGTTCTTACCGGAGATCTTGACCAAATAGATAATCAAACAGTTAATAGATTTTTGAGTTCAGAATCAAATGGGCTTACTCATGTGATTCAAAGATTTAAGGGTCAAGAGGTTTATGGACATATTACAATGAAAAAGTCAGAACGTTCACCTTTGGCTCAGCTTGCTGCCGATATTTTATAAATTATTTCAACCCCCTCAAATGGGGGTTTGTGTTATAATAAATACAGGTCGATTTTTATTAAATATTTTAATATTTAAATTTTAGTTATGAGTGTAAAAAATTTCACATTAACGGCCGGATTTTTGTTTTTGGGAATTGGGCTTTTGCATATTGTGCGTATTATTTATGGATGGAGCGCTATAGTTGGCGAGTGGAGTTTACCTCTTTGGGCAAGCGGAGTTGGTGCGATAGTCGCATTCTTTTTGTCGTTTCAATCTTTTAGAATAAACGGCAAGTCATAATTTTTTTCATGTTTAGGGTTTTATTGGCAGTAGTTTTAGCTGTTGTTGTTTTTGTTGTGGGGGGTTATTTTTTGCCTTTTTTATCCACAGAAGAACTTTCGAATGTTGGGATTGAAGAAGAAAAAAAAGATCAAGTTTTAGAACCGGCTGTAAAAAAAGAGGTTATAAAATCTAAACCACTTTTAGTGGTGAGAGACGAGGTCAAAATAGAAACCTCTATTTTAACTGTTGGAGGCGTAATATCGTGGACAAATTTTTTCAGGCAAACTAATAACTTTACGGTTCTTAAAGAAAACAATATTTTAAATTCTATAGCTTCAAGCAAACTGGAAGACATCCTGGGTCGACAATATTTTGAACATGTTTCTCCAAGTGGGGAGGGAGCGGGAGATATTGCGAACAAATTTGGTTACAAATTTGTTCTTATTGGAGAGAATTTGGCGATGGGAGATTTCAAAGACGATGAGGATGTGGTAAAAGCATGGATGAATTCTCCCGGACATCGCGCGAATATTTTAAAACCCGCGTACATTGAAATTGGTGTTGCCACAAAAAAAGGATTTTTTAACGGAAGAGAAGTTTGGGTGTCGGTACAAATTTTTGCCGTACCATTGTCATTTTGTGATTCTCCGGATGAAAATATTTTGGTGAAAATTGAATCAAACAAGATTCAATTAAAATCGAACAAAGAACATTTGGATTTTGTTCGCGAAATAATTGAAAAAGAAAAATATCAAAGCAGGGAAGAATACGAAAGTTTAGTTGCGGAATATAATTCTTTGGTTCCTTCGTATAATTTTCTTTCACAAAACACAAAATCGCTGGTAGAACAATATAATTTGGAAGTATCTTTGTTTAATCAATGCGTCGCGTCGATTGAATAAATATTTATTTTTTCTTCTTTGCCTTTTACCGCGGCGTTACCGAGGTTTTTTAATTTGTAATTGTTTTCCAATTTGTTTTTGGTTTTCTCGCTTATTATAATTTCCGCGCCAAATTCTTTATTTAATCCTTCAAGCCGGGAAGCTATGTTTACTGCGTCTCCAATCGCGGTGTACTGCACCCGTTCTTCTGAACCTATGTTTCCGGCAACCGCGTTGCCTGTATGGATTCCCACGCCTATTTTTAGTCCGGGGAATTTTCTAATTGCTTGAATCATTTCAACTGCGGTTTTGACAGCTAAATCGGCTTGATTTTTGTTTTCTACTGGCGCTCCCCAAAACGCCATTATCGCGTCTCCAATGTATTTATCCAATGTTCCTTTATTTTGGATTACTATTTTTGTCATCAAAGAAAAATATTCATTTAAAAAGTTCACTAATGTTTTGGGATCTGTTTTTTCAGAAAAAGCGGTGAATCCGCGTATGTCGGAAAATAGTATTGTAATCTCTTTTTCTTCTCCGCCCAAATCAACTTTATCCGGATTTTTTAAGATTTGATTTAAAACATCCGGCGAAACATATTTTCCAAAAATATTTTTTATTTTTTTCTTTTCTTTTCTTTGGGCTAAATATTTAAATAAAAAAACAGTTACAGACGACAATACCCAAGCAAAATTTAAATGCACGATATTTACCGAAAAACCTTTTTCAAAAAGCAGTATGGCGGGCAAAAGATGCAAGATTCCAAAATATGAAGAAAAGGCGGAAGCAAGTATCCACAAAAACATATAAAGTTTTGGAACTGGGTTGAGAGAATACCCATAGAGAAACATGTTCGCTATATTGGCTTGTATTTCAATTCCCGGCATTTTTCCGCCAAACGGAGTTTCAAACTCATCGTGAAGGTCTGGAGAGGTGGCTCCTACAAAAACTATTTTGTTTTCAAAGTTTTCTATTTTTTCATTTTCCAAGATTCTCCAAAAAGGTATCCTTCGTATTGTTTTTGCGGGAGCGGCATAAACGACTTTTTCGGATTTGCTGTCAAAAATATTTACAGCTTCAACGCCCAACGGATTTAAATTTTCTATTTTTTTTGGAAGTTTTCGCGCAACACCGTCTTTGTCTAAAATAATATTTACGTGCGCCAGACGCGTGTTTGTGTTTTCTCTGAATTCGGGAAGTGGAAAAAGTCGCGAAGATTCAAAAATTTCAGCCGCCAGAATTATTGGAAAATCGGCATTTTGTATCGCTGTTTTGAGCGCGGTATCGTCCAATTTTCCAAGATTTGAATTTTCAGAAAAAACCACATCTAACGCGAGCGTTTTGGGTTTGTATTTTTCCAGATTTTCTATAAATCGCGCGAAAACTTTTCTTTGCCACGGCCATTGCCCGATTTTATTTATAGACTCCGAATCTATTTCAACAATTACAATATCTTGATGGATCTGTTTTTTAAAAAAGAGGCGGTCGGAAAAAAAATTTTCAATACCGTAAAAAAGCCCCAAAAAATATGAAGCGCCTACAAATAATCCAGAAATCAAGGTTATTATCGCGTATTTTTTTGCGCTATCCACGGGGTTCCAGAGAATTTTCTATATTTTCTTCTATTATCGCCCCTTCTACTTTAAAAATTGGAGTTTTTCCTAAAATTTCTTTTCCGGAAGTTTTATCTTTCCAAATTCCGATAATGTTTCCGAAAGCGCTGCCGAATTCCGACACCGATTGGTCAAGTTTTGGCAAAAATGTTCCATCTTTTTCTATTCTTCCTATACCTCCCAGAACTTGCCACAAAACTTCATTTGTCACATTTTTTTCTGAACCACTGTTCAATATAAGTATTGCCTCAAATTTTATACTTTCGCCTTCAAATACTTTTTCTAAAGGCGCTCTATTTATTATTTTAAGTGTTTCCCCATTGTTTGTGTTGATTCGGGTGCCGGTTTCTATTTTGGGCGTTTCAATTTTTATATTTTCTTTTTGAGCTTCTTCTGTTTCTTTGTTTTTGTTGGCTTCTTCAATTTTTCTTATTTCCGTTTCTTTTTTTTGTTCCTCCAGAGCTCGTTTTATCCAAGCGCGATTTAAAAAATCGCTGTCAGCTTTTTCTATTTTCAACGTTCTTTTTTCAGTTTTGATTTTTGGCAAGTCTTTTTCATCCACTGATACGAATTCTTTTTCAGACACAATGGTTTCCGAACTTGCGATTATGTTGTTTGTGGCTGTATCTTTGGCTGACACCAAAACCTTGTTTTCTAAAACCAAAATCATTGATTTTCCTTTTGTGAATTCCACTCCAAAACCCGTTCCGCGAACAGCGGCAACCGCGTTTGGGGTTTCAATCTGCCACTCCGAGTCGTTTCCGGCTAAACTTTTTACTTGCGACCAGACTCGGCCCAATGTCAGAATTATTTTTACCGAGAGTTTTCCGCTTGTTTTTTGAAATTCACTTTTTTGTATTTGAATTTTTGTTTCTGAATCAAGTTTCAAAATTGAACCATCCGGAAAATAAATATTTGCGAGCGCGCCGGTTCCAGCGTCTACTATTCTTCCTTCTTCCAGCGTATCCCCGGTTTTTAATTCTTTTATCAGTTTTCCTTTGTCGTCAAATTCAAAAACTTTTTCTTTCAAAACTTCAATCCAAACTTTTTCTCCTGAAATAGAAGCGATTGAGTCCGAAGTAGAGGGGTTTTCCAGCGAAGCGGTATAAGAATTACCGCCAAAGAAAAAAGCGGAACCAATTATACCCGCAAGGACGACTATTGCTAAAATTAGAATTTTCATTATTATCTTGTATTATATATTTAAATTGTCTATTACCAATATTGACATTTTGTAATAAATATAGTATAATTAAAAAATGGTTAAAATAATCTCAATTTTCGCGATAATTCCAATGTTTTTGGTTTTTTCTCCAAGCGCTTTTGCCGCCCAAGGTTTTGACTATTATTTCGGACCAATTTTTGTGCCTTTAAGCACTCAAATAAATACATCAAACACATCGCAGACGGTTGCAACTTTACCTATCCAAAATACAGGAAATAACGCACCACCCACTCAAATAGCAACAATGCAGGCTAACTTGAATTTAATAAAAGCTAATTTGGCTCTTTTGAATTCAAGTTTGGTAAAATCAAATTCTAATAATAATGAACAGGTTGCCGTAAAAAGCGCTTCGCAGATTGCGATGGTTTCTCGCGGGATTCCTCTTGTTCTTGAAGAAGAAAAAGAAAAAATAGAAGAAAGAGGCGCTCTTTCAATATTTGCTTCTTTGATTCCACCGGACGTTAAAAACTTTCCTCTTATTACGACTTATTTGGTGGTTCTAACTTTGACTCTTTTGGGCATAATAGTTTATCTATTTTTCACTAGACGCCAAGATAAGAAACGTGTGATATAATATTTCCATGTGGAAACAATGGACTATTGCGATACTCGGACTTATTTTTATAATTACGCCATTTTTGGGGTTTACTACTTTTATTTTTAAGGCGTTGACGGCTTTTGGTGGAGTTGTGTTTGCCATTTTGGGTTTTTGGCTACTTTCCGCGGAAAAATTATCTGACGGAGACGTGTCTGTTGCGGACGGGGAAAATGAAACCAAATCTGAAAATTCACATGATTTCCAGTAGCGTTAATTTTAAATCTAAAACCTTAAGATACGGTTTTATTTTTTTATTTATCTTGGGGGTTATTTTTTTTATTCCGCGGTTTTTTGCGGATATATCGGATGTTTCCGATATATCCGGACAGGCAATAAAAGCTTTGGAAGAAAAAGTTAAACACGTAAAAACTCCTGAATCGGTAAAAGCAATATATATGACAAGTTGGGTGGCTGGCACTCCAAAATGGAGAACCGAATTGAAAGAATTTATCAAAAATTCAGAAATAAACAGTATTGTAATAGACATAAAGGATTATTCAGGAATTGTTGCTTTTGACACCAAAAGCGAGATTGTGGATAAAGTTGGTTCGGAAGAAATAAGGGTCACTGATCTCAAAGAATTTATAGAAACTCTCCATCAAAACAATATTTATACAATAGCTAGAATTACAGTTTTTCAGGACCCGATTTATGCGAAATATAATTCGTCTATTGCCGTGCACACCAAAAGCGGAGCCAACTGGAAAGATCGAAAAGGATTAATGTATATTGATCCTTCAGCGGAGGAATTTTGGAATTATATAGTGGAGATAGCGAAAGAATCTGAAAAAATCGGCTTTGACGAGTTAAATTTTGATTATATTAGATTTCCTTCGGATGGAAATATGAAAGATATTGTTTTTCCTGTATCATCTGTTGTCGCAACAGCTTCAATTGATTTGCCGGAAACAAAAGAAATTTTACTTGAAAATTTTTTCAAATACCTCCAAAAAGAACTCAAAAGTACCGGCATCCCAATTTCAGCCGATGTTTTTGGGATGGTTATGACAAATTATGACGGGCTTAATATTGGGCAGGTTTTGGAAAGAATTTATCCATATTTTGATTTTATCGCGCCAATGGTTTATCCCTCGCACTATCCAGCCACTTTTCAAGGTTTTCAAAATCCTGCTGTTCATCCATATGAGGTGGTTAAATATTCAATGCAAAGAGGGGTAGAAAGAATGATTGCAGCAAGTTCTTCACCATTGAAATTGCGCCCGTGGTTGCAGGATTTTGACTTGGGGGCTACTTATGACGCGTCAAAAATTCGCGCTCAAATTCAAGCAACTTATGACGCAGGATTAACATCGTGGATGATGTGGGATCCGTCCAATAAATACACCAGAGACGGCTATCTTGACTTTTAGATTAAAAAGAGTTAAAATTAAACTAGGTAAAAACATTGCCCAAAAGGGCGAGAAAGGACATTGAAATGAGAAAAATAATAGTTGTTTTTCTGGTTTGTTTTTGGTTTTTTCCGGGCGTTGCTGAAGCTCAAAATGTTCAGCAGGCGATTACCCGGTTTCTCCCGCATTTTGCGGCTGGTTCTTTGCCGGCTTCCGAATGGGAGACTTCGGTCAATTTTTTCAATAGTACCGCAGAAAATAACAGTATTCTCGTGGAGCTTTTTGACTCCACCGGAAATCCGTTGGTTGTTGCCACATCAAAGGGTGTAGGCGACAAGTTTGGAATTGTTTTGGGACCCAATGCTTCGGATACGGTTACTATTTTCCGAAATAACGGATTTGTGTCTGGTTGGGCAAAAACCACTTCGTTTACGCCTTATGGCGCCAGCTTGAGTTTCTCACAGTTTGTTGGGGGGACGCTTGTGGGTTCCGCAACTGTTTTGTCTTCTCCTACGGTAAATGTTCTTTCGTTTCCGTTGGACAGGGAAAATGGTGTGGCTCTCACTAATCCCGGAAGTCAAAACGCGAATGGTTCTTTTACCGCTTTCAACAAAGCGGGACAAAAGATCAAGGAAGGAACATTTGGTTTTGTCCGAGGTGGGCATTTTGCGAGTTATTTTCGCGAAGCCCCATTTTTTGTTGAAGATGAAGGAACGATTGTGATTTCGTCCAACATTCCAATTTCTGGAATGGGGCTTGATTTTGACGGACTGGTTTTTAAAACACTTCCGTCTTTGCCAACCCCTCGTAAATTGGATTCAATTCGTTCCGGAGTGAAGATTGGTTTTTTCTATCTGAACTCCAACGATCGTCCGCCGATGGATAAAGAAAAAATACAAAAAGGAATTGCGGAAGCGATTTATTTCCAAAAAACTCTATTGGACAAAGAAATGGTTTTAAACGGATTTAGTCCGATAGAGAATATTCCATATGACCTTGAAGAAAATGGACTTCCCAAGGTTGTGATGGTTCAAGGAGAAAATCGCGAGCAGTATTGGTATTCAACTCCTGACAAAGGAGTTGACGCGATAGACAATGCGATAAAAGGGCGTATCCCAGAAAATTGGGGGTATCAAGTTATTTTTGTGGATGCATTCACGGAAAATCAAGGAACCGTTCTTGCTGGAGGCGGAGGATGGTTTGAAGGCAGACTTTATTTGAATGCCCGCGAAATTCCACTGATGGATAGAAAATTTTTTGGAGATAACTCTCCTTGTCCGCATTCTCCCGTGAGAACAAAGTCTGATTGCGCCAATAACGCTTTCACTGTGTTTAATCACGAGGCGGGACATGCTTTTTGGGCACTTGGACATTCATCTCCGGCGGACGATTCAAATCAAGTCGTTTCCAGCCAAATGAGGTTTCGTTCAATGATGGGACCTTCCGCTCGTGACGGATGTTTTAATCCGGAACAAACCGGAAAAGGTGAGTGCATACTTCTGCCCGTTGAAGCCGAAGGTATTGCCCGAGGTTCAACGTCTAGATTAAACGACTTTGGATGGATTACGGAGGATGAGTCTGTACCTTCGGTTCAAATTCTTTCAAAAGAGTTTGATGGCTCAAGGCTTAAACTTGTTTTTTCCACAGATGATTCAGAGAGCGGGATCAGCTCCGTTTATGTAACAACCAATTCAAATCCGTTTGTCCAATTTTGGAGACAGATTGACCATCGGGACAATTTGTCCGAAATGACCATTGAAGCGACACTCAAAGCCTCAGAGGCAAGACGCGGGTTAGGATTGGGAGTCGGATACGTTAACTTGGTCGTTTTAAACAACCAAGGAAGATATACGATCGTTAATCTTTATTAAAAACTCGTTTCAACATGATGTTGAAGCGAGTTTTCTTTTTGTGGATAACTATGTCATTGAACTTAATAGTAGTTTAAAGATACAATTGAGTTATGAAACGCGCGTTAATTGTAATTGTGATTATTTTAGTTATTTTGATATTCGGTTTTTATTTTTTTGCTCCCAAAGAACCAAAAAATGTTATAAAGTCTTATTTTCCCGACTATTTTCCGGAAGAAATGATCGGAGATCCATACATGGTAAATCTTGAAGTTTTACCAGATTCTCCGACTGGAGATGAAACACATAGAGTTATCGCTTCTTATATAAGTCACACAAGTGAAGAAGAAAATAAAATCAGTTTTAAAAAATATTTTGAAGATAACGGTTTTACGGTTGAAGAAGGCGATGCGGGAGAACAAAGTTTTATTGGCGCAAGAAAAGATAAAATTACATCTTCCGTGACATTTTGGAAAAGGTCGCCAATACAAGTTTCAATAGTTTATATAATTTCAAAATGAGTAAATACTTTTTTTATTCAGCGTCTATAATTGTTTTTGCTGTTTTTTTTCCATTCTTTGCTGGTGCAACACATTTAATAGATAAACCGGCATTTGACTCTTTGGGAGCTTGGACTGATATTGCGCAAGGCAAATGCAATTATTCTTTAAGTGATAGTAGAACTTTTTCAGATGAACCATATCGTTTGTTTTATTCCTTGTCTACCGGTGGAATAGTTGAACGGGATGACACATGGGCGGCGCACATTACGATAAATGGAGTTTCGGAACAGTTGTATACTTACGGAAATTGCAGATGTTCAAATGATCCGGAGAGCGGTTGTCCATACAAAGACAATGTTTATTGGCTTTCTGTTTTTCAGGATAGCGGAGCAGAGACTTCTGATACTGTTACAATAACCGGTGATGTAAATAACAAAGCAGGCAATGTGACAGGCTTTAAAGGATACCAAACAATGGCAACATGGAGGCTTTGTGACGAAAAACAAGTGACCAACAATGGCACCTGCAAGACGATAAGCGGTAATATTCAAAGCGATAAAATCAGCTGTATTGGATCCTGCGGTCCTACAATTTCATATACTACGGAATTTGCTCAAAACCCGGTTGTAAAAAAAGACGGTCAAGTTTGGCAAAATGGTACAACTTTAACAAATACTTCTATTGATAATATAGAAACTCATAATTTTATTTTATACGGCACCGCTTCGGATGGAAATAATACTTCAAAAGAATTTGAGCTGGGTAGAGTAACAGTAACAGTAAGACCTGAAAATGCGCCATTTTGTCAACAAGATTTATATTCAACAACTGTCAATTCCCTAATAACAATACAGGAAAAGAGTGGAAATAGTGTTAATTGGTCGGCTCCGGGCGGTACTCCTTCGCAAAGCACATCTCCAAGTTCAAGTTTTTCTACAAGTTATACCAGCACAGGTGAAAAAACAGTTACATTATCAAACGGATCTTCATTGGGAACTTGTAGTATTAATGTAACACCATCAATACAACTTGGAACTTCCGGAATTGATATAAAAGCGGACGGGCAAGATTCTCTTACTATTCCATCCACAAAATCTAATTTCATTCTTTCTTGGAGTCCATCTCCTTCAGAAGGAACTTTGACTAATTGTTTCAGTACCGGAGACTGGTTGAATAAGTCTAGACCATCTTCTGCCTCCAATGTTGCAATATCAACGGTTGGAATTACAGGCACAAAAACATATGGCATAGAATGTCTTAATGAAATAGGTGAAACCGTATCTGATAGTGTTTTGGTAACTGTTACTGGTGATTCAGGACAGCAAAGCGAGACATGCAGTCTTGAGGCAAGTTCAGATTGGGTAAATCCAGGGCAAGAAGTTTCTTTTATCATAGGTTCAAATCCAAACAATTTTTCTTTTTATTGGACCGGCACCAATAATGGAATTAGCATGAGTCAAGTAGAAGGTACCGGAAATACTACAAGGATTGAAAAACACAAATTCAATAATGTGGGAAGTACTTATGTAAGACAAGCCCATGTTCGTTTGCCTAATGGAACTTGTCATACTAACTCTGTTACTGTAGATGTTGTTGAACCAGATGGTGGTAGCGGAAGAGGAGGCGTAGGCGGGGCGACAAAGTATTATGGCTGTTCTGGGGCAACGGATACTAATTTTGGACAAGGAACAGGATGCGCAGAATATTCTTCGTATATAAATCCAACAAGAACGCCATATTCTGGTTCTGCTGGTAGAGATATATGTATGTTAAATTGTGCACCAGGAGAAGTTGAAATCGAGATTCCTCCTCCTCCACCGCTGGCTGTTAATTTAAAGGCGGCTACTGATGGAAATGTGGATTTTGGTGGAAATTGGAAAACTGCTCTTCAAGGATTTAAACCCGTGTTAAATGTTGATTTATGGGCATCGCCTGGAAATCAGGTTGTTTATAGTGATGTGGTGGCATATCATTTTGATTGTTCTTCAGATGGGAGTATAGAAATGACTGTGCCCATAACTCCGTGGTGGAGAGGTGGCAATGGTCAGGGTGTTGCTGTAAATTTGTGTGATTATAAAAATACAGGAACTTTTACGGCAACAGCTATAGCTTTGGGAAACGCTTTTGGTGCTAGTTATTGTGGTTGGTCCGGTAATTACTATACTCCGTGGCCCTGTCGTGAAATAGATAGAGGAACAGTTGAAATTCAGGTTGATCCTCTTCCACAAAATTTTACGATGACCGATATTTTATGGACCATACAGTCTGGTACACCGCGTTATCGCGCTGATTATGATTACAACACTGATGGAAAACTTGACAAGTCTGATCGCGATATTCTAGCAACAAGAATCAGTGGCTTAGGCGGAGGACAAGCCAATTTTTGCAGTGAATATATGGCTGCTCCAGGTGTGAAGACTTGCGATGTGAATAAAAACGGAGTAGTGAATGTGGGGGATACTTTAGTATATACGTTTTATCTTAGAACTCTTGATATTCAAATAGGAAGTCTTGGCGCAAGGAACGCGAAAGCGAATGTTTATATGACTTCAAACGCCGGCGCAACTGTAAACTTAACTTCCAACGCTCCTTTCGGTCATTTAATTGTTCCTTCTTCTGTCTCTGTTCCGGCTGGAAGCACTGTAGCAAGTGCTGAATTAAGATTGCCTATTTTGAATATTTTAAGAAATTATTCTATAACTTTAACTGGACTTGCCGGCGGAGGCACAACTCGCACAAGCAATCCATTAACTTTGAATGTAATCGGAGCTTCAAGACCGCTTTCTGTTCCAGATTTTGCTCTCAATAAAAATCGTGATATTTTTGTAAACATAGTTGGTACACAGGCGGTTACCAGTAATACCGCAAAAATTACCGTAGGAGTATTTGATGGGTTTTCTAGCAACGTTAATCTTTCCGTGCAATCGGTAAGTCCAGCGATTTCAGGAGCAACATTCAATTTTTCTGATGCATCTTTGACTCCGAGCGAGTTTACAACCGGTTCTGACTTTTCTGTAACAGTGCCCGCAAGTACCGCGCCGGGAGTTTATACAATTACTGTTCGTGGGGCTGATGGGGGGTTTGTAAGAGATGTAAATGTAAGGTTAAATGTAAATACAAGAGACCCGTCTTTTAGAGAGATTTAAAAATTTATGGAAAACAAATCATTTTTGGTGCCATCTTCTATTGTTTTGGCAGGAGTTTTGATTGCCGGAGCTGTTGTTTATACAAATGGTCCGCGAATTTATGATTCTGGAAATATCGCTCAAGTCAAAAAAAATGTTGCCCAGCAGCAAATTCCGGCAGATTTAAAATTAAGAGACGGAGACCATGTTTTAGGAAACCCAAATGCTAAAGTTACAATCATAGAATATAGTGATTTTGAGTGTCCTTTTTGCGGACGGATGTTTGCTGAAACTTTGCCAAAAATTAAAGAAAATTTTGTAAAATCCGGAGAAGCAAAGTTTGTCTATAGGCATTTTCCTTTGCGTTCGATCCACAAAGACGCTCAAAAAGCGGCGGAAGCATCGGAATGCGCTTCAGAACAGGGTAAATTTTGGGAATATCACGACAAGGTTTTTGAAAAACAAAGCTCATTGGGTATAGAAAATTTAAAATTGTGGGCAAAAGATTTAGGTTTGAACTCCGCTCAATTTGATTCTTGTCTGGACTTTGGAAAATACTCTACTCGCGTGGATATTGATTATAACGAAGGTTTGGTTTTGGAAATTAACGGTACACCCGCAACTTTTGTAAATGGAAAATTAATTTCTGGAGCTCAGCCGTATGAAGAGTTTGAGAAAGTGATAAGAGAAGAACTTAAATAAAATTCCAAATCCTATATGCTTTATGATTTAATTATTCTTGGTGGGGGTCCTGCGGGAACTGCCGCGACGGTTTACGCGGCGCGAAAGCGCCTCAAAACTTTGTTTGTCACAGAATCTTTTGGTGGACAGTCCGTTGTTTCTGATGATATTCAAAATTGGATAGGGGAGACGCATATAACTGGTTTTGATTTGGCAAAAAAATTTGAAGAACACGTAAAATCTTTTGGCGATATTGTGGAAATTAAAATAGAACTTGCGCGTGAAATCAAAAAAACTGGTGAAAATTTTACTGTAAAAACTGATTCGGGCGAATTTGAAGGTAGAGCTTTAATTTTGGCAATTGGGGCACGGCGCAGAAAACTTAATGTTCCGGGAGAACAAAAATTTGAAGGAAAAGGTGTTGCTTATTGTTCCACTTGCGACGCGCCTTTGTTTGCCGGAAAAAAAGTCGTTGTGGTTGGCGGAGGCAATGCGGGACTTGAAGCGGTAGTGGATCTTTTTCCGTATGCCGAACACATAACACTTTTGATAAGGAGCGATTCCATGAAGGGAGATCCGGCGACGCAAGAAGAAATAAAGAATAATCCCAAAGCAGAAATTATTTTCAATGCCGAGATTAAAGAAATTTTGGGAGATAAATTTGTAACAGGACTTAAGTATCAAGATTTAAAATCAGGCGAAACAAAAGAATTGGAACTTGGTGGAGTTTTTGTGGAAATCGGTTCGGTGCCGAATTCCGAATTAGTGAAAGATTTAGTGGAAATTGACCAGTGGGGGCAGGTAAAAATTGACTCAAAACACGCTTCAACTTCTTGCGTGGGAATTTTCGCGGCGGGCGATATTACGGACGACCCATACAAACAAAACAATATTTCCGCCGGAGACGGCGTAAAAGCCGCCCTTGCTGCGTATAGTTATTTGCAGAAACGTAGTATGGTAAAATAAATTTATGTTTATGAAAAAACCGAGGATTGCTATAAATGGATTTGGGAGGATTGGAAGGTCGTTTTTCCGGACCGCTTTTGGGGATAAACATTTTGATATTGTCGCCGTAAACGATCTTTCGGATACCAAAACACTCGCATATTTGCTCAAATACGACAGTGTTTACGGAAGATATAATAAAAAAGTTGAAGCAAAAGACCTGCCCGCAGATGCTACGCATCAAGCGTTGCAGGCGGGCGGACATTTTGAAGTTGATGGAAAAGAAATAAAAGTTTTCGCGGAAAAAGATCCGGCAAATTTGCCATGGAAAGATTTAAATATTGATATTGTTGTGGAATCCACGGGATTTTTTACGGATGGCGACAAAGCCAAGGCACACATTAATGCCGGCGCCAAAAGAGTAGTGATAACGGCGCCAGCCAACGGCGACGCGCTGACGGCTTTGGTTGGGGTAAATGACGATAGATTCAATGGAGAGCACCCAATAACGTGCAACGCTTCTTGTACAACAAATTCCGTGGCACCGGTACTCCAAATTATTTTGGAAAATTTTGGTATAAAAGACG
>Ga0209542_10009299_pt1 | contig 18071 bp, 17 predicted proteins | sample RifCSPhighO2_01_FD_184028 | JGI IMG/M metagenome (GOLD analysis project Ga0209542, IMG submission 184028) | Soil microbial communities from Rifle, Colorado - Rifle CSP2_plank highO2_0.1 (SPAdes) (version 2) | ecosystem: Environmental > Terrestrial > Deep subsurface > Rock core/Sediment ...
CCTTCTGGCTTTGAAAAAGCCGTTGAGTTCTGTATTGGTGCGCCCACCAGGGCTCGAACCTGGGACAAATCGATTAAGAGTCGATTGCTCTACCAACTGAGCTATGGGCGCATATGCTTAGAAACGTTTTTTGTCTCGCTTTTTTACCTTGTCAATACTCTTTCTAATTGCCTGATCAAGGTCTATCTTATTGGAATTTGCGAAACACATAAGTGTATACAAAATATCCCCAATCTCCTCTTCTATATCCTGGTCAACCTCTTCTTTCTTTTTCTTCTTTTCGCCAAAATTATGATTTACAATTCTAGCAAACTCCCCAGATTCCTCCAAAAGTCGTGCTAAAATTGCCAATGCCGACCAATAGGGCCAATTCATTTTTTTAAACCACCGATCAATTTCTTTTTGATATTTCTTAATCATCTCTGTGTCCCCAGAGGGAATCGAACCCCCATCAACAGCTTCGAAGGCTGCTGCTTTATCCGTTAAGCTATGGAGACTAAAACCTTAAATATCATAGCAAAAAATCAGACTTTTTCAACTATTTTCCGTATCTTTTTCTTAGGTCAGAAATAATTCTCGGCAAAACTTTCAACACATAATCCAAGTCCTTTTTAGTTGTTTGTCCACCCATCGAAAACCTCAAAACACCAGACAAATATTTCTTTTCTACGCCAATAGCTTTCAGGACGTGGGATGGCTCAACAGAACGAGCGGTGCAAGCCGAACCACTTCCAGCATAGATACCATACTTGTCTAATTCCAAAAGAAGATTCTCACTGTCTAGGCCAAAAATAGACATGTTTATGTTATTGGGCAATCTATCCTTATTCACTGGTCCGTTTATCTTTATTTCTGGATCTATCTCTTTTATTTTATTGATAAAATAATCTCTTAATTTCACAAGTCTTATTGGTTCTTTTTTATCAATAAGTTCGATTGCTTTAGCCATGCCTAATATTGCTGGTAAATTTTCAGTTCCAGCCCGTAATCCCATTTCCTGTCCCCCGCCCAACACAAAAGGAGAAATATTGGTTCCTCTTCTTATATACAAAACACCAACCCCCCTTGGTCCGCCTATTTTGGAACCGTTAAAAGTTACGAGATCAGCTTGAAAACTATTAACATTCATATTCAAATACCCTGCTGCTTGGCAAGCATCAACATGGAACAAGACCCGTCTTGTTCCACCAATTTCCAATTTTTTGTTAAACTCTTTAATTATTTTTCCAATTTTTACAATCGGTTGAATTGTGCCAATCTCATTGTTGGCGTACATAATGGATATCAATGAGCAGTGATCAGTGAGCATATTTTGAACAGACTTTGGGTCGACAAATCCATATCTGTCAATTGGTAGATATCTGACTTCATAGCCCTCTTTTCCAAGTTGTTTTATGGGTTCCAAAACTGAAGGATGTTCAATTGGAGTAGTGATGACCGTTCCCTGCTTATTGTTCATTGTTCCTTGAATCGCAAGGTTGTTTGCCTCAGAACCGGAAGCCGTAAAAATAATCTCTTCTAAATGAGCACCTAAAGCACGGGCAATCTTTGCCCGTGCTTTATTCAATTCTTTGGCAGCCATACGCCCTAGGTCATTATAAGAAGATGGATTGCCATAGAATTTCATTCCCCTGTTTATTTCCTTCTGAACCCTTGGTTCTATTGGCATAGCCGCAGCATTATCCAAATAAATCTTTTTCATACAAAAAAACTTACCAATAATTTCTTTGCCTAGGCCAAAATATAAGAGATAAAAATGCCCCGATCAACCCTATGTCTCTTACAAGAACCTCGCTGAAACCATGAAAAAACATAATACTTCCAAGAAACAAAACAGCCAGCGATGAGAAGAAAGGTATAAAAATATTAGATACCAAACTTACTGCAACAAGAATTTCAAAAACACCCGATATATAGATTATATCTATTGGTCTAATTTTAAGACTTATCACGAATGAAGATATAGATTGTGGTACCCAAGCATTGACCCAGTAATCTGGGTGAAAAAATTTATCTATACCAAACCAAAAAAACACGATTGCTAAACCAAGACGAAGAATAAAATTGGAATATCTTAAAGATTGAAACATGTTTAGTGTTTATTTATAGTGAGCCCTTCAGTCCTGAGGACTTCAGGATCGAAGGACTTGTCGAACTATTGACAAAGTAAAATAAATAGTGTATAATGTAGATACGGTTACTGTTGGTTTCGGTCATACGACCACTGCTCCGCTATGCGGGGTTGCGTATTCATTGTGGCACAAAAAGGATCCCTCTTCAGAGTGATCCCGATAACACGCTTTTATTATAATACATAAAAGCAACAAGCTACAATAGGATATCGAACCAATGGTTAAAATACAAAAGACCCATTAATGGGTCTTTTGTATTTTAACTCTTAGACAGAGCAGGTTTTTCCCAAAAAATCGAGAACCTTCTCGTTTATAATACGACTAGAAATATTATCACGAATAACATCGACATTCAGGCTGTTTTTATCTGCTTCCCCTCTTATTAGCATAGACTGAACTGCGATATTCAAAGCTTCATCCACCTCCTCATGTGAAGCATATATCTTATTATCTTTGGCTATTTTGTGTAGAATCATAATTGTTTTAACTTGATTTTCAGCTTCACTTTGCCACTCTTTTCTTAATTCATCTTGGGTTTTACCCATTTGAGCCAGATATGGGCCCAGCTCCATTCCATTAGCGTGTAGATCCTTATCAAGATTACTTATCATGGAATTCAACTGCTGATTTACAAGAATTTCTGATATTTCTATACTAGAATTTTTTGTTATGTGATTAATGATTTCCAAACGAACTCTTTGTTTTTCTTTAAGTTTTTTTTCTTCAATTATTCCATCTTTGATATTGTCTATCAATTGATTCAAGTTTTGAAACTTACCCAAGCTTTTGACAAAATTGTCATCAATTTTGGGCAATTCCACCGATTTAATATCATTGATTCTCACTGTAAAATCTAATTTTTGGCCGGCAATCTTTTTTACATAATAATCCTTGGGGGCAATTAATGAGAAAGTTTTCTCTTCGCCTTTGTTCATCCCCAAAAGATTATCTTCAAAACCGGGTATAAAATTCTTGCCCCCTATTATCAGAGGGTGGTTTTTGCTTATTCCGCCTTCCAGAATTTGTCCATTGTTTCTAACCTCAAAATCAATTTCCACCTTATCACCATTTTGAATTGCTCCATCTTTATCACGCAAAACACTCCTTGACGCTTTTATGGTCTCGAGGGTATCATCCACATCTTTCTGTTCTACATTAACATCACGTCTAGCTACTTTGAATTTAGAAAAATCCTGAATTTTAATCTCCGGAAAAAGTGTAAGAATAACTTTATAGACAAGTTTGTCAGGATTATTTTCTTTTATTTCCAATTTAGAAACATCTAACACGTCCAAACCTTCTTTGTCTATTGTCTTAGCCAGACTGTCTTTCATAGCTAAATCCAATGCCACCTCAAGAACTTGTTTTGTGTCAAGATTTTTTTTAAGTAGGTCTTTCGGTACTTTCCCCTTTCTGAATCCGTCCAAGTGCAAATCTTTACCAAGCTCCGACTCGGTTCTATCTATATATGTCTTGAGATCATCTCTGGCCAACTCGACAATTAATTCTCTTTGATTTTTGTCAATTTTTTTAAGAGTGTGATTCATCTTCTACTTCAATTTCTTTGTGGCTTATTACTTCTCTAGGCGAACGAACATCTATTTTCCATCCGGTAAGTTTGGCCGCTAAACGAACATTTTGACCTTTCTTTCCAATGGCAAGAGAAAACTGATCGTCCGAAACCTCAACTAGGGCATGCCTCCTAGATTCATCGACAATTACAACATCCAAGACCTTTGCTGGAGAAAATGAGTTTGATATAAAATCTTTTGCCTTTTCACTCCATAAAATAATATCTATTTTTTCTCCAGACAATTCGTTAATTACCGTCTGAACACGAACTCCTTTCTGGCCTACTAATGAACCTATGGGGTCCACTCCTTCTTCTTTTGATGTAACGGCTATTTTAGTTCTAGAACCGGCTTCTCTAGCAATAGCCTTAACTTCTACGGACCCACTATCTATCTCAGGAACTTCAACCTTAAACAATCCCAACACAAGTTTGGGATGAGAACGAGAAAGAAGAACTACTGGTCCACGAGGAGTCTCTTCAACTTTCAAAATCATAAATCGAAATCTCTGGCTTATTCTGTAATTATCAGTCAGTATTTGCTCAGCTGGAATCAATAAGCCGTTTGTTTTTCCAAGATCAACAAAAACAAGCTGGCCCTCTTTTCTCTGGACAACCCCACTAATTATTTCTCCCTCCCGCCCTTTAAATTCTGAGAATATAGCTTCCCTTTCCGCTTCTCTAAGTCTTTGAATTATAACCTGTTTTGCGGTCTGGGCAGCAATGCGACCAAAATCGGTGTGTGTCTCAAGTTTAGTTATAACCTCATCTCCAACCTTAGATTTCTTACTCTTCTTTTTAGCTTCTTCTAGTAAAAGATGTTTTTCAGGATTATATTTTATTTTTATAATATCGTTCTCTCCTGAAACTTCTGTTTCTTTATATTCATTTCTTCTTGATCTAGAATCATAATCCTGAGGATCTGGATTTTCTTCCATAACTTTAGTCGGCAAAGTTCCAGTTAAATAACCTTCTTCATCAACACCCTCAACGACATAGTGCAATTGGGTCATGACAAGATCACCGCTTTCAGTGTCAAGCTTGGCTTTAATTATCTGACCCTTTTTGCCATAGTCACGCTTATAGGCAGCAGCAATAGCCGCTTCTATGGTTTCAATAACACTTGCTTCGGGTATGCCCTTTTCTTCGGAAATTTGTTTTATTGCTGAAACGAATTGTTTTGTATCCACTTCTTCGCTCCTTCGGAGCTTCGAAGTGCAGGCATTTCTTCATTGAGCGAAGAAGTGCCCTTCCGTAGCTTTAGCGAAGGAGGGCTAATTTTTTATATAATTATTCTACAAAAGATGCCCGCCATCGGCGGACATTCAGTAGTAATCAATCTATATAGACATATTATCAGATTCAGAAAATAAAGTCAAATTTATGTACTCAATAAAATAATCTTTACAATTCAGCCTTAAAATGCAATAATCTATCAAGTTCTTTTATAACCAAAGAGGATGGCATGAAAAGGTTTTTTCTTCTTGTCGTGTTTATGTTGGCCGTACCAATTTACGCTCAAGCTCAAAAACTAGTTACAGGACAGGTCTTAATGTCTAATGGCAAACCAGCCAAAGATGTTTTGATATATCTAGTGATCGATAATAAGAACACGTATGATCCCTTAGAAGAAGATTCTTGGGCTGAAACTGACCAAAATGGAAAATTTAAAATATTTGTTCCCGATGATAATCCAAACGTTTTGTTATCATTAAACCAGTTTGATCCTGGCGAACCTTTTGATACAAAGTTATTTTCCAATAATTTTCAGCATCAGTATTCAGGCGAAAAAAATTTAATAATTAAATTCCCTTCCCCTGGAAAATTGAATGTTTCTGGCAAGGCCAACTTCTCTAAAGATTCTGAATTCGCTTATGTAGAAATTGTCTCAATGAATAGAAAAATTGGAAAAGCCGTTGAGACTGATAAAGCTGGGAATTATAAAATAGAAGGATTAATCACGGGATTTTATAGAATGGCATTTGTTAGTAATGCCGGTGAATCGGCGGTAGTTTATGTAAATTTAGAAAACAAAAGCAGAGCAATCAATGTTAGATTGTCTCCTTATCAAGAACTTGTCAAACCAGAAATAGAATACAAACTTGTTGTATTTAAAATTATTGATCATCTTAGAAATTATATAGAGCTTGGAGAGGTTACAATATTTATTGATGGAAATTTTTATGATTCAAGATTTATACATAAAATCATACAGGAGGATACATTAATTAGGATGCCAATCCCGACAGCCGATGTTTCAGTAGAAGAACTTGTAAAAAGAGTCACGTTCGTTGCCAATGAACTAGATTTACGTGAACCGATGGGTGGCATGAAGATGGCAATTAAAAATAGCAGCCTGTTGCCTATTTTGATGCATGGTATAGAATATGCAGATAAACATGAAATATATTTCATGTTGTCCCCTGGTGGACCACTCAAATTAAACGGCAGGGTAACTACCTTTTGGGGAACCAAAAAGTCTAAGGTATCGATCGAGTTGAGAGATAAAGATAAGCCCTTTGTTATCCTCCGAAGAACATTTACCGATGAGCATGGTAACTATTCTATTAGTGGTTTAAATGCTGGAGAGTATGTTGTTTATGCCAAAAGAGGGGTCCAAGAATTTCCTCAACAATTTTTAAGATTAGAAGAGAATACGGTACTCAATATGACCTTAAAATACAAATCAACAAAATCGCGTTAAGCGCGATTTTTAGTTACCCCAAGGTTTAACCTTGGAATACTCAGTTCAGTGAAAAAGATCTGCTTTATAGAATACTGCCACATGAGCAATGGACGACGGAACATTTTGGTGGTTGAATTGTGAGAATGATTCTAATGTTGCTGATCAATTTTGGACTTGGATTATTTGTCGGATATCTTGCAGAATTGAGCTACAGATTTAAACTTGAAAAGCGTTATATAAAACCATTATTTATTAATTTACAGATGTATGGTTTTTCTGCTGCTTTTCTTTATTTTATTTATTCTCATAAAATATCTTTGATGGGCTTGATTTTGCTTGCTCTACTATTTACCACAGGAATTGAATTTATCACCGGATACAGCTATTTAAAAATTAAAGGGGTTCGATTATGGAACTATTTTGATGAAAATTTAAACTACAAAGGATTGATTTGTTTGCGATTCTCTTTGTATTGGTTATTAATATTCTTAGTCTATTATTTCCTTGTAGACTTTACTTTAGGGGGGGTTGAATTTTTATTGCCAAATGTAAACTGAAAACAAAACAACCGGCGACAGAAAGTTTTGCGGGATAAAACACCGCACGCTCGGAGAAAATGAGCATGCTTTTATGAAATCAGTAGTATTTCAGAAAAATATGCCCCACAGCATGCATGGTCATACGACCACTACTCGCCTACGGCGGTTGTAGAAGTTATGTGAGCTGTTCAGAAAAGTGATGGAGACTTGGGCTTATCCACAAATTTATCTTTACCCCGCTCTTGAAAAGAGTTAGAAGGTATTAGCCTTCCATGTTTAAACTTTCATTTTCAAGGGCGGGGTTTACAAAAAGGTCAGGTTCGCTATGTTGACTTAATACTTGTTCACAAAATGAAAGACACGAAATGTTAAGATAAAGACATGTCTCAATCAACCATAAACACAAAAGAAGAAGAGCTAGAGAAAAAGCTGTCAGAAATTCAACTAAAAAGATCTGAGGGTGACTCTGTTGCTTTAGCTAAAAAATTTAACCTGCCATTTTCAGATTTAAAATCGGCTCCAATTGATAACGATGCCCTAATCATCATTGATGAAAACACGGCTCGTTCCTCAAGTTTAGCTATAATCTATAAATCAGGAAATAAATTGACTGTAGCCATCACCAACCCCGAGAATTCAAACACTCAAGAAACTTTAGAAATTCTCAAAACGAGAGGGTTTACAGTTAATCCTATCGTTACATCTCCATCCATTCTTGAAAATATTTTAAATCGTTATAAATTCTCCGGATCACAAGAAGTTTTTGAAGTTGGAGCCATAGAAATAAAAGAAGATGAGCTCAACAAAATACAAGACGAGATAAAAACCATTAGTGATTTGAAAGATAAAGTTACAAAAATTTCAGCCACCCAAATGCTTGAAACATTAATTGCCGGAGCGCTCAAAATTGGTGCTTCTGACATTCATTTTGAACCTGAAAATGAAAAAACTCGACTTCGTTATCGATTTGATGGGGTATTGAATGATATTACTTTTCTAGATAAACCCTCCTACGAAAAGATTTTAAATCGCATTAAAGTATTATCAAAACTAAAATTAAATGTTCACGGCTCACCTCAAGATGGCAGATTCACAATCAGACAGAAGGCTGTTGACATTGAAGTCAGAGTTTCTGTTCTTCCAAGTGAGTTTGGGGAAACTATAGTAATGCGTTTGTTAGATCCGCGCACCATTAAAACAAAACTTGAAGATCTTGGTATGAGAGAAGATTTTTTAAAAATAGTCAGGGAACAATTAGACCGAGCTACAGGCGCCATCCTCACCACTGGTCCCACTGGTTCCGGTAAAACAACTAGTTTATATTCTTTCGTTCAATATTTAAATTCTTCTGGTACTAAAATAATCACGATCGAAGATCCAATTGAATACCATATTCAAGGCATATCTCAAACTCAAGTTGATACCAAAAAGGGCTATAGTTTTGCAAATGGTTTAAGGGCAATAGTCAGACAAGATCCAGATATTATTCTTGTAGGAGAAATACGAGACGAGGAAACAGCTGACATTGCTCTCCAAGCCGCCCTGACTGGACATTTGGTTTTGTCCACAATTCACACTAACGACTCAGCCGGAACTATTCCCCGTCTTATTGACCTTGGCATAAAGCCCCAAATCATCGCTCCGGCTATAAATATGGCCATGGCTCAACGCCTGATAAGAAAACTCTGCCCGAGTTGTAAAATACAAGATAAAATTGAACCTGAAATAATAGAAAAAATCCAAAAGATTATGTTGCCAATCGGAAATCGCTTTAAACTACCAAAACTAGATTCATCATTAAGGGTTTATTTTCCAGGTAAAGGTTGCAAAGAATGCAATGAGTTGAGCTATAAAGGAAGAATTGGAGTTTATGAAGCTTTTGTAATTAATAAGGAGATGGAGAGACTTATTTTAAAATCACCCGCCATTTCTGATGTTCAAGAATTAGCCGAAAAAGAAGGCATGGTTACCATGCTACAAGATGCTTATTTGAAACTACTAGATGGAATTACTTCGATTGAAGAGATAGAGAGAATTTTAGGATAAAAAGAACCTTTATAATCTGTAGGCAAATGCCCGAATTTACAAAACGCGGGGCAGGATAATTCCGAGGAGTAGCCCAGTCGAAACCAAGCTATCCAAACTAGATAGTATCCCGATTGGACCAATGTATTTAAATACTCCGACCCAATTGCCTACAGATTATAAAGGTTCTTAAGTCCCCATATTCTAGTCTAAAACACCATGAATGTCAACCCCAATTCTATAACCCCCAAACCAGTTCTTGAAGATCAATTACTTGACCAAGCTTTAAGGCCCAAAACTTTTAATGAATATATTGGTCAAAACAATATAAAAGAGAACCTTAAGGTAGTCATTGGAGCAGCAAAAAAAAGAAAAGAACCCATAGAGCATCTTCTCCTGCATGGCCCATCCGGACTAGGAAAAACTACTCTCGCCTATCTTATCGCCAAGGAGTTAGGGGCAAGTATTAAAATAACCTCGGGTACAGCTTTGGAAAAAGCGGGTGATGTTGGCTCAATTTTAACAGGTCTTAATGATGGGGATATTTTATTCATAGATGAGGTTCATCGTCTTAACAAAATGGTAGAAGAGGTAATTTATCCAGCAATGGAGAATTTCAAACTCGACATCGTTATTGGCAAAGGTAATTCAGCAAAGACTCTTCAGATTGATTTGCCGAGATTCACGTTAATAGCCGCAACTACCAAAATATCTCTCTTGTCAGCTCCTTTCCGGTCAAGATTTGGAGTAAGTTTTCGTTTAGATTTCTATAAAGACGAAGATATAGAGAAAATAATCAGCCGCTCTGCAGATTTATTAGATATTAAAATAGATAAACCGGCAATAAAAATAGTAGCCGCTTCATCTAGATTTACCCCTCGTGTGGCAAATCGCCTATTAAAAAGAGTTCGAGATTATGCCCAAATGCAAGATCTTAATTATGTCGATGAAACCTTGGCTAAAAAGAGTCTCAAGATGCTAGAAATCGACCACAAAGGCCTCGAAGAGACCGATAGGAAGATACTCCTAGCTATCGCCGAAAAATTCGATGGCGGGCCTGTAGGACTCAAATCCATAGCAGCAGCTATATCGGAAGAAGAAGGAACAATTGAAGATGTCTACGAGCCATATCTAATGCAAATGGGGTTTCTATCTCGAACTCCAAAGGGCCGGGTTATAACTACGGGTGGATTAAAACATCTTGGCTTGCCGACCAAAGAAACTCTATTGTAAATAATACATCCTATGTCAGGACATTCTAAATGGAGCACAATAAAACACAAGAAAGCTCTCACCGATAAAAAGAGGGGGCAAATATTTTCCAAACTTTCCCGCTTGATTACTTTAGCGGCTAAAAAAGGCACTGACCCCAAATCCAACCCCTCCCTGATCCAAGCAATCGAGAACGCCAAGGGCATGAATATGCCCAATGAAAACATAGAGCGGGCAATAAAAAAAGTTTCCGACAAAAATCAAGCTCAATTAGAAGAATTGTCCATCGAGGCATTGGGGCCGAGTGGAGTTGCGCTTAAAATAAAAGCAATCACCGATAATCGAAACCGAACGATGGCTGAGATTAAAAAAATACTAATGGAACACAATTCCAAACTAGTTCAGCCCGGCAGTCTAACATGGATGTTTAATCAGCCCCTAACTCTTAGCGACTCGTCCATTCAAGAACAAGTAGATAGACTGTTTGAGGCACTGGACGATCAAGATGAAGTTGAAGATGTTATAAGCAACCTTGAAGAAAAATCCTAAGCACTAAACCCTAAATCCTAAACAAATCCAAAATTCAAAAATCTCAAATCTTAAATGTTTGGATTATTAGAATTTATGATTTAGAATTTGTTTAGAGTTTAGAAATTAGGATTTAGAATTTATGATAATTATTGGTATTGATCCGGGCACAACACGAATCGGTTTCGGAATTATCAAGAATGAAAATAATCATTTTGAATCTTTAGATTATGGAATAATTAAAAACTCCGGCAAGGACAAGTTGTTTGATTATAAATATACAGCCAAAGCACTTTCAAAATTAATCAAGAAACATAAACCAGAACTTGCGATCGTGGAAAGACTTTTCTTTTTTAAAAATCAGAAAACAGTCATGTCGGTCGGAGAAATGCGCGGAGTTATAATGCTAACTCTCGCCAATCACAATTTGCCTGTTCTTGAATTCACCCCGATGCAAGTGAAGCAGGCCCTATCTGGATATGGTAAGGCTGACAAGAACCAAGTCCAAAGAATGGTCCGTTTGATATTGAGTATTAAGGAAGAAATTAAGCCCGATGATGCTGCTGATGCGTTGGCTATTGCAATTTGCGGAGTAAATAATAGAATGTAAATTAATTAAAAACAATAGAACTCGTCGGACGTGCCTCGCCGTTGAAAATCGGCGAGACAGGCGCAAGTTCTATAAAGGTCACCATGTTAAACAGTGAGTTCGCCTCTGTGGAAGAAACCATTTTGGAGGCAGATGAAGTAGAGGATAAAAAAGATGGGGACGAAGTCGTCGATGATTTGGATGAAGATGAGAAAGACGATGACGAAGAGGATGATGAAGAAGAGGAAGAAGAAGTATCAACTTCGTAAGTCTAAACAAAAAACGGCAGATTGCCGTTTTTGTTTAGACTACTTTGAGAAACTTTCTCGGACCAACTCGGACAACCTCCCCACTTTTTAAGATATAACCCCATTCTTTTATAACTTCATCGTTTACACTAACTGCTCCTTGGTCTAATAATCTCTTCGCGTCAGATGAAGACACAGCAAAAGAGTGTTCGGTTATGAAATCCACAAGCTTCATTCCCTCTCCCGGTGCTTCCTGAATCTCGCTTGGCATTTCTTTGTTGGAAAAAACTTTTTCCCATTCGTCTGATGCTTTTTGAGCCTCTTTTTCTCCATGATAAAGCGCGACTATTTCCTGGGCAAGTTTAATTTTCACATTTCTCGGATTATCACTATTCTTGATTTGATCTACGAGAGTTTTGATCTCCTCATGAGACAACCGCGTCGCTAATTCCAGATATTGAGGCACCAATTCATCGCGGATACTCATAACTTTTCCAAACATATCATTTGACCCATCGGTAATATTAATAACATTTCCCCACGAAGAACTCATTTTTCGGCCGTCAGTGCCAATTAGAGGAAATTTAGTAATAACAATATCTTGAGGATCTTGGTCATATAAGGGTTGGATAGCACGGCCGGCCAACAAGTTAAATCGCTGATCCGCCCCTCCAAGCTCTACATCAGCCCTCACAGCAACACTGTCATATCCTTGCATCAATGGATAGAGAACTTCTCTTAAAGAAACCCTTTTCCCGCTATCAATACGTTTCTTGATCAGTTCGCGAGAAGAAAATTCATGCAATCCAAAGTTGTCCGCCATCTTTCCTATCTCCAGAAATCCAAGCCCATTAAGCCATCTGGAATTGTACTGTGTTTCAGTTTTACTTTTATCTAAAATCTTGAAGGCTTGCTTAAAATAATCTTTCAGGTTTTCATTAACCTCTTTCTCTGAAAGCATGGGTCTTTCTGATTCTTTGTCTGAGGTATCACCTATCTGGCCCGTAAAATCCCCAACAATGAGAATCGCTGTATGACCCATGTCTTGAAATTCTCTCAACTTCCAAAGAACCACTGCGCGACCAATGTGAATATTCGGCGAGGTTGGATCAATTCCTAGTTTAATGCGGAGTTGCTCGCCTTTCATCAGACGTTCTTTAAGATGTGCCCTGTCAATCACTTCTTCAGCGCCTCTCGTAAGCAGTCCTTCGACTTTTTGTTCGTCTGTAATTATTTTAGTTCCAAACATATATTTTATCTTATCTTTAATTTATATCCTTGTAAATATGCCTCTTTTGTGACATAATTAAAGCCAAACACTAGATGATTAATCTAAGGAAAAAGTTACAAAAATCAAAAATAATCAAAACCTTTAAGGCACTTGCAATGCTTTTTTTGTGGTTATTTGTAATCGGAGCCATTATGCTTCTTTCTTTATTTTTATATCTTCAAAGAACCCTTCCTGATCCAGAATCGATTGCTACCAGAAAAGTCGTTGAATCAACCAAAATATATGATCGCACTGGCGAGATTCTTCTTTATGATATCCATGGTGAAGAAAAACGAACTATTATTCCTTGGGAACAAATACCTGATACAATCAGGGAGGCCACATTAGCTTCTGAAGATAGTGATTTTTATAATCACAAAGGCTTAGACTTAAGAGGCATCGCCAGAGCATTATTTAAAGATATTATAAACTTAGGTGTTTCCCAAGGAGGCTCCACTATTACTCAACAATTAATTAAAAAATCTCTTTTGGGTGACGAAAGGACAATTTCAAGAAAAATCAAAGAAGCTATTTTGGCTATTGAAATAGAAAGAAAATTTACCAAAGATGAGATATTTTGGATGTATCTAAATCAAATTCCTTACGGCTCTAATGCTTATGGAATAGAAGCTGCGGCAAAAGAATTCTTTGGAAAGAAGGCTTCTCAACTGTCCATAGCCGAAGCGGCAACGATCGCATCTGTAACCAAAGCTCCAAGTTACTATTCCCCTTTTGGAAATCATGTTGATGAGTTATTAGCTATAAAAAATTCTGTCCTAGTGAAAATGAAAAACCTCGGATACATATCAGATTCCGAGTATCAGGACGCTTTAACTCAAAAACTAGAATTCAAAGCAGTTGATGATGATATCCAAGCCCCTCATTTTGTAATCATGGTTAAAGAATATTTGAGCTCTAAATACGGAGAGGATGCAATCGAAAATGGCGGTTTTAAAATAATTACGACTCTTGATTCTAATCTTCAAATAATCGCCGAGGAAACGGTATCAAAGTATTCCAAAATAAACAAAGAAAAGTATAAGGCCACGAATGCCTCATTAGTGGCGATAGATCCCAAAAATGGTGACCTTTTGGCCTTAGTTGGCTCTAAAGATTATTTCAATATTGAAGATGAGGGAAATTTCAATGTTGCCATAGCCAACCGCCAGCCCGGATCAGCTTTCAAACCTTTTGCCTACGCCGCTGCCTTAACAAAAGGATATCCTGACGATACTGTTGTTTTTGATCTTAAAACAGAATTTAACCCCAACTGCGAACCGAATAGTTCTAAAGAAAAAGATGCATATGGCCTAGACTGTTATCATCCACAAAATTACGATGGAAGATATCGCGGACCAGTTACCTTCCGCCAAAGTTTGGCCCAATCTCTAAATGTTCCCTCGGTTAAGGTTCTTTACTTAGCAGGGATCAATGATACTATTGAACTTGCCGAAAACATGGGTATCACAACTTTAGGCGACAAATCCCGGTTCGGATTATCTCTTGTTTTAGGAGGAGCCGAAGTGAAACTTGTTGATTTGGTTTCCGCTTACGGAGTTTTTGCCAATAATGGTATGCGAAGCCCATGGTCTTTTATTCAAAAAATTGAATCTTCGAACGGTCAAGTTTTAGAGGAAAAAATTAATAAACCGGAACGAGTTATTGATTCTCAAATAGCCCAACTTATTAATAATATACTATCTGATAATTCAGCAAGGGCTCCTGTATTTGGATACTCGAGTTCTCTTTATTTCCCTGGTCGAGATGTTGCTGCTAAAACTGGAACTACTCAAGAAAATAGAGATGCTTGGGTAATTGGTTATTCCTCTTATTTAGTTTCAGGTGTTTGGACAGGAAACAATAAAAACGAATCTATGACCAAAGAAGGTGCTGGTATAAGCGCTTCTGGACCAATGTGGCATGAATTCATGACTAAAGCTTTAAACAGCAGACCTAATGAGAATTTCATCAACCCAGATCCTGTAACCATTAACAAGGTGATGTTAGACGGTAATTATGTTTATTTACGAGAGAATAGTTCATCTCCTGAATATCACGAAATACTTTACTATGTGAACAAAAACGATCCTCTGGGATCGATACCAATAGACCCTAATACCGATTCCCAATTCCAAAATTGGGAATGGGCTGTAAATAATACTTATGGCCGCCCTACACAATAATTATTTGAGTTATTCTTAAGTTCGATTTTCTTAAAAAATGTGATAACTCTTTTACTTTCAGACTTAATTCTCCGGCTATTAATTTACTACCAACCTTGATAGTAACTCTCCCGTTTTGGGGATTATATGAAGCATCCCATTTAAATAAATCTTTGTACTCTGAAAAATATTCGTCTAAAAATTTACTGAAAACCAAACTAACGTCAGATTTTTTTTCTTCTGTTTTAATAAGGTTTCTTTTTTTACTATCCAGTGTTCCTCCGATAGATTTAAACATAACCTACTAACTTCTTAAGGGCATAATAAGATAGACAACATCTTTTTTATCATTGTTTGGCCTTATGACCAAAGGACTACCCTGTCCAGTAAATTCTATTATTACTTTCTCTGTATCCATTATCTTTAAACCGTCTAAAAGATAGTGGAAATTCAAAGAAACATCGAATGGTTGGTTTTTAAGAGATGAGTCAATAACAGTTTCTATCTCTCCTTTGTCTGAATTTTTTGCTAAAATTGTCATCTTATTTTCTGAACAATTTATTTTAATATCTGATATGCTCGTTGAAAATAAACCAGCCAAACGTATTGTTTTATCCAATTCATCTTTCCTAACTAATATTCTAGATATGAACTTTTCGGGAATTATTTTTTTATAGTCCGGGTAGTTTCCATCTATAATCCTTGATACCATCTCAAAATCATCATTAGAGAAGGAAATTTGATTATCACTGGCATTAAAAGATAAATCTCCTTCCAGTTCATTAGCAATCCTTATCAATTCTACAACAGTATTTCTAGGAATAATAAATGATTGATTGTTAAAATTTTTAAAATCAACTCTTTTTTCTGTTAATCTAAAACTATCGGTAGCTGCAAAAACTATTTTTTCGTTATTAAAATCCATATATATTCCAGCTAGTTCCGGCCTAGTTTCAGACACAGCTACTGAATCTAAAACAGTTAAAAAAGAGTTTTTGAGAAGTTTAACGGGAATAACAGCTAAGGGTTTAGATTTTATTTTTGGTATTATTGGAAAATCTTTAGCGTCAAATCCTAATATTTGTGTTTTATATTTTTCTGAATTTATACTTAAAATATTGTTTTTAGTCGTCAATAAAACCTTATCATCAACAGTATTCCCTATAAAATCAGATATAATTCTGGCTGGTACTGCTATTTGACCTATTTCCTCTATTTTTGCTCCTATAATGTAATTAACTCCTATCTCAAGATTAGTGGCTGATACTTTAAGCCGTCCATTTTCAGTCTTAAGAAGAATATTATTCAAGATTGGTAAAGATGTGTTTTTAGAAACTACCTTCTCTACTAAATTAATGGCCTTCTTTAAATTTTTTTGGTTAACTGTAATTTTCATTTTATTTAATTATTATTTATTAAAATATTATTACTATTATTAAGACTGTGGAAATGTGGAAAAGATTTTAAACAGACAATTTTTAATTAGGAATTTATTCATTAATTTAACAGATTAAATATTTAAAAAATTGTGGATAAAATACTTATTTCTGTCTTATAAAAATCTATAAATTTTAAAATTAAAAATTAATACCCAAATTATCAACCATACTTCAACAGGTTCAGTACAGTCCTGAACGAGTCGAAGGACTACTTATCAAAAGAATTATAAACACGCTCCTTTATTAAAATTAATTCTTGTTTTAAAGGCTCATCTACAGAAACTTCATTTTTAATTTTTTCACAAGCGTGAATTACTGTTGAATGATCACGACCACCTAATTTCTGTCCTATTTCTGGAAAAGAAAGTTTAGTCTCCTCTCTTAGAAGAAACATGGCTATTTGTCTAGGTTTAACAATTTCTTTTTTACGACTTCTTTTTACTAAATCAGCCAAAGAGATGCTATAAAATTCAGCAACAGATTTAAGTATTGTTTGAGGAGAAGTTTTTTTGTAAGGCATACTCAGATAGGTATTAAGAATGTTTTTCACTTCTTTTAAATTTGGAATTCTGTTATAAATTTGACCAAAAGCTACTACCCTGTTTAAGGCCCCTTCTAGTTCTCTGACATTCTTCTGAATATGGGTAGCTATATAAGTGAAAACTTCTTCGTTGAGATTGTAGTTTCTTTCAGTAGCTTTTAGGTTCAATATTGCTAATCTTGTTTCAAAATCTGGAAGACCTACATCGGCTACCATGCCTCCTTGGAAGCGTGAACGTAGACGTTCTTCAAGAGCAGGAATTGTTTGAGGAGGTCGATCTGAAGAAAGAATTATTTGCTTGCCCTTGTTGTAAAGTTCGTTGAAAGTCGAAAAAAATATATCTTGTGTTGCATTTTTCCCAGCAATAAATTGAACGTCATCAATAATTAGCAAATCCAGTTTTGTATATTGATTTTTTAATTCTTCTATAGTTTTGCTTCGAATCCCCTCTACAATTTCAGCTGTGAATCTTTCCGCAGGTATATAATATACCCTCTTGTCTCGATTTTCGGAGGATATTTTGTTACCGATTGCCTGAAGAAGATGGGTTTTGCCCAATCCTACTCCACCGTAAAGGAATAACGGGTTATAAAGTCGACCAAGATTTTTAGTTACAGCTAAAGCGGCAGCATAAGCTAATTCGTTGTTAGAGCCAACAACAAAAGATTCAAAAGAATATTTTCGATTGAGGTTGGTGACCTTATCTAAGTTTTTACCTAGATCTGATTCGGCTTTTTCCTCTAATTCGTTATCTAAATTAATTTTTGAGGGGTCTTGCTTTATAAGTTCTGTTTTAGGGTGACCGATTGTATATTTAATTTCCCTAATTTCTGGAGTAAGGCCTCTAATGGATTGAAGAATTTTCTTATTAAACTTGTTTTCAAGCCATTCTTTAATAAAACCATTAGGGACACTAACAACGACAGCATTCTGGTCTTTAGAGAGAATGGTTGTATTTCTAAACCAAGTAGTAAAGTTGGCCTTAGTTAAAGATAATTCCATTTCTCCGAGTACTGCTTTCCAGAGTTCTTCATTAGTCATGTAAATTTATAGAATAAATTATTATCTGAAGCAATTATACTGATAAAAATTTTAACAAGACAATAAATCAGTTGATATACTGTGTATAA
>Ga0209542_10009300_pt1 | contig 18070 bp, 25 predicted proteins | sample RifCSPhighO2_01_FD_184028 | JGI IMG/M metagenome (GOLD analysis project Ga0209542, IMG submission 184028) | Soil microbial communities from Rifle, Colorado - Rifle CSP2_plank highO2_0.1 (SPAdes) (version 2) | ecosystem: Environmental > Terrestrial > Deep subsurface > Rock core/Sediment ...
GATCCGCCTCGGAAACATCTCCTACAGGATATTCATTTGCAACCCAATCTGCAACCGATTTGTATCCAAGCATCTCGGCAAATTTTTTATTGCATGTTTTATGCTTATCATCAAGATATATGTATATGCCATGAGGAGACTTGGTAAATACCGGCTCAAATTGTTCCGCAATTTCTTTAACTAAATGTTCGTGGTGTTCGTCATGTACCATAATACAATTTATATTAACATTCTATATAAACTTACGCAAGATACTAAAATTTATTGTAATCAATTTTTGTAATTAAAGAGTTTTGTTTTTTCAGAAGCATGGCCTGCTTGAATAACCGGTCTTACTGCCATATTGAGGCAAATTATACCACAATGCCGACAAAATTAAGAAAAAAAGAAACTGTTTATTCTCTAATATTCTTATACATATAAATATGGTCTATATATTTTCCTTTACGCAAAATTCCTTTTGGCAGTCTTCCATATTCCTTAAATCCAAATTTTTCATACATACTTCTAGCAAGTTCGTTGCCGCCAAAAACACCAAGAGTAATAATCCTAAGTTGAGACATATGTCTCTCTGCCTCTTCCAAGACCATCTTCATAAATATTTTACCTATTCCTTCCCCTCTGTATTCTTTACTAAGAGATATGCCAAATACTCCCTCATGGCTTTCTGTTTTGTCTTTCATATCAATTGCTGAAATGCCAATAAGCTTGTTGTTGCAAAAAACGAAAAGCTCAACAGTTGTTTTCTTAATTATTCTTTTAAGCTGGCGATTGAGGTATTTTCTTTCGTGCCCAAGAGTTACTTGTTCTCCCTGAAAACGAATAAATGTCTGTTCTTTTGAGAGCGTATTAAGGTAATCACGCATTTGCTCCGCATCGTCTTTAATAGGATAACGGATAATTATTTTATTGCCCTTATCTGACAAACCCTCAAAAACTACCTTTCCCTCCATTGGCTGATTATATCAAATGATTTTGGGGAATATTAGCTAGATGGGGTTGCTTCTGAAATTTTTTTTCCCGCATTCTTTATTTTTCTTCAGTAAATAATGCTAGATACTCTTTATAACGAAATTCTCTTCCATACTCAATATTTTTATCTCTTTGTTCCAAAATCTTTAATTCTACCAATTTTTGGACTAATTCATTTGCTTGAGTCCGAGACAGACCTGTCCATTCCTCCACTTTGCGCACATTAATAATTGGTAATTTGTATAGATTTTCCAGTACAGTCATTCCGGTTTTTGTACGTCGTCCCAGAGATTGAATTTTCACGGTATCTTTCTGTCTAAGCAGATTTATCTTTTTTGAAACCTCTATGGCTTCTGTTGCAATAATTGCTACGCCATCTAGAAAAAAGTCTAACCACGAAACAATATCTCCCTTTTCGCTATGATACGTGTTGAGAGCATCATAATATGCCTGCTTATTGTTTAAGAAGTATTCAGATAGATATAGCACTGGTCTTTCAAGTATACCTAATTTACATAAATAAAATGTCGTAAGCAATCTTCCAGTTCTCCCATTTCCATCCAAGAATGGATGAATTGTTTCAAACTGAGCATGGACTAAGGCAGCTTTAATTAACGGAGGATACTCATCTTCAGAGTACAGGAATTTTTCAAGATCACCCAAAGAACGCATCATTTCCGATAGCGGAGGAGGAATAAACTTAGCTGTGTTGGGCGAGCCTCCGCCTATCCAATTTTGAGAACGGCGAAATTCTCCAGGAGTTTTACCGGGAGAATCGATAGTGCCTTCAAGAAGGACTTTATGAACCTCTCGGATAAATCTCAAAGATAGGGGTAAAGCTTCAACTCTTTTTAATCCATAATTCATAGCTTTTATATAATGCAAGATTCTATCTACATCATCGGGAAGTTTATTATCTATCTTGGCCTCAGTTTTAATAACATCTATTATTGTCGCTCTTGTGCCCTCAATTTCGCTTGACCTTGCCGCCTCTTTTCGAATATACATGAAAATAAAGAAATCCAGATCAGGCAAAAGTTGTGTTATGCCATCTAATTTGCCAATCATAAGAGATGCTTTAGCATGCAGCTTTTGAGTTTTAGAGTTTAGGTTAATAGGCTCAGCCGGTGGAAATTTATCAGGCATAAATGCGTTATATCCTGTAGGTTGCTTGATTAGTCTACCAATTTTCATTATTTTTATCTCCTTACATCTTAATTAGACTTGTTAGGATTATATCACTAAAACCTAACAACTGTCAATACCATGTTAGGTTTACAGGATGGCTAAGTAAAACAGCCCTTAAATCTTACAACTTTTGGAGAATATTAACTAGCTGTAGGCTTTGTCCAATTATTTTTCAGGTATGGGAATTCCTTTATTCTTCATAAATTCTTCTAACCATTCAAGATCTGCCTGAGTGAAATCATATTCAATTTCTCGCTTTCCATTTAAAGTTACTAAGCTTCTATGACCATGGATCACTTCTTCTTTTATGCCATCGTATGTATATAGGCTACTATATATATTAGTTTCTTTATTAAATGGAGCTTTTCTTAATTGTATGTATTTCTTAGCTTGTTTTTGCCTATATATGAATTCGTTGTTGTAATCTTCTTTACTACGAGGAAAAGAAAGAGACATCCATTCATGTATTCTTGCGCGAATTCTAGGATCTGCAACCCAGCCATTTACCCGTCTTGCATCATCAATAGTTGCTGCTACCAGCGTTTTAGCCGGATCAATGTCGAGTAAATCATCAATAACATTTGGATCACCAAGTTTATCAACATCGAAGTCATACACTCTAAATTTAGCTACATTATCCGCTATTGGCCCTGATGTTGATAGCGTGTGGTCATCTAAATCGATACCCAATATGGAGTGTATTCCGATTCTTGAATTTTGAAGCGAATCAATTCCTAATAGATTAATCTTTGTTTCACTATGATCTATAAAGGATGGATTGCAATAAAATCCAATGGTTGGAATATGCGGACCGTCCATCGAAGTTCTTGTTCCTGCAAAAAAATACATCATTTGACGCGGTTTATTCTCATGCGCAACACGCTCATCATAGATCTGCAATGCGAGTTGCTGAAATTGAACCGTACTTATTGCTCCTTCTTTACCGCTATTTGCCCGTGTTTCCTTGGTGGGCAGTTGATTATTTGGCGTACGTTGCTCTGTCATATTTGACTTTCTTTTATCTTTGGGATATACTATACATCGTTACGTTACGTAACAGTCAAATGCTTACTATAAAACAAGAAAAATTACTAACATCAGGGGTATTTGCTCGTGTTGCGCAATCAACCAAGCGAACTGTCCATTGGTATACCAGTCATGGTTTACTAAAGCCTAAAAAGATTAATTCCAAGGGTTACAGGTTTTATTCAATCGAACAAATTATCGACCTTCAGGTTATTATGCTACTTAGGCAATTAAATTTTTCCCTGCCGGAAATAAAAAAGTTTTTAAGAAAAAATGCTTCGACATATCAGCTATTTATTCAAAAAAAGAAGGAGCTTTTAGGAGAAGCTAAAGGGTTGCAGAAAAAAATACAGGATATCTCAGATTTTTATACAAATTTAGCAACTAACGGAGTTTTGGTAAAACCAATCCTGAAAACCATTTCCTCTTTTCAAACGTATTTTATAGATAAAATTGGTCCATACTCAAAAATTTATGACTATTGCTTTGAACTTAAATCATATTTTTCATTTATCCCTAAAAACGCCACTTACTTCGTACTCTTTCCAGACCGGGAATATTCACCTAAAAAAGACCGTTTAAGAATTGGAGTTCTTAAAACTTCTGATATGAAGTTGAAGGTAGGATCTGAGGCAATTGTTCAAAAAGAGACTATTCCAACATTTAAATCCTTGAATTACAGACACGTTGGCACACCTATCTTAATTTCTTTAATTATTATGCAGATGCATGAGTATATGCGTAAAAAGCATATTAAACAAAATTTAAATATCCCTATTAATGAACTTGAGTTTTATACTAATTCAGCTCTGAATGGCAATAATGATGATAATACGATGATCTCCGAAATCAACATCCCAGTGCTCTAACTTTCCATTTTATGAATATTAGCTAGTTATAATTAGCCTTCGATCGGCTCTAAGGCTAGACAGCCGGGATAAGGAGAATTTTCATCATACAGATTTTGGTCTCCTATATAATCTTCCCATGATTTGAAAAGGGCATTTAATCTCTGAAATGTTTCCTCTTTTATGGAATCATCAAGATATGCAAAAGGGCAAACGTGCTCCGGAAGTCCTTCCCCTCCCCCGTGTAAAATTCCAATCTCCACTACTCCAAACCCTGCAGGCGCACTTTTATCAAAATCGCTCACTTCTGCAATTATTTGGCCAGCTCTAACCTTGTCTCCCACTTTAACCTTTGGATTTAATACATGTTCTGTTTCATAAACCCATCTTTGCATTTTCCCATCTGCCGTGACCTGTATAGAAACATCTCCGCTCCAAAGCGTTGGAATTGCAGCCACTATTCCATCCACTAAAGAACGTACCGGAGTCCCTAAAGGCAAAATAAAAGTTGGTTGGGGATTCTTTTTATCAGGAGAAGCGCTGCTGGCTGGTATAAAAAAACCATAATCCATAAATAACCTATTAAATTGCAGTTTATCTTTTGTGAAGACAAAATCCCCAGCTTTATTTGTTTTAGGATCATAATAGTCGAGATCGACGCCAATGCTTTTTAACTTAAGCGGAGGCTCATCTGTATTTTCTTCATTTCGCATAGGGGAAGATACCTTAAGGTTTTCTTGATTCTTAGAAGCAGGTTTTAGCAATAAAAATACTCCGGCAGACAACGCTAAAACTACGACAATTATTACCAGAATGGTGCGAAACATATCTCTACTGTATCACTTTTTGAAAAAATTATCTCAAAATCTTTTGTATCAAATGTCAAATGGGGACGTCCCTAAAACATGCTATTTATTTTACCGGGATCATTAGATGCTCGTAAGGGGTTCCTGCCCACATGATCCACGAGCCGCCTTGTTCAGGATCGGTTCCGTAAATATCCTGGTCAAGTTTACCAACCGGAAATACCATTATATGTGCCGGGGCGTTGAGCCAATCCTCACCTTCCGCAGGTTTTGTGGCAAAAGGATCGGTATTGCTTGGATCGCTCCCGCCCTGAAGCATATAGGCTATTCCTGCTTGACTAATATCTGGAGGTGATTGAGTCATATATGCTTGAAACCATTGCATGGCTTGCTTATCAACACAAATAGGATCATTTCCCGGAGAGGAAGGGGTATCAGGCAAACAGGTCCAATCATTGGTGCCTTTTTTAAGTTCAACTAAATCTCCGCCTTCTTTTTCAGACCAATCAAAAATTGTTGCATCGCTTGAAACACCTTCCGGAGCGGCGCTCATGGCGTTTTGAATCTTCCATTCTTTAGAATCTTTTTCTATTTCATCTGTTGATGCTGACATTTCTTCAGATGCAGATTTCTGAGGCTCAGTTGCTGCATTACCTCGAAAATTAAATCCAATGAATCCGCCGATAATAAGAGCAATAATAAGGATTGCTATTTTATTCATGTCTTCACAGAAAGTGTACCACTTACGGGCTATTTGTCAATAGCTATTTTATAGAATCCTTTATAGATCTTTTTCCCCAAGAAGCGGGATGATGTCATATGCCAATTCTTCATAGGGATGTACTCTCTTGATTGCATTAATTACTGCAGCAACTTTTTCCCGGGGACATAATGTCTCTATTCTTTCTTCTTCAATTATTTCGAGCTTGCCAACTTTCCCAATCGCGGGATGTGCTCCTTTCAAAGGCTTGAATCTACCCTGTCCACGTGAGGAAAAAGTACAGTGGCTATAATTTCCCATTTGACCGGCTCCAGCATCTCCCATTGCTTTTCTAACAATATCTGCGTGAGTTAACGGAGTAAAGAATACCAGTTTCACCAATTTCGAATTCATAGTTCGATTATACTCACTATGACCTCTTCGAGCCTGAGCCTCAGAGCCGATGGCCTGAGCGAAGTCGAATGGGTCATAAATGTATTGTATCAAAAGTTTTAACTGTTTATTGGAAGTATCGTAAAATCGAGGCTAAAAATTTAAGCTCCGACAATTATACAATAATAGAACCTATTTTATATAAAACAAGGAATATCAATCAATCCGTTTCTGGTATTGACAAAATTAATTTATGATATATACTCAACGAGCATGATAAGGGTATATAAATTCTTAGTCATTCCTCTTTCAGTGACTTTAGCTTTCTTTCTTGGCATAGTGTCTGTCCAAGCAGAGAACCCCAACAATATTGTTCCGATGAATGATGAGACTCAAGCATGCCGAGAAGCTTGTGGTCTTGGGGAAGGCAAGCCAGGTGGGGATTTTTTTGGATATGATACAGCGAATGAATGCTTAAATAATTGCTTTGCAGCCAAAGGCATAGGAGGGGTTGAAGGATCGTGTAGCCCAACAGTTGCCGATAACTGTTGCAATGCATTCGCTGCTCCCGGTCAAGACCCGGATTGCGACACAGGTATTGAGTTTGGCCAATGTTTCAATTCTACTTCAGACCTTGCAAGCTGTACAGAGATAGGTGGTAAGTTTATTTATGATGAAACTTGTAGTCCTTTCCTCTTCCATGATCTGTATAATTGCATTGATGACTATTATTTTACTACCTTTGACTGTGGATCAATTGATGGATCGGTTGAGTCAACAAATCAATGTGGGAGTGGCCAAGGTTGCTTTACAGATGTCAACCTTTCCGGCCGATGTTTAGAAAATAAATGTCCCGGACAAGGAGATGATGTTGAATATTTAACTGTAAATTCTACAACTGGAGATGCGACTTTTAAAAATCTAAGAGATAACAGAAATTATTCTTGTACTCTTCTAGGTAGTCAACCTGGGTTTGATTGCAAAACTGTTTCTGCTGGCACTATAGTTGATCTTATTAGTCTAGGGATACTGGCAGATGATTTGGCCTGTCATACACACTTTAATATCGGAACTGATAATGATCCTAGTCTAGTCTCACAAGAATGCACCTATACCTGTTCCATTACTCCTTAGTCGCTATAACACGTGAAACTCCTCATAAAGCTTTGTGCAAGCAGCAATTTATTTTCAAGGAGGTCTTAGATTTTTAAGTTCTTTTGCCTAGCTTGAACTTAATTAGTACATAAATCAGTGCACAAATTCCAAAAATGTATGCTGGAAATGCGTATTGCTCAAAATTCCAAACTTTAATTGTTAATAATGTTATAAGCGCCGCAATACCACTTCCTAAAAATACATTTGGATTTTCTGTTTCAGGCTCTCGGTAAGATTTGATTACCGTAGGAATGGCTGCAATACCATCTGCTAGAATACCGAAAAAGATTGCTAAGTTTGGAATATCGGTTATTTGCCACAAAAATAAACCTAATATTGCTAAGGCTCCACAAGTTAAATCTAATTTAGTTATTTTCCAATATGCTTTTTTGTTAACAAAAGATGCGATAAAAATTAATAAAGGATTAAACCCGACCATAAATGTAAACAGTGATTGAACTCCTACACCCTGTTGAACTGTTGCCCAGAAAGCAATAAGAGGAGCCAGCGCCCATACAAACCAAGTTACTTTATTTGGTTTTGCTTTCCCTTTTAGGATATCGATTAAATAGCTAAGTGCACCAAGGAAACTTAGTACAACTCCTACGTAAACAAAGTTTTCATGAAGCATAGGCTAATTATACCGAAGCAATTTATTTACAAGGCGGGATTAGGGTCTTGGGCGTTGAAAGTGTTAAACTAAATATATGTTAGCTAGATGGCTCGCGGTTGTTGGAATAATTTTGGTTTTGGCAGTTGCCGGATATGTGTTTGTAACTAAATCGAGCAGAAATGCAGTCCCAAATTTCTCAAATTCTAATTTATCTTCGGAATGCACCCCCAAATTCACTCACCATTTCACAGACATAGCAATAATTGACTCTATTGTCCCGCCGATTTTTAGAAACAGCAAGGGAATCATGCCGACAATGCTCATAAATATTACTGGCAGGGCCCCACTATACATGCCGGCGAACGGCAAGCTTGTGCAAGGATCATATCACAATGAAGAAGGCGCCCAGTTTTACATGTGGGAAATAGATATTGGCTGCAATGTTACTGTTGTGTTTGATCATGTTACCGAACCTATGGAGAAAGTAAAGAGATTGTTCCCTTCTGCGCCGAGGGACGACTCCCAAACGGATTTTTTTGAAACTCCGCTTGAAATGGCGGCGGGAGAGCTTGTCGGCTACACGACCGGCTCGGTCAATGCCCATAATTGGAATTTTGCAGTGTATAACGCATCGGAGAAAAACTATTTGTGGGAAACGGGTGAATTTAGCGATCGACCTAAATATTACACGCAGGTTTGCCCCTTCAAATACTACGACCGATCAATGGCCCAAGATTATGAGAAGCTGTTTACTCTTTCTTTGAGAGACTTATCAGTTGAGAAAAATCTTTGCGAGGACTAGCAAACGAAGTTTTCACATTTGTGAGGGTTCGAGCATGCCTACATTATTCCCCTCAGTATCTTTAAAAGAAGCATATGTTCCAATTCCTGGAATGTCCATCTTATCGCTTGTGATCTTGCCGCCTGCTTTTTTGACAGCCTCTATTGATTCATCTAAATTCTCAACTGAAATTACTATGTGAGGTGCATTAAATCCGTCCTCATCTTTATATTCAAAAATCCGCCGTTTATAGCTCCTGGATTTATAGCCATTTGGTTTTCATCCACCGGGATTGTTCCTGCAAGAATATAGTTCCCCATCTCTTGCCCAAGTTGAGTCATTTGCCAGCCGAAAACTTTTGAATAAAAGTCTGAAACTCTTTTTTTATCTTTTGCGGGCATTTCAAAGTGGACAACTGGATTCATTTTCATAGTACTTCCTTTTTACTCCTGACTTTCTTTAAAATCAGGCTCAATTTGACAATATTATACACACATTTCAAAACCTAAGCTATATGGGAGAAATGCGGCAAAGGTGGCTTGGAATCAAGAAACTACAGACGGGACAATTTGTGGGAGCGTAATACAACAGACAAAGCAATTATTGGCTCCCTATCCAAATGTCAGAACCTTGTCAGACTCTTCAATCATTTTTACCAATTCCTTCATTGTGGTTGTTGGGCAGACCTTGCTTTCCGACTTAGAACGGACTGCAAGACAAGTTTCACAGGCAAAAACTTTTCCTTTTAGGCTCTTAAACTCTCCAAGTTTTTTGGAAATATCAAATGCTTGACTGTCAGCAACATCTTCAATTTCTACTCCTTCGCTAAACAAGAAGATTTGAACAGTGTGACCGGCTTTGAGTGATGCAATAGCAAGACGCAGTGTATTCCAGATGTGCTCAGGGTTATTCGACTGCAAAATGATACCTAGCCTCATAAGTCTTTTTTCTTCTCTTCAAACTCTTTCTTATCTATCTCTCCCCGAGCATACCGCTCTTTGAGAATATCCAATGGAGATTTATCTTCACTCTTTCTTTTTCCTGCATCACTCAGATAGCGGATAAGTGCAATTACGCCCAGAATCAGAAGGAGCCAGAATATTATCATAGAAAACCATCCGAAAAGCCCGAAACCATTCCAGCCACCCATCATATTACCCCAACCAGTTCCCATCATAGGATTTCCACGTCCTCCCACTTGTGGTGAGCCTGTCGAACCCATCATCCACATCATTGGCATGAAGCCAATTCCACCTTGAGGAAGCTGAACATCAGGTTGACAACTGCTTAGTCTCTTTCCCATAACCACGTGCATCTGTTCCTCGCCAACTTTTCCCATCATACGCTCCATCATGGTGTTCATGGCTTCATGAGAATCTCCAATCATCTGTCCCATAAAGTACTCACCAAGAGCTCCAAACTCCTCATCTGCTAACTTATCACAGGAAGTTTCCTTGTTTTGTAGCTTTTCCCAAATTTCTTTTCCTTCTTGCTCCTCACGGGCAGTATGACCATCAGATGATATGCCAGATTGGGTTCCCATCATTCCTTGAGCAGAGACTACAGATGGTATCATTACTACGGCGAAGAATAAAACTGGTATAAGCAAGAGTTTTTTCATATACTACCTACTTCTAGTGAGTGGAAAAGTAGTTTACAATGCCATTGTACAAAGCCTGAGCCTCATCCTGCCTACGGTCAATAGTCGTGCTATTGAGTATATTGTATTCTTCTGTATTGGTAAGAAAGAATCCTTCGCTGATTGCAGCTGGCATTTTAGCTTTCAGAAGCACTCCTGAGGCAAATCTACTAATTCCATGATTATCTGTACCAAGCCCTGATGAAACTGCGTTAACTATACTCCTTGCTAAATAAACATCAACCTTTTTCATGTAGAGACCTAATGAGTAATCAATAGATAAATTTGTGGAGCCATTGTGGTGAATAGACACTAAAATACTTGCGCCTCTGCTATTACAAAAGGTGTAACGGTCATTGTTGGAGAGTGTGGAATCATCGGTTCTTGTTTGGTAAATAGTATAACCATTGCTCGTAAGCAAAGCTGCTAATCTATTGGCAACTTCTAGATTGAGCTTTTTCTCCAAAATTTCATTGTTTGAAGTACCAATATCACTTCCGCCGTGTCCAGGGTCTATGCATACGGAGTTGGAAATTGATGGAGGAGGAGATGGTGGTTTTCCTACGGCAAGGACAGGGTTTAAGTGCAAGAGAAGCAATAAGACAGAAACAAAGAAGGATACAAATATAGATGGCTTCTTCATAAATATGCTTACTTATAAGTTTAAGGCTTTTAGTATGATTTGTCTACCTGATTTTTGTTTGTAATTTTTGCTCCCCACGCCTTACGCTAGTATACAGCAAAGTTTCGATGCAATAATTAAGGTTTTTGAGAACGCCAGTTATATAAATGAACTGAGGCAAAGATGGGGAGAAATTAAGAAATTACAGCCAAGTTTAGCAACTATTTAAGAAAAAGTGTTACAGAAAAGACGATTTTCGAACCAAAGATTGTAGTTTAATGGGCAGATCCAGACCAAAATATAGGCCCTCCTGATAGACAAGCCTCCGCTTGGCTCGCCCTAGCTGATTATGTTGGAACTTATTTCAAACGTTTCTTAGAACAACTTACCCTCTTTCCCCAAGCCCAACCAACACTCTAGTTACTATATTTTAATATTACCACCCCATTAACTCCCTGGTACTTGCGGCAATATACGCATAACGCTAGTATGACCTTCTGTGCAAAGAACAAAAGGCGCTGGCGTAATGAATGCGCCGCTTGCGATGAGAGCATTGGCTGTCTCATCGTCTACACAGCCGACTAAAGTAACTGTATCTGGTTCAAACACAACAGGTCCAAAAAAGAACGCGGAATGGGCTGATGCATCATTAGGAGTAAACACAGCAACGGCTACGACGAACAATAAGGCAACTACGACTCCAACAAATGTCTTAATCATTTTCTTCACCTCCCTTCAAAAAACTACCTTTCGGGCAGTTGGAATAAAGATGGTTAGAAATTAAAAATTCCCTTCAAATTGTCTTAGTTTCCCTTTAAAAACCACAGCCAGGCCCTGAACTTGTGTCGCCGGTACTGTAGAGCGTATCCATACCTAATTTATCCCCCAACCCTAAAGTTCGCTTCTGGGTTTCTCCAAGACCAGCAAATCTATAGGAGGTTAAACATCCATCCTTTGGCGCATTAGTATGATCAAGACCTCCAACATGCAAAAACTCATGAACTGCGGCATTCTCCACATCAAAACTTGAAGAACTTCCGTCAGTTGCCCAGGATTCTCCAGTATCTAACGTTACTGCAAAACCGGCAATCTCTTTTGTTGCCACATTTCTGCAGACACTCGCTGTAGCTAAAACTCCATCAGCACCATCAATGGAAGCCCATACTACCCTATTATTACCGCCACAAAGATTTGCAGTTGGAGAAGCATCATCTCTTATGAAAGTACGTGTAGTAACAAATCCATCCAAGGTCGCTTCAGCTGTCTCAATCGCAGTATTACCGCCCGTCACATCTTCAACGCCAGAAATCTCATATTTCACTGTGCCACCGCCAAACCACTTAATTCCCCCTTGGGTTAAATGAAAGTTGTTAGACTCGGTAGTCGGATGTGGACCAGGCCCTGCATGCGAATAATCAACAAAGGTTTCCTCCACCCATTCTAAATTAGGAGCTTTCATCCTTTGGAAAGGTGCCGCCAAGGTTGGGGAAACTACCCAAGCAAGAATTGCTAAAATCCCAACAAGGAAAAGAATCTTGAGTGGTTTCATTATGTTTGCATGTTATCAAATGAATTCTTAAAAGTCAATATTTCTGGGATGGTCCTGAGATAGATTGTCAGAACAAGCCAAATTAAGCATTCTTCTCCTTGCTCCCCCGGGAGGATTCGAACCTCCAACCTTGAAATTACAAGTGCCCTTCTGTTACCAAAAGGCTTGGACTATCTCACAACCATTGTCTTTCAACTTTAGGTTTCGGGCGTATAGTCTCTGAACCTTCGATCTATCTTTCGATAGAAAGCTTGGCTGCGGATTACCCTTCGATTTACTCAGGGCTTCCCGACAATTAACCCGATTCTCATCTCAGCATTTCTGCCAAGAGCTGCGATCTTCACAGTTTCCTGCTCTACCATTGAGCTACAGGGGAATGAAACAAATTTAAAGTGCAAAATGCAAAATTCAAAATTGCTTATCTCAGATTTTACCATCAAACACCGCAGAAATCCAGCCCTTTTATGTACTCTGATCCAATACCCTATTCTCAATCATCATTCTCGCAATAGCTTCATCTTCTCCCCATTTTTCTGAGGGAGTTTCAAACATAACATGATAAGCAGTATCAGTCCTGTTATTTGCCGTAAACTCTACATAATAATTTGCAGGAACCATCTTTATCCCCCTAAGAACTGGAATTTCTGACCTAAAAAATCTTCTGTATATGATTAAATTCCCATCTCTTTGCCTAATTATTTGACTTGTAGGTATCAGTTCCTTGGGAGGGTCTTCCATAAAGTAACCCGCCATTGCAGAAGCAGTTCTTCTTAAATTCTTATAAGTATTAAAGAATACATTTACAGTTAATCCCGTTTTAAAATATCCTTCAGGATTTGTTGTTTTTAAATCTATTCCTCCTCCTGGTGAACTTATTAAGAACTCATCTTTTATTTGTATCTGTTCACGTGACATAAAAAAGTTTTGTGTATTACGCGATGCCAGCTCCTTAAAAAACCACTCTTGCGGCATAGGAAATTTAGCCTTTATTGGCCCGCATTCTCTCCAAGTATACCCTGACGGCAATTCGCCTTCTCTTTCTGTAGACATAGGTGAGATTATATGAATATCGCTCAATAAATTCAACTACTCAATTCTTCCGTGAATAAAACATCGCTAAACCTAGAAAATAGTGTTCGGATGTTCGGGGACGGTCCTCGGACTAACTGTCGTATCAATCCATACTAAACATAGTTTTTGTTAACTTTCTCCAATTACTGATTTTTTTGTAAATCATAAAACTCTGCAATCCTTGGAGCTTAAAATCAACCTCTCTCAGGACCGTCCCCAAAATAATCATCTATTAGGCGGAGCTGAATATTTTAGCCTCGATTTTTAATACTACTTCATGGACGGTTCGAACCTTTTGGTATAATCACCTTGATGAAGGAAATAAAATTAACTATTCAAATCAATAAACCCGTTTCAGATGTTTTTGTATTTACCCTTGATCCAAAAAATACTCCTCTTTATGTAAATTCGATACTAGAAGAAGAAACAAATGAATGGCCAGTAAAGCTGGGCACTATCTATCGAAACAGAAAAGATAACTCTGAATGGTCAGAGTATGGAGTAATCGAATTTAAAGAAAATGAAACGTTTACATTGCAGAAAAAGGATGGTAGTCTTCTTGTTCGATATGCATTTAAACCAATACGTAATAATAAAACTGAATTTGAGTATTACGTCAAGTCAAACACAGAATTTGACGAATATTTTATAAAAGGTATTGTAGAAAAACTCAAAACAGTTATTGAGGAATGAGATAATAAGTTCTGGTATTTTCTATCAGGCGGAGCAAGGTACAGTTCTGCACCTTGCTTCGAAAAAGTTGTGTTAAGTTTAGATTGCAGTGACAATATTTCTGAGGACCGTCCCTAAAATTTATGATTATATCATTATTACCTCTTCTGTATTATATTCAGCTATCTAACACCTGGAACTTGTCTCAAGAAAAGAGTAAAATTATCTGAAATGCAACAAGAAGATAGATCTCTTAAAAAGTTAAACTCTATAGCTAGATTTCTTAAGCTAAGCGGAAAGTTTTATTTTCTGAATTATAATCTAAAACTTTTTTACGATTTCATTATTAATGATAACGAAATAGGTACTATTATCAAAAAGTTATTACTTAAACACCCTAATTATGAACAAGAAGCGTTTGAAGTACTAAGCGCTCCGCAGTCAAATTTGCAAGATTATAGAAGTAAAGGAAAGATTACTTCTTTCGAAGAAATGGTGGCTTTTTGTATATTTTATGTTAAAGCAGCTACTGAGATGCGCGGAGGAAACCCTGTTTTGGATAAAGTTATTGGACTATATGATGGATCGGGATATGATAAAGAAAGGCAAGATATCACACAGTTTTATAACGACATCATTGAACCAATTCTCATCTACGTTGAGCTACAAATTCAGCAAACTCAAAATACACTATATATTTTACAACGATACAAAGTTCTATGTGAATGGTATGATAGGGAATTTTTGTTTAATGAACGTGAGGTAAATATTACACAAAAACATTTAAGTAGATATTTATTTGATCAAGGTTTTACATATTCATTATCAGAGACTACAGTTCCTTCAGGAAAGATAGACAACTTCGCAATTGACATGGGATTTCAAGACAAGCGGGAATTTGGCAATCTTCCTAACGCAATTATTGCAGAAGGTAAGATTTATGACGGTAAAGCAAGTGACCTACAAGATGTTAGAAATCAAGTGAGTAAGCGTATGGATGATCTTGGTTTTTCAGAAGGGTTCTGCGTCATCTTCAATAAAACACCAAATCAAATTAATTTTTATATTTCGGAAAAAGAGAATCTTGTTGGTAAACTCATTGGTGGTTTTTATGTTATAAAAGAAAATAATAAAACATCTTTTTTTCTTGTAATAAATCTAGATAAAAGTTTTCTCAATTCTACTAAAACAATAACTGAGATAAAAGCAGAATTGGTTTAATTGGAAAATTGCGCTGCAGATAAGCGATTAACGAAGGCTTTTGAAAATGAGTTATCGAAAAATACCTGCGCTATAATTGTTCGAGTAGGCTCCTGATTGGGAAGCAAATTAGCCTCAAAATCGTATGCTATATACCGCTCGCCCTTACAGGGCTCGGGTATTATACGCTATTTATAGAATGAGCTAAGAGGAGTATACTAGCTGTATGAGAAAAATAATTGTATTAACTTTTATAACACTTGATGGTGTTATGCAAGCCCCCGGCGGACCCGAAGAAGATACCTCAGGTGATTTTAAATACGGCGGGTGGACCGCTCCTTATTTTGATGATTTTTCGGGAAAATTTATGGCAAAAGAAATGGCTGGGAAATATGATCTTCTTCTCGGTAGAAAAACTTTTGAAATATTTGCTTCATATTGGCCTAAGCACACAGATGGATGGCCACAAATTAATAAAATTACAAAATACGTTGCTTCAAATTCAATAAAAAAACACAAATGGGATAATTCTGTTTTTCTAAACGGTGACATTGTCGGAAAAATTAAGAAACTTAAAAAAGGAAAAGGACCTGATCTTCAAGTTTACGGCAGCGGAAATTTAATTCAGACTTTATTCAAAAATGATTTAGTTGATGAGCTTTGGTTAAAAATTTTCCCAATAACTCTTGGAAAGGGAAAACGCTTGTTCGAAGACGGAGCAATTCCCGCAGCGTTTAAATTAATAGAATCTAAAACTTCTCCAAGCGGAGTAATATTTGCAAACTACAAGCGCGCAGGAATTGTTAAAACCGGCTCGTTTTAGTAAAATAAGTTCTAACGTCGCTCACTAGGCGGAGCCAAATTTTGGTTAGACTACTTCTTTTTCACCTGCGAAATAGCACCAATATACACACCAGCTAAAACGATGATACTACTAAGTAAAAATATACTCGTTATGCTGGTTTTTTCTAACAAGACCGATACCAAGGTTGCCACTATCGGCATAAGAACTAATGAGTAGGATGCAGCAGAAGCAGTCCATTTACTTAAAACGAAGAGATAAAGGGTGAATAGACCGATAGAGCCGATCACGATGAGATACACTAAGGCTATCCAAGTAGAGAATAACGAGGGTAAAGATGGCGATTCTCGCGTAATTAAAGATAGCAATATTAGAATGACCGAGCCGACTGCCATTCCAATAGCATTTGTAACCAAAGGATGATTTTTGGGAAACTTTTTTATCACTATCGCTGATCCTGCAGCTGCCAAAGCTCCTCCCACTGTTGCCAAAACATAAAGAATTTGAGTATTTACACTCAACTGGTTGCTGAATAGTAAGGCAATTCCGCAGACTGTTATCACACCGCCTAAAATGGCCCTCATCGTAACTTTTTCCAAACCATATATAGAGGCCAAGAAAATAGTCATAAGGGGAAGCAGAGACATGATAACAGAGGCAAATCCAGCAGAGACTTTTAAGAGAGCAAAATAGAGAAAAGCATAAGAAGCACCAAAGCCTAGGGCTCCGTATAAGATAGCTCCACCCAGATTCCGACCCTTTGGCAAAGCAAGGTGTTTAAAGTGGATAACTAAGAAAAGTACCAATGAAGCCAGTGCAAAACGAAGACCAGCACCCCAAAATGGAGCTAATTCTATATTGCTGAAGCGCACCGCGACGAAATTAGTGCCTCCAATTAGCACTATCAGTAAAAAAGCTCCGAGATAAGTAGTAGTCCGTAGCGAATTACCCATTTCAAGTATTATAGCTTAAAAGAACTCTTACTTCCTCTACCAAGAGAAACGCCAGTTTTTTAGCTCTATTTTTTCAATACCCAAGTATAAAAATAGTTTTAACATTGTCCAACCCTCGGAGAAAAAATCCTACTTATCTTCCGGCATTGCTACGAAGTCATTTTGGAACTTTTCCATCCACTTTCTAACTGCTTCCGGATCATCCATGTGCTGTCTCATAACCTCCATAACTCTAATATGGTCTTGATCTCCCTTAGCAGCCATTTCCATTCCGTGTTTTTGACTATTCTCCATCATTTCTTCAGCAGTTTCACCGTGGATAAGTGCATCGCACGGTCCATGTAATTGTTTGCATGTCATTGTTTTCATACAATCACCTCCTATTGTTCTTTAGGAGTTTTTGTGGGAATATCGGTTTCGGTTGGTGTTGGTTTTTTAGCTTTTGTTTTCTTTTTTAGAGGCTTAATGTCTACTTTAATAATTTCGTTTTTAACTTGAGGAACTATAGCTACTTTTGACGTTTCAATAGACTTTTCCGGATTTAGTAAATTTAAGATCTTATCAAGCTTGGCGTTAAGCATTTCAAACTGTTCTTTGTACTGAGGATGGAATGAACTTCTATTGCTATTGTCAAAATTTGGTTTTCTTGAACCTCTGTCATAAGAGCTTCTTGAATCGGAATCTCTCATTGTTCTAAAACAGTCTCTGCAATAAACAGGCTTACCTCCTGTAGGCTTAAATGGCACTTCACACTCTTTGCCGCAGTTGCTGCAGGTTGTTTTAAACATCTGTCGATCTGCGCCTCTATCGCCAAAACTTTTTCTGCCGAAATCTCTCCCGCCTGATCTGTTATACCTGTTAAAAGCCATGCCGTATTATAACAAATATTTCCTCGCATTGCATAAGCATAATTAGTGTATAATAAAACATATGGCAAAAAGAGACACAGGGGTTGGGAAAAGAGGGAAGACCCATTCATATAAGACCAAAAAAAGGCTTGAGATAAAACGCCAAATGCTAGCACAAAGAGCCAGTAAACGACATAAATAGTATGCTTAAGGAAAAATTTCTTGGCAGAAA
>Ga0209542_10009301_pt1 | contig 18070 bp, 12 predicted proteins | sample RifCSPhighO2_01_FD_184028 | JGI IMG/M metagenome (GOLD analysis project Ga0209542, IMG submission 184028) | Soil microbial communities from Rifle, Colorado - Rifle CSP2_plank highO2_0.1 (SPAdes) (version 2) | ecosystem: Environmental > Terrestrial > Deep subsurface > Rock core/Sediment ...
GAGGATTGCATAGAGAGTAGTGGTTTTGCCGGAACCCGTCGGTCCGCATAATAATATAATTCCATGCGGTCTTTTAATATTTTCCTCAAGGTTGTGCAATGCCTTGCCGCGCAAGCCTAATTCCGGCAAATCCGGCACGCCACCGGTTTTTTTTAGAAGTCTCATAACTACCTTTTCGCCGTGGGCAGTAGGCATAGTCGAAAGCCGCAAATCCAGCTCTTCTTGGCCGACCTTAAAATTAAACCTGGCATCCTGCGGAAGCCTCTTCTCGTCAATCTTCATGTTTCCCAAAATCTTGATTCTGGAAACAATTGCGTCGTGAATCTTTTTGGGCAAGATCAGCTTTTCGTGCAGGATTCCGTCTATTCGATAGCGGATCCGCGATTCGTTTTCCAAAGGCTCAATGTGAATATCAGAAGCCCTTACCTTAATTCCATATTCCAGTAAAGTCGAGACGATTCTGGCAACAGGAGCCTGGCCCATTACTCCCGCAATCGCAGCCTGCGGCATAAAAGTTGTTGAGTATTGCGTCCCGGCTTCCTTTAGGGCTTCCGTTACCTCGAAGGAAAGACCGCGCGTATACTGCTCGACAATCGCTTTTTTTATCGATTCCGCAGTTGCCATATACGGCTTCACCACCAGGTCGGACTTTTTCTCCAAAAATTCGATTGCCTGAAGGTCCAGTGGATCAACCATGGCAACAGAAAGTGTCTCCCCGTCTCTGGCAATTGGAATAACCGTAAATCTTTTGGCTACCTCATCAGGAATCAATGAAAGTACCTCCGGTGATATTGGCTTGGTATCCGGAGCAACAAAAGTGATTCCCAAAACCGCAGCTTTTGCCTGCGCAAGCTGTTCTGCATTTACCCAGGCCATTTGGGTCAAAATTTTGTCTGCGGATTCCTGCCTTCTTTTCGATTCGCTTTTTACAAACTCTAACTGTTGAGGCGTTAAAAAACCCACCTTCGCCAAAGCATCCTCTAAAGATACAGGTCTTTGTGAAAAAGAAGATCTAATCTTATCTCTTAATGATTGGGCAGAATCAGCCATCGCAAATCAATATCCAAATCGGCAGAACAAAAATCCCACCAACTGGGTCCTTATATCGATCATAGCAAATACACAGGAATAATTGAAAATCACGAGAAAGATCGATAAAATAAACTACACCCGTTCCTATAACCGTGGTATTTTGTTCCTCGCTTCGCGGATTCAGACTTATCTCCAGTTTGAAAGCTGGGGTTTGCACTTGCTCGGAATCAAAAATATGCCTTTTTTAAAATTCCAAAGTATACTTTTGCATTGCAGCCAGCTTCAGCAGGATTCGGAAATTAAAAATTTGGCAAAAGCTTATCAAATAGACTCAAAAAATACCCTTGATTACTTTGAAATAATCCCGCAAAAAAAACAGATATCGATAGACCAGATTAGGGAAGTCAAAAGGCACATTTATCAAAAACCGGTAAAAGCAAAAGTGAAATTTGTAGCTGTCAAAGATGCGGACATGCTGACAACAGAAGCTCAAAATGCCCTTTTAAAACTTTTGGAAGAGCCGCCTTCCCATGCCGTAATCATTCTTTCGACTGCAAGAAAACAAAAACTCCTGTCAACCATAAGGTCAAGAACGGTCGAAATTAATATCCGTTCTAAAAGAAAACAGCTTGCGCCAAGCACCGAGTTTTCAATCGATAATTTCAAAGAGGCTTTGACGGTTCTTTCTCAGGTCGAAAATCCTAAAGAATGGATTGATCGGCAAATTGAAAATTATTACCGGATGCTGCTTTCTGCGGTTGATAAAAACAACAAAGACGAAATTGCTGCGGTTTTGACAAGAATAGAAAATCTTTCGTATTCAAAAAAATTAATTGAGTCAAATGTGAACCCAAAGTTTGCACTTTTTAACCTGGCTCTTCCAGCCTCAATTTAGGTTGCTTGCCGGAGCTTAACTCTGCTACAATTACTTACAAATACTATCGGGAAACGATAACTCTGTCATATTCCCATACTAATTATTAATTCTTATGCCGCGGATTTCTGACGAATCTTACACAGCCAAAGACATACAGGTTTTAGAAGGTTTGGAACCGGTGAGAAAAAGACCAGGTATGTATATTGGCTCAACCGACATCAACGGGCTCCATGAACTGGTCAAAGAAATAATCGACAACTCAGCAGATGAAGCACTTGCGGGTTTTGCCCGAAATGTCTGGCTGGTAATTTCAAAGGATAACAAAATTTCGGTTGTTGATGACGGCCGCGGCATACCGGTTGAACCGCACCCGAAAGTTAAAAAATCCACGCTTGAAGTCACCATGACAGTACTTCATGCCGGCGGCAAGTTCGGCAAAGGCGCCTACAAAGTTTCCGGAGGTCTGCACGGTGTCGGCGCGTCGGCTGTTAACGCCCTTTCCGAATGGATGAGGGTCGAGGTAAGACGCGACGCAAAAATTTATGCTCAGGAATACAAAAGGGGCAAACCGCAGACAAAGGTTGAGGCTGTCCAAAAGACCCAGATTCCTGACTTTATACCTGTTCCAAAGACCGGCACGGCCACATTTTTTCTGCCCGACAAAACTATTTTCTCAGCAACAAGTGTGGATTTTAAAGCCATAGCCAAGAGAGTCAAAGAAAGGGCTTATCTGGTTGCCGGCCTCTTTTTCCATCTTTATGACCTGAGACATGACACGGAAGTGCATTTTTACTTTGACGGCGGAATTGAATCTTTGGTAAAGCACTTAAACAAAGACAAAAATGTCATCAATTCCAAACTTATTTACGTAAAAAAAGAAACCGACGGAGTTTTAGTGGAAGCTGCAATCCAGTACAATGACGGATTCTCAGAAGCTCTGGAGTCATTTGCCAATGTTATCAACACCCAAGAAGGGGGAACTCACCTTACAGGCTTTAGAATGGCCCTGACACGTGCAGTCAACGATTACGCCAGGAAAAACGGCTATCTTAAGGAAAAAGAAGATAACCTAATCGGTGAAGACATGAGAGAAGGCTTAACCGCAGTTGTGGCAATCAAGATGAATTCGGAAAACCTGCAGTTCGAAGGCCAGACAAAGGGAAAGCTTGGCAATGCCGAAATTCAACCCTTAGTCGCCGCGGCAGTCAAAGAAGGCCTGGACACTTATTTTGAGGAAAACCCGCAAGACGCCAGAAGAATCATGGAAAAACTTATTCTGGCGGCCAAAGCAAGACTGGCAGCAAGAGCTGCCAAGGATGCAGTCCTTCGGAAAGGCGCACTTGAAGGCATGGCGCTTCCGGGGAAACTTACCGACTGCCAGGAAAAGGATCCAGCGCAATCCGAGCTTTTCATTGTTGAGGGGGATAGCGCGGGCGGTTCTGCCAAGCAGGGGAGGGAACGCAAATTCCAGGCAATTTTGCCGCTTCGGGGCAAAATTTTAAATACGGAACGCGCAAGGCTTGACAAAATCCTGGAGTTTGAAGAGATCAAAACTTTGATAATTGCACTGGGTACAGGAATAGGGGATACGGTTAATATTGACAAAATCCGCTATCACCGGATTATCGTTATGACCGACGCCGATGTCGACGGCGAACATATAAGGACCCTGCTTTTGACATTTATCTTTAGATATCTGCCGCAAATAATTGAAAAAGGCTACTTATATATTGCCCAGCCTCCGCTATTTAAACTAACAATCGGCAGAGAACAATATTATGCCTTCTCGGATGAAGAGAGGGACCAGATTGCAAAAACAAAAGCAGACGGCAAAACGATAAATATCCAAAGATACAAAGGTCTTGGGGAAATGAACCCCGAACAGCTGTGGGAAACAACAATGGACCCGACAACGCGCATTATGAAAAAAATAACCATCGAAGACGCCGCCGAAGCCGACCACGTTTTTTCGACACTCATGGGCGCCGAAGTCCCGCCGCGCAAGAGATTCATCCAGACTCACGCAAAGCAAGCCACCCTTGATGTCTAACTATGGCTGATATTGGCAAAATCCAACCGATCGAAATAATTGACGAAATGCAAAGGTCCTATTTGGACTACGCAATGTCGGTTATTGTGGCGCGCGCACTGCCCGATGTTCGTGACGGCTTAAAACCTGTTCACAGAAGAATCATTTACGCAATGCAGAGAATGGGCGTAACCCACAGCGCCCGCTACACCAAAAGCGCCAAGGTAGTCGGTGAAGTTTTGGGAAAATACCACCCTCACGGAGATTCACCGGTTTACGAAGCACTCGTTCGCATGGCTCAGGATTTTGCCATGCGCTATCCCTTGATCGACGGTCAGGGAAACTTCGGTTCAATTGACGGTGACCCGCCGGCCGCCATGCGGTACACCGAAACAAGGCTTGGACGCATCTCGGAGGCCCTTCTTTACGATCTTGACAAACAAACGGTCGACTGGACCGACAATTTTGACGGCAGTCTTAAAGAACCGGTTTTCCTGCCTGCCGTTTTGCCGAATCTTCTGGTAAACGGTTCATCGGGCATCGCAGTCGGCATGGCCACCAATATTCCCCCTCATAATCTTGCCGAGATAATCGACGCAGTCGTTCATTTGATCGATAACCCGGAAAGTTCGGTCGAAGACCTGATGGAGTATGTTAAGGGACCGGATTTCCCGACAGGCGCCCAAATTTACGATATCACAGAAATCACTGCAGCTTATGCCACCGGCAAGGGCAAAATTATAATGCGCGCCAAGGCAGAAATCGAAGAGGCAAAAAGCGGCAAATTCCAAATAATAGTCACCGAAATTCCTTACCAGGTAAACAAGTCAACACTAATTGTAAGAATCGCAGAACTTGTCAAAACAAAAAAACTTGAAGGCATCGCAGACCTTCGTGACGAGTCCGACCGCAAGGGATTGCGGATTTTAATTGAGCTCAAACGTGACACCAAACCCCAATCCGTTTTAAATAATCTCTACAAATTTACGGCGCTTCAGCAGTCATTCCCCGTAAATATGGTTGCTCTTGTCGACGGCACTCCGCAAACTCTTACTTTAAAGATGATTCTTTCGCAGTTTGTTAAGCACCGCCAAAGTGTCGTTGTCCGAAGAAGCCGGTTTGAACTTGAAGAGGCCAAAAAACGCGCCCATATTTTAGAAGGCTTAAAAATCGCAATCGACAATATTGATGCGGTTGTCGAAACCATCAAAAAAAGCCCCGATGCGGAAACTGCCAAAGTTAACCTGATGCAGAAGTTTAAGCTGACCGAAATCCAGGCTGTAGCCATTTTGGATATGCAGCTTCGAAAACTGGCAGCTCTGGAGAGGGAGAAAATCGAGGAGGAGCTGAAAATGACTTTGGAAGAAATTGCTTATCTTGAAGATTTACTCTCACACAAAGAAAAAATCTTAATAGTTGTCAAAGAAGAACTTACCAAACTAAAGGAGAAATTCGCAGACGACAGAAGAACCAAGGTTTTCAAGCAAAAAATCGGGGAGTTTTCGGAAGAGGATTTGATAGCAAACGAGCCGACAATCGTCACAATCACAGTCGGCGGTTATGTCAAAAGACAGGACATTTCATCATTCAGGTCGCAAAGGAGAGGCGGCAAGGGAATTTCGGGGATTACCACAAAGGAGGAAGATACAGTTGCCCAGCTGTTTGTTGCAAATACCCACGATAACCTTTTGTTTTTCACCGACCGCGGCCGGGTTTTCCAACTGAAAGTCTATGACTTGCCCGAAAGTTCAAGAATCTCCAAAGGTGTCGCTATCGTTAATCTTTTGGATCTTTTGTCTGAAGAAAAAGTCCTTTCCATTCTGCCTGTTAAAAAACACAAGGATGCTGCGCAAAATAAAGCAAAGTATGTTGTGATGGCCACCAAAGGCGGCGTTATCAAAAAAACGGACATTTCAGCATACGAATCGATAAGAAGAAGCGGCATAATCGCAATCAAACTCTCTTTGGGCGATCAGCTCAGATGGGCAAAACTAACAGCAGGTAATGACATCGTCTTTCTAGTTTCAAAAGGAGGCATGTCTATCAAATTCGATGAGAAAAATGTCAGACCTATGGCCAGGGACACCATGGGTGTCCGCGGAATCAAGCTTAAAAAAGAAGATGAGTTAATCGGCATGGATGTAATAAATAAGGAAGATGTCAAAGCCCAGCTTCTGGTTGTCACCGAAAAGGGGATCGGCAAGAAAAGCGAGGTTTCGGCCTGGCCTCTGCAGCTTCGGGGCGGCGTAGGGGTAAAGGCGGCCAACTTGGGTGAAAAAACCGGCTCAATTGTGACTGCCCAAATCTTAACCAAGGAAGACGACGCACTGATTATTACTTCGCAGAGAGGGCAGGTTATCCGGGTCACTTTAAAAGGAATTCCCAAACTTACCCGTGATACCCAGGGTGTTATCATCATGAGACTTTCACAAACAGACAAAGTAGCGGCGGCAACTATTATAAAGACGAAAAAGGAGGAAGAGATTCCGCAGGAAGAAAAAAAACAACCGCAAACCAATGTAGGCACCAAAGCCCAAAAACCCAAACCAAAAACAACCAACAAACCAAAAGTAGTAAAACCGAAATCTCCAAAGAAAAAAATCGTCAAAAAACCGCCAAAACCAAAACCTAAAGCAAAAGTTGCCAAAAAAACGAAAAAGAGGTAGGCTTCGCAAAAAGAAATGAGACTTAGAAAAAAGCAATCTCGATTAGTAAGCAAAAAGCCCTTCGGGGCTCTTTTTCTAATTTGGACTTTAGGGTCCAAATTATATCAGAGGAGCGCCATTGCGAGGACGAAGTCTCGCAAGGCGACCTGCTGATTTAAATAATGAAAAAGGCTAAACTTGTTCTCGAAGACAAATCAACTTTTGAAGGTGTATCGTTTGGTTTTCACCAATCTGCTGCGGGAGAAGTAGTCTTTGCAACCGGTATGGTCGGCTACGAGCAAAGTCTTACAGATCCTTCATATGCCGGCCAAATTTTGACATTTACCTATCCTTTAATCGGCAACTGGGGAGTGCCCAAAAAAGACTACTGGGAATCTGAAAAAATTCAGGTACAAGGCGTAATCATCAGTGATTTGGCAACCAAACCTAACCATCATCTTGCGCAAAAAACATTGGATTCGTGGCTGAAAGAGGAGAAGATTCCCGGCATCTTCGGCATTGACACTAGAAAGCTCACTCAAAAATTAAGAGACAGGGGAGTAATGCTTGGGAAAATTGTTGTTGATAATAAAGATATCGATTTTTGGGATCCAAACTCCGAAAATCTGGTTGCCAAAGTTTCACCACAAGAGGTAAAAATACACAGACCGAAGTGGGAAGTTAGAGGTGGGAGGATAGAGAATGATGTGGGAAGTGAGAAAAATCTAACTTCTCACATCAAAAATCCAGTCTCCAACTTCTCACATCGCACATCACCCATAATTGCCCTTTTAAACTGCGGTGCCAAGAAAAATATTTTAAGAAATCTTCTTGCCCGGGGTGCTACCGTTTACGATCTGCCATGGGACTATGATCCTTTTGCCAAAAATTTATCAATAGACGGTCTTGTAATTTCAAACGGCCCCGGCGATCCAAAAATGGCTAAAGATTCAATCGCAATTATCAAAAAAGCCCTAACTAAAAAAATCCCCACATTCGGCATTTGTCTGGGCAACCAGCTTTTGGCTTTGGCCGCAGGCGGCGACACTTACAAGCTCAAATTCGGCCACCGTGCTCAAAATCAGCCGACCATAGAAATCGTAGATCCTGAGCGAAGTCGAAGGGTCGAATCTAAACGCTGCTATATAACAACCCAAAACCACGGTTATACGGTCGATGAAAAAAAACTGCCGAAAGAATTCAAACGCTGGTTTTACAACGCCAACGATAATACCAACGAAGGATTAATCCATGAAAAACTGCCGTTTTTCTCGGTCCAGTTTCATCCAGAGGCAACACCCGGACCATATGATACGACATGGTTGTTTGACTACTTTTTGGAGAAGTTTAGATGAAAGTATTGATTCTGGGATCAGGCGCTTTAAAAATCGGTCAGGCAGGCGAGTTTGATTATTCCGGTTCGCAGGCAATCAAAGCCTTAAAAGAAGAAGGACACAAGACCGTTCTCATCAACCCAAACGTAGCTACCATCCAAACGTCCCAGGATTTTGCAGACTGTGTTTATTTTCTGCCGGTTGAGCCGCATTTTGTCCAAAAAGTAATTGAAAAAGAAAAACCGCAGGGCATCCTTCTTGCCTTCGGCGGACAAACAGCCCTAAACTGCGGCCTTTCACTTTTCAAGTCAGGTATTTTTAAAAAACATAAAGTCGAAGTTCTGGGAACCTCAATTGGCGCAATCGAAAAAACAGAAAACCGCCACCTATTTTCCCAAACTTTAAAATCAATCGATCTTTCAATCCCCAAAAGCAGCGCTGTTTCCAATTTGAAAGATGCCAAGGAATCCGCCAAAAAAATCGGCTATCCGGTAATGATTCGGGCGGGATATTCGCTGGGCGGACAGGACAGCGGTGTTGCCAAAAACCAAAAAGAGCTTGAAGAAATAGTCAAAAGAGCACTGTCCAAACTTGATCAGGTGCTAATAGAAGAATATCTTTCTGGCTGGAAGGAAATCGAATATGAGGTGGTCCGGGATAAATTCGATAACTGCATCACGGTCTGCAATATGGAAAATTTTGATCCGATGGGCATCCATACCGGCGAGTCGATTGTCGTTGCCCCTTCGCAAACATTAAACAACTTCGAATACCACAAACTCCGGGAAATTTCGATAAAAGTCATCAGACATTTGAAAATTGTCGGCGAGTGCAATATCCAATTCGCCTTGAATCCGAATCCAAAGCAAACAAATCCGAAACCCGAAATCCGAAATCCGAAACAATATCAAAACTCAAATGACAAAAATTCAAAACGTTTTGAGCATTTTAATTTAGAAAATTCGAATTTGTTTCGTGCTTCGAAATTCGATATTCGAAATTCTCTCGACTACCGCATAATCGAGGTCAATGCCAGGCTTTCCAGATCATCCGCTTTGGCCTCCAAAGCAACCGGCTACCCATTGGCCTACATTGCCGCCAAACTGGCGCTTGGCCATTCGCTAGTTGACCTTAAAAACACCGTCACCAAAAAAACAACAGCGGCTTTTGAGCCGGCCTTAGACTATGTGGTCGTTAAGATTCCCAGGTGGGATCTGGGTAAGTTCTTAAAAAGCGAAGCGGAAATTGGCTCCTATATGCAGTCGGTTGGAGAAGTAATGGCAATTGGCCGCAAATTCGAGGAGGCTTTGCAAAAAGCAGTCAGAATGCTCGATTTGAACCTCGAGGGAATTTTGGACGAAAACGCACCCAAAACAAACTGGCAAAAACCAACCCCGTGGAGACTTTTTTCAATATCACAGGCAATAAACCGCGGCACGACATCTGCGGCAATTTATTCCAAAACCGGCATCGATCCGTTTTTTCTGGAAAAGATAAGAAACATTGCAATGATGGAAAAAGACTTGAAAGATGGGTGGCAGTCGTGGAAGGGATCCCGACAGCGCACAGTCGACCATATGAGAGAAATCAACCTATCGAGCGTAAAGTCGACGAGCACTGACGGGAAGGAAACGACTGACAGGACCCGTCTCTTAACCGCTAAACAATATGGGTTTTCCGACAAAAGAATAGCCGCTCTGGCAAACTCCACAGAAGAAAAAGTTCGAGAGTTTAGGCATAAACACAGCATCCGTCCGTCGGTTAAACAAATAGACACTTTAGCCGCAGAATACCCGGCACAGACAAATTATCTTTATCTTACCTACAATGGAGAATCTGATGACATAAATTCGAAACCCGAAATTCGAAATTCCCAAAACGATAAGATTATCGTTTTGGGCTCCGGTCCCTACCGTATTGGCTCATCTGTAGAATTCGACTGGTGTTCGGTAACCTGCGCCCAAACTGTAGCGCAAAACGGCTTCTTGCCAATTATCGTAAACTGCAACCCAGAAACGGTCTCCACAGATTACGACATGGCAGAAAAGCTCTATTTTGACGAGCTGTCACTGGAAACAATACTGGAAATCTACCAAAAGGAAAATCCCGAAGGCGTAATCGTTTCGATGGGCGGCCAAACGCCGAATAATCTGGCTGAAAAATTATCGCGCCAAAACGTCAAAATTCTGGGAACGAATACAAAATCAATCGACAGGGCAGAGGACAGAAGCAAATTTTCAAGGCTGTGCGACGAACTCTCGATTAAACAACCCAAATGGGCTAAGTTAAAATCTCTTAAAGAAGCAGTTTCTTTCGCCCAAAAAATCGGCTATCCGGTTTTGGTCAGGCCTTCGTATGTTCTTTCCGGCGCCGCCATGAACGTCGCTTTCACATCCGAAGACTTAAGGGAATATCTAAAACTGGCTTCACACGTTTCTTCTGAATTTCCGGTTGTGATCTCCAAATTCCATCAGGATGCCAAAGAAATAGAAATAGACGCTGTCGCCGACAAGGGCAAAATATTAACCTTCGAAATCACCGAACATATTGAAAATGCCGGGGTGCACAGCGGCGATTCAACAATAGTCTTACCCACCCAAAAGGTAAATTCCGAAACCTTAGAGAAAATTAAAAAAATCACCCAAAAGCTATCATCTGCCCTAAAAATCACCGGTCCTTTTAATATCCAATTCTTAGCAATCGGCAATGATCCTATGGTTATTGAATGCAATCTGCGGGCCTCGAGAAGCTTACCGTTTGTCTCAAAAGTGTCGGGCGTCAATTTTGCCAAAATCGCAACAGAGGCTATTCTTGGAAAAAGTTCGAAGTTCGAAGTTCGAAGTTCGAAGTTTCGCGATTATGTCGCGGTAAAATCTCCGCAGTTTTCCTTTCAAAGAATCAAAGGCGCGGATCCGATATTGCGCGTCGAAATGGCCTCAACCGGCGAGGTGGCCTGTTTTGGAGATGATGTTTACGAAGCATTTCTTAAATCCATAATCGCAACGGGAGTGAAACTGCCGCAAAAATCGGTTTTTATTTCTTTGGCAGGGGATGAAAACAAAATCGAGTTTCTGGAAAGTGCCGGAACATTGGCAAAGTTGGGACTTAAAATTTTTGCAACCGAGGGAACTTCGAAATTTTTAGAAAAGCACAAAATCAAAAATGCCAAACTTTACAAAATCCACGAAAAGAAAAAACCGAATGTGTTGGATTATCTGAATTCCAAAAAGATCGATTTGGTGATTAACATCTTTGACCCTTATTTTAAAAAAGAGTTTGATGATGATTATTTGATAAGACGCGCCACAATCGATTATGGAGTAGAACTTCTGGCCAACATGCAAACCGCCAAGCTTTTCGTTTCCGCAATTTCCCAAAAAAAACTGGCTGATCTAAAAATTCTCCCGTGGGATTATTACCTAAGTGACTGGAAAAAAACCGATATTAACGCTTAAAAATTTGGTCTCTGACAATCTGCCGGGCAATCTGATCTCCAAGATTGGAAGGCTCCCTGGCAAAAAGACGGCTCATGCCTTTAACTTTTGTACATTTGTCACACTCGATTGGCGTCTTAAGTCTAAATGCCTTATATAAGTTGTCGGGACAAGGTGCTCGATTACCTGACGCTTTAGCAAGAGGCGGATAATTGCACTTTCTTTCCGGCATAGGGCATAGTTATTTCAGAAATAGCTATGAATTGTCAAGTTTGTGTTATGCGGAGTTTTGAGTTTGTTACATTTGAGAAAAATATCAAACGCTACTATACTTTAATCGATGCCCTTCCATAAAGTTCTGAAAGCTGAGAACTTAGTTCTGAGTAAAATTACTCAAACCTCATACCTCAACCCTCATACCCTCAAAATGAAACGCGGTTTCACTTTAATCGAACTTCTGGTAGTCATTGCCATAATCGGTATTCTTGCTTCCTTTGCAATTGCCTCCTTTACCTCTGCTCAGGTAAAAGGCCGTGATGCCAAAAGGAAAGCAGATTTGGACGCTATGAAAATAGCCCTGCAGATGTATTACAATGACAACCAAAAATATCCCGACTGGAGGGATCAAAGTGCCTGTGGTGGGTGGGGTGCTAGATCAACGTCATCATTAGCCAATATCTGTGCTGCGGGAGGTGGTGACCAGTGGCTTACCGCCGACCCTACATTTGCAACGTATATAAAACAAGTTCCAAAAGACCCCGTTAATGAAGTGTCGTCTCCATCCGGTTTTTATGCAGAAGATGGCGTCCTGACTTATACCTACTGGTCCAACGGCACAACGTATGATTTACTAGCTAGATTAGAAAATGATAATGATCCATCGCGGTGTGGTGCTGTAGGGTATTATGTCGAAACGATGGGCGGGCGAGCAGCAAATGTCTCGTGGTGTATTAATAAGACGGGCGGTAGTTCGTGGTGGTCAAATGCTTCTGCCGATTGGCTATTTGTTGTTAACCCCCCGTAATACCTCAATTTGACGCATTACAGTTTAGTATTCTAAGCTTAAATTATCAATCAAATGAGCAAGAAAAGCAAAATGGTTAGAAATCCAGGCTTTACCCTAATCGAGCTTTTGGTTGTCATTGCCATTATTGGTATTCTGGCTTCCTTTGCCGTTGCTTCTTTTACTTCAGCGCAAGCAAAAGGTCGTGATTCAAGAAGAATAGCCGATCTGGACGCACTCAAAAAAGCTTTTGCTTTATATAATGGCGACAATTCGCTTTACCCAGCCATCGACTGTTGGCAGGGCCAGGCTTGCTGGACTTTAGCAGGTTTAAGCCTGACTAATTATATTAAAAGTATTCCCAATGATCCTAAAGGCGGCAATACCGGTGCGTGCAATAATACGGCCGACACAACCGACGTCTGTCATCAATACCATTATTGTTCTCCAGATGCGGGGAAAACGTATATTTTATCTGTTAATTTAGAAAGCGGTCCTACCCAACTATCTAGAACGACAAATGGTTGTGAGTACATGTCGGGCAGTCATGTATATTATGTATATTCCCCTTGAGCGTGCTAAATGCCTTCAGCAATATAACATAAAGCTTTTTATTCATTTGTTTCCACTATGAAAAGCTTTGTGGACATCGCGCAGTTGAGCGTTGGTAACGTGGGTGTAAATTTGGGTGGTGGCTACGTTTTTGTGGCCCAGAAGTTCCTGTACGCTTCTTAAATCCGCGCCGTTTGAAAGTAAATCCGTTGCAAATGAATGGCGAAGGGCATGTGGCGTTGCCTTGATCGGCAGTCTTGCTTTGCGTACGTATTTTTCAACGATCCGCTGAATCGATCGGGAAGTCAGGCGCATTTTCTCTCCATTTGGCCCGGCTTCCAAGTCAGGCTTATCACTACCTCTCATTCTTATAAACACCGAAATAAACTGGTCGAGCCCTCAATGGACTGATCCTTCCCGACAAGGTTACTACGTTGTTTGTAGCGATTAAATTTCACTTCATTCATTTGTTTCCACTATGAAAAGCTTTGTGGACCCTTCGACTCCGCTCAGGGTAAACTTTTTGTTATTTATTTCCGCTATCAAATGCTCATTTGATTTTTACCCTGTAATATCTTCCCCTTGTCTCTCCGCTTTTTTCAATAAGCTTTCGCTCTAAAAGTTTCTTCAAATCCCAGCGCAGTGTCCTTTCGGGAACCTTGGCAAACCTTCTTCTTACCATGTCAAATGAGACCACCTTATGGTCGCGGACAATATTGTAAATTTCCTCCTGTCTTGGGGGCAAGAACACTTTTTGGTCCTTTTTCAGTTCTTGGTCAATTTGCGCTTTTATTGTTTGAATCTGCTGCCAAAAAGCCTCAAGCATAAAAAGCAGATAATCATTGGTATTTCCCAAGCCCTTGTCCAGGTAAAAATAATAATCATCTTTGTGGTTATCCAAATACTCCTCGAAGGGTACTGTGAATGTAAAATCCCAACTTCGAGCTTTCAAAATCGCGGCGATAAGAAGCCTGCCTACTCGTCCATTCCCATCTAAAAACGGATGGATTTTTTCAAAAACAAGGTGGGCAACAAATGCGGCAATTATGGGAAATTTTTCCCTGTCGGAATTAACGAATGACAACAGACTATCCAGCAATTTGGAAATTGCGGAGGGTGCAGGCGGCATGTATACGGCAATACCGGCCTGATTGAAAATCGCACTCACTTCGTGCCTGAAACTACCCGCATCACGGTTTATATCTTTGAGAGAAAACGCGTGAAGCCGCAAAAGTAGATCTCTCTTAATATCACCCCGGTCAACATGCCCGTCAATAAATTTAATTGCTTCTATGATATTGAATACTTCGAGTTTCTTTTGTGATTTTTTATCTCCTGCCTCAATATCGGTAAGTTCAAGCGGGTTTCCCTCAATCCGTGCAGAATATAGGGAACTTTTCAAAAGGCTAACCCTTTGAATTTTTCCCTTTAGCGGCTTTGGCAAATTAAGGGAGGCTATATATAACCGCTCGGATTCGATTTTGGCAATTAAAGCAAGCATTTGGGGGGTAACGGCATACTTGGGAGGGATCTTCATACCAACATATTACCAAATATTGCCGAATGTTACCGAATATTGCCATATATTGCCAAAAATTGGCCGGCAAGTACAGCTGTTCGCTATTTATTCCCAGAATGGAACGCCTTGTGGACTTCTCTCAACTGCTGATTAGTTACGTGGGTGTAGATTTGGGTAGTGGCCACGTTTTTGTGGCCTAAAAGTTCCTGAACACTCCTTAGATCAGCGCCGTTTGACAAAAGATCGGTAGCAAAAGAATGACGAAGAGCGTGGGGGGTAGCCTTAATGGGCAGTCGTGCTTTGCGAACGTATTTTTCGACGATCCTCTGGACAGATCGGGAAGTTAAGCGCATTTTCTCACCGTTTGACCCAACTTCCAAATCAGGCTTATCACTACCTCTCATTCTGATAAAAACCGGCTTAAATTGGTCAAGCCTTTTCTCAAAATACCTGTTAAGCCAAAGTTTTGCGCGTTCGGAAAGAAAAACAACCCTTGCCCTGCCGCCTTTGCCGATAATCCCAAATTCTCCTCTTTCCAGATTAATCTGGTCGCGGTTAAGCTTGCAAAGCTCGGAAACCCGAAGCCCGGTTGAAAATAAAAGCTCCATTATTGCTTTATCGCGAAGTCCCGCGTCTTTGGAAATATCCGGCTGGGCCAAAAGCCGCTCTAACTGATCCCGGTCCAGAAACTTTAAAGAACGGCTTTCCGTCCTTGGAAGTTCGATTTTGTCCGGAGTCAAAACCTTATAATCCTTCCTTATTAAATATCTCAGGAAAGACCTCAGAGCAATAACGTAGTAATTCTGGGTGACTTTTTTAAGGGGTAAATTACCGTTTGGACTATTATAGTGAGCTAAATACACACGATATTTGCGCACCAACTCAACCGTTATATCCTGCGGCTTAGCAATTGGTGCATTTTTTTTGGACCATGAAACAAAGTGCATTAAGTAATGGCGGTAGTCGCGGATGGTTAGAAGGGAGAGGTTGCGCTCTACCTCCAAATATTCTAAAAACTCGTCAACTAGGGCGGTAAGGCCAAACATTTTGTTTATAGTTTACTGTTTCTAGTTTACCGTTCACGAAGTAGAGGAGTCAACATTGTGCGACGTAAATATTAATAATTACGATTGGGTTTAGAGCAGTAATCAATTTTTACGACGCAAATTGCATCAATTAGTGACAGCAGAAAGCTAGCCTGTTAAAATAAGCTAAATGCTCAAGTATAAGCGCGTACTTCTCAAACTCTCCGGCGAAACGTTTCTTGGTAAAAGACAACACGGCATTGACCCCGAATTTACCCAGTGGCTTGCAAGAGAAATAAAAAAAGCACATGAAGACAATATTCAAATTGCCATAATCGTCGGCGGCGGCAATATTTTCAGGGGAGCAACCGCAGAAGAACACGGCTTGGAGCGAACCGTCGGCGATTACATCGGCATGCTGGCAACCATAATGAATGCGCTGGCGCTTCAGGCGGCTTTGGAAAAGGAAAAACAGCAGGCGCGTGTCCTTTCGGCAATCGAAATAAAAGACGTTGCAGAACCCTATATCAGAAGACGCGCCATTCGGCACATGGAAAAAGGCAGGGTGGTAATTTTTGCAGGAGGAAGCGGCAACCCTTACTTTACAACCGACACGGCAGCAGCCTTGCGGGCCCTTGAAACAAACAGCGAAATTATTTTAAAAGGCACAAAAGTCGACGGCGTTTTTGACAAAGACCCCCACAAATTTAGGGATGCCAAAATGCTTCCAAATATCACTTTCGAAAACGCCATCAAAGACAAACAAATCGGGGTTTTGGATAACAGCGCTCTTTCTTTATGTATGGACCACAAAATTCCTATTTTAGTTTTTAATTTAAACAAAGAGGACAATATCAAAAAAGCAGTTTCCGGTGAAAAACTCGGGACCCTAATATCCTGAGCGTAGCCGAAGTACTCATATCCTGATCCAGTATATCTACCTTCAGAATTTTCAATTAATTTTACGAAGCAACTGAAGGAAGTATTACTGGACTAATTTTGCCCTATAGTAAAACTAGCCTACGTTTGGTAAAATGGCTCTCTATGGCAAGACCTGAAGCGCCCTTGGTATCAGATTTGAAGCCTGAAGTCGTCAGAAGAATTGTAAAACGACGCATCGGTGAAGTCCGCAAACCTCAAATTGAGAGAAAAGCCGCGCTTGATGCAGCAATAGAAGCTGGCCATGTTCGCTTTTGGCTTAGACCACAGAAGTCGCTTTCTCGCGAGCGGCAAATTTTTATTATGAGAAAAACGCCTCTTCCAAGTTGTTATTTTGCCAGTGTACAAAAGTTTGTTCATGATAAAGAAATTAAGTTTACACATCCACCATACGGTTTCCAAGTTGCTGAAGGGAAAAGTTTCAATAACCCCAATGACATTGCAGATTTTTTGCAACAATACCTAGATCAATATTTCCCGCAAGCAAAAAATACTCCGTTCACAATTTATTTTCCTTCTAGGAGTTTGGGTCGTAATGAATTACCCGTAATGACCTCTAGACCGCCTTGTGTTTCTTAATCAGCCTATTCCGACAGCATTTTTTGAACTTACGGGCCCGTTATTACCCTTGTAACTGCTTTTTATACGGAAACCGACCAAAGAGTCATTACTTTTCCAAAATCGGCAACAAAGAGAATCAAATAAATTCAAACGAAATATAATAGGGGAGAAGTGTATCAAACCGGACACTGTTAAATAAAAATAAAAAAACGAAAGAAGTGCAATAAATAAGAAATGAAATAAGCAAAGGCCGGCAACATTAGCAAGACCTGAAATTTAGCCTCACTCCCTGTCTCGTACCTGCTTTACGTCGCAAAAGTTATATTGTGCGACATTATAGATATTATTTCTCCGAGGTCATTGAAAAAGAGAATAAGTGGTTTCATAAAAGCATATCGGAAAAAGATTATTGAATATTAAGTTGTACTTTTAACCTTGTTTTTACCCCTTCCCCGGGTAAAGCCAAAAATAAAAACTCCATAAGCACTTTACATTAGGTTTTGCCAGAAAGACGAGGATGTTCCCGGATAAATAGTGTAATGAGCCTTATAGTTATCGCCTAGCGTAGGCTCGTCAGACTGTAAAACTTAGTCTTATAGTTTTGTTCCAATAATTTTCACGTCTCTACTCCTCTATTTTTCACAATGCATCAAACTATATCATTTGAACCTGATATTTCGTTACTACCCCTCTACTCCATCTCCCCGCCTCTCAAATTTTTCTCGGGTTTATCTGAAGTAAATCTTTTAGAAATTAAGATTTAGGAATTAGAAATTAACGTAAACTTACCTCTTCCCCAATATATACTATAGGTTTTGATTTGAGGCTAGCCACCCCATCTGGTTGTTGCCAGTATAGCTATAAAGACGACCAGCGCTACTGCTAAATGCTCAACAACTACCCTACCTTTCAGCTTTTCACCAAATTCCAATTGACCCAAACCCAAAAGTACGTACATCACAGTCGCCAGCGCCAAAGCCCCGTTTATGGGCACAATCGGCCAGAAAGAAAGAACTAAAGCGATTTGTCCGGAAATCAAGGCAAAAACGGAAGAGTATACCAAATCCCTTTGTGAAACAAATTCCTCAAGCTCATAGGACCAAAGACCGACCAAATATAA
>Ga0209542_10009302_pt1 | contig 18070 bp, 14 predicted proteins | sample RifCSPhighO2_01_FD_184028 | JGI IMG/M metagenome (GOLD analysis project Ga0209542, IMG submission 184028) | Soil microbial communities from Rifle, Colorado - Rifle CSP2_plank highO2_0.1 (SPAdes) (version 2) | ecosystem: Environmental > Terrestrial > Deep subsurface > Rock core/Sediment ...
CGTTCAATACCCGGCTCTACTTCGGTCTCTTCCGGATAGATGTCCGCATCCTCGGGGACACCCACCACATCATCAAATTCTTCGTCTTCGAACCTGTGTCCGTGACGGAACCGATCTAGAGCGGCATCCCAAAGACCAACCAGTGCCTCAATGAGGGCTTCAACATCGCTTGCAAGGGCGATACCAAGCGCCACCACGGCAAGCAATAACACAAGCGCCCCCCAGAACCCAAAGAAGCCAGAGAGCATAGCACCGGCGAAGCTCCCTGCCGCTCCACCGAACCGTGCGCCCGAGAAGAGTCCTGCAAAGGAAAGTATCGCCGCAAGGATAAGGAGGGTACCCGAGGTAGTAAGCGGAGCAAGCGCGGGTCGGCCGAATCCCGCATACAGACCAACGACGATGAGGGCTATGGGCAGTACGAAGGCACCGATACCTACCACGGCATAGGAGAGTCGTAAAACCGTTGCTCCAGCAGGCCCCGCCGCGCCGATTACGGCGAGTGCCAAGAGAATACCTGCGGCCACCAAGACAATAGCTGAAACGACGCGGATGAGTGTGTCATAGCCACGTACGTCCTCCTCGCGCGCGGGTGCCCGCCGCGCGCTACCCTTACGCTCCGCATCCTTCTTCATTCTCCATATTGTATACCATTGTGTTGCGCCCTATGTGCTCTCAAGACTTGGGAGCCCGTTGCGAAGCGGTGGAGAGGCCGTATACTGTCGTATACAAGTATGGAGCACCAAACACCATATATAGGACACGAGGTGACCGATACAAATCGGGGAATGCCTCAAAGAGACACAAGTTCTGATGATATAGTCCTATATAAATCTATATTTATAAACGTATTTGATAAAGACATACGTAGAGTGTTTATGTACAAGAAAGCTGAGAGACTGGCCAACGCACTTGGTCTTGTGAGCCCAGCCTTCCGTGATTCTGTGTCCTTGAAGGGCCAAATCGACGCTATCGCGGTTGCGTTGACGACCGCCGCCGCCGCGCCACCACTGACCTTCCGAGACGCTCTCTCGCGTGAGCTTCTCGCACTCTCAAGCGTACTCTCGATGGCGCGCTCGGGAGGTCTCCTCTCCCCTATGAATGTCGATCTTATTGCCACAGAAACGCGCTCGCTTCTACGTGAAATCGCGTTATACGAAGAGCCACAATTGAGCCTCCGAGAAGCCCCAACGCTTGCCGCGCTCTCTAAACGAGTCCCGCCGACACGGCAGACCCCAGGAGCAGACGCCCCTGGGGTCTTGCAGGGTACGAAGCGACTGCAATCTAGGGAGCCTAATAAAGGACATATAAAGGACAGACACCAAGCAATTCTGTCCTTAATAGCCCAGAAAGGCTCCGCAACTATTAAAGACCTCTCCACCATCATCCGAGGTGTTTCCGAGAAGACCATCCAGCGTGAGCTCCAGTCTTTGATTGAATCTGGTGAGGTGAGGAAGCGGGGTGAGCGCCGATGGACCAGCTATTCCCTCGCTTAAATCGCCTCTTCAGTGGTTTCTCGCGTACGTTTTGACTCTTTATCGCGTCTCTGCTACCATACGGCTGTGGTAGCGACTTGCGCGTAGCGCACGACAAAGAGGCCGGAAACGGCCTCTTTGTCGTGCTACTTGTGAGGGCTTATCCACACGCCGGCATCCTAGAAGCGCTTGCGCGCCTATATACTAGGAGCTAGTCCGGTGCGGACCTTTGTGTTTGCACCTGACGGGCACTTTGATAACCGAATAGCGACTGTGAGTAACAGTCGCCTCAACCTAGCCAGCTAACCCATGGCACGCAGGTCGATACCGCGTGCTGTGGGGTAGTGTGATTGAAAGTGCGTATGTGCAACCACACTCTGATTATCATGTTCTCCTTACACATCATTACTAATTGTTATGTCTACGGTAACTACAAAAGCGGTCGCAAAGGTCGCGGCAGTGGCGACCGGACTCGCGATGGCAACCTCGATGCTTGCACTAGCGCCTATGGCGCACGCGGCATTGACGGCCACACAGGTCTCGTCGATCCTCTCGCTCCTCACATCGTTTGGTGCTGACGCATCAACGATTGCGAACGTTCAAGCATCGCTCACGGGCGGCACGCCTTCGACTCCGTCTACAGGCGGTTCGATGTCGTCTTCCTGCTCGTTCACGATGGACCTCAAGATGGGTTCCTCGGGTAGTCAGGTAACCTGCCTCCAGCAGGCCTTGATTGCGGCGGGCTACTCGATTCCGGCAGGCGCTACTGGCTACTTCGGTGGCCAGACGCAGACCGCAGTCATCGCGTGGCAGAAGGCCGCAGGTATTACACCTGCCGCTGGCTACTTCGGTGCTATCTCGCGCGCAAAGTGGGGCGGTAGCTCCACCCCAGCTCCGGGCCCTGGTACGCCGGTGACGGGCAATGGCCTCAAGGTCATGCTCTCGGCGACCAGTCCGAATGGCACGGTCCTCGTGCAGGGTCAGGGCATTGGTGATCTCGGGGACTACACGTTCTCGAATCCGACCTCTGCTCCTATCAATGTCACGAGCTTGACCATGAATCGCATCGGCGTGTCGAACGACTCGACCCTGACGAATATCTACCTCTACCAAGGGGTGATGCGCCTCACGGACTCGGTCGGCATCTCGGGCGGTCAGTTCAAGTTCAACAACGCCTCCGGCCTCTTTACGGTACCGGCAGGTGGTTCGATAACGGTTTCGGTCCGCTCTGATATCGCCGGCTCGACTTCGGGTCAGCAGATTGGGGTGGCTCTTATCGCCGTGAGCTCGTCCGGTACGCTCGACTCTTCGGTCAGCTTCCCGGTCAACTCTGGTTACCAGACCATCTCGGCGGCTACGCTCGCTACGGTTGATTACACAACCGCCGCGGCAACGCCTTCCGCGGTGACTATCAGCCCGCAGAACGACTTCCCGATTTGGCAGGAAACCGTCTCGGTTTCTTCTAACCCGGTGAAGCTCACCTCGCTCAAGTTCACGAACCTTGGTTCGATTGATGCGAGCAAGGTGTTGAATCTCCGTCTCTATGTCGACGGTACGATGGTCGGCTCGGCGCTCACCAGCCTCGCGGCTGATCGCTCGGCCACCTTTGACCTCTCGGCGGCTCCGGTGATGCTCTCGACGCAGAACCACATCGTCAAGATTCTCGCGAACATTGCTGGCGGTGCAAACCGTACTCTCCAGCTCTCGATCCAGCGCTCCTCTGACGGTATGTTCATCGATAGCCAGCTTGGCCAGCCAGTGACTCCGACGGCGGCCGCCTCAACCTTTGCGGCGGTTTCCTCGGGTGTGATCACAATGAACTCGGTTACTTCATCGACGGGCGTCTCGGTCTCGCTTGATCCGGCTTCGCCGAACCAAAACGTGGCCGTTGGCGCAACCAGTGTGAAGTGGGCAACCTTCAGCATGCTCGCCTCGGGTGAGGATGTGAAGGTCTCTGACCTCTACGTCTTCGCGAGCTCGACCACCTCGGGTGGCGCGCTTGCGGGGGTAGGCGGCCTCGATAACGGTAAGATCTTCTTTAACGGTGTCCAGGTCGGCTCGACCAAGGATATCGGAAGCTTGACTGCCAACGCGGCTGACTTCTCACTTGGTTCTTCGCTCATCCTCCCAGCTGGGCAGACGAGCAAAATTGACATCTATGGAGATGCCAAGGACACGGCGGGTACGAACCTCCCGAACAATGCGACGGTCATCGTCACCTTGAAGGCGGGTTCCTCAAACGCCCAGGGCCAGGACTCGCTGACCTCGACGAATGTTCCGGCCGCGGCGACCAACAGCAATACCATCACCGTCAGCTCTTCCTCCCTCACGGCGTCGAAGGCTTCCGGCTATGGAAACCAGACGGTCATCGCGGGCGCGAACAACGCTAAGCTCGCACAGTTCAAGCTCTCGACGGGCTCCACTGAAGGCGTGACGGTTAACACCATCTACATCACCTTCCCGAACGCCGTCGCCTCGACGATCACTAACCTGATCCTCAAGGATGATGCGACGGGTACGATGTACGGCTCGACCGTTACCACGCCTTCGACCTCGAACGCGTTCTCGAGCTCGCTTAGCATCCCGGTCTCATCCGAAAAGTCGTTCTCTCTCTACGGGAACATCCTCTCGGGTGCAGAAAGCGGCACGATAGTGGCATCGGTTGGTGCCTCCACCGCCGGCACGGGTAACCTGACGGGCATCTCGGCCTCGCCGTCGGCGACTGGGCTCCAGACCATCACCCTTGGTTCTGGTACCCTCTCGCTCGCCGCGGGTGCCGGTGATCCGGTCAGTAACAACGTGCTCGCAGGCGCGGCCGCAGTGTCGGTAGGCCAGTTCACCTTCTCGAGCACAAACAGCTCCTACACGGTGCAGAACCTCGCGGTTCTCATCCCGAATGGTGCTATTACGTCGGTCGCGAACGTGATGGTCTCTTACAAGGACGTCAACGGTGCGACGCAGACGGGCACGGGGGTCATCGACCTTCCGAGCACGACCGAGGCGTATGCTACGGCAACCTTCACTGGTCTCACGATGTACGTCCCGATGAACGACTCGGCTAACATCGATGTCTCCGTTGGTACGCCAACGATTGCCTCAGGTGCTATCTCGGGTGCGGCTATTGTTGCCACACTTGATGACGGTAACGGCACTAACCTATTCCGTGCCGTCAACAGCGCGGGTAGCTCGCTCACCAAGTTCAACGGCAATAACACGAACATCTCGTCTGGCGGTACATTCTATGTCCGCAAGTCGATTCCGACGTTGTCGAACCTTGGCTCGCAGACCTTCGCGACAGGTGTGCCTATGTACAAGTTCACTATCAAGGCCGATTCGTCGGGTCCTATCGAGTGGACAAGGCTCACCTTCAACGTAGCGACCAGCTCGGCGACTATCACGAGCGTCTACCTCACGGATAACGCCACGGGTAACAACCTGCTCGACAACACGAGTACGTCCGCCTCAACGACGGGTACGACCATCACGATCGACCTGACGCAGAACGCGACGCAGACGAAGTACCAGCAGGTCGCCGCAGGTGAAACCAAGACTTATGCCCTCTACGGTACGGTCTCGCACTACAGCACCTACAGCACGACGCTCTCGCTTGCTACCGACTCTAGTGCCTCGAGCACTGCGGCGGCATCAGCGCACAACGGTGCTGTTACTCCATCGAACGTTACCTGGTCTGATCGCTCGGCTACCAGCCACTCGATCACCAGTAGCGACTGGATCAACGGTTACCTGCTCAAGAACTGGACCTCAACGGCGGTCACCTACTCAAACTAGGTCTCGCCCGCTAGGCTACCTGTCTTAGGCGTAAGCCCCAGCTCGGAGCATCGGTCCGAGCACACAAAAACCACCCTTCGGGGTGGTTTTTGTTTTTTATCGTTATCCCCACTAGGCCATTGCCGCTCTCCCTTTAGTCGGCATCTCCACGGTATTCTTATACGCAAGAGGCGCTTGCGTCCCCTTTATTAGCATTCAGCTGTATCTTACGATGAATCACGTTACAAAGTATCTGAACGGTCTCGGGCAGGCTGGGCGTACCGCGGTACTCGCGCTCGCGGTCATCTTTATTAGCGCAGGTGTCGTGCAGGCATCTTCAACCATCAGTACGAACGTCGCCACCGACGGTACTCTCTCTGTCACGGGCCAATCTTCACTGACTCAGGCAAGCTCAACCATGCTTTCTGTGGGCAGTGCCTACTTCGGCGCAACAGCGACATCGACCTTCGATTCCGCAGGCAACCTAGCCGTTATTGGCACGCTTGGTGTCACTGGTGCAACCACGCTCGCGTCAACCACGGCCACCGGCATGAAAGTAGGCCAAGTTGGGACACGGATGACCCGTATAGTGTCTGGGTACTGTGTTACTGGCTCGACTGCTATCTCCTTCGGATCAAACGCTTCCTCGACCTTGACCTACATGGAGTGCACGCCATCAGGTGGGACCTCAATATTAAGCACTGGCGACAGGGTCTTCGTCCAGGCGACTAGCTCGTTGCCTTATTATGTTGTCCTCCAGGCGGCCTCTTCGACCACGGGCGGCCTTATCAGTGTGGCGCTGAACAACACCAGCACCAGTACGGCTCCGGGTGCCGCAGTGTACGCATTCAACTTCTGGGCATTCCAGTAGTCGCATAGCGAGTTGATTATCAGATAGGATTACCTAAAAACTCTCTATGCCACGAATGCTTGGTTCTCTAGGGATGCTCGTGGCGCTCCTCGCTCCGTCCATCGCCCTAGCCGCGTACAACGATGTTAGTCTGCGCAGTGGCGCTATCCTTAGCGTCAACAGTATCACGCTCAATGTGACCGGCTCAAGCTCCCTAGTGCAATCGATTGCGGTGAGCTCCACCAGCTTCACCGTGACGATGGAGCAAAACTCGACGCTTGAAATAAATTCGCCAGATCTCAACCAGCTTGCGGTAACTAACGCCGGGAACGTAACGGTCACTAATACCTGTACCAGTGCGGTCTCTAAAGTCGTGCTCGATCAAACAGGTGGATCGGCCGTGACCGTAACAATCACCCCAAGTACCACCGTCTGTAGTAGCACTACCAGCACCTCGGGCGGTGGCTCGATTGCCAGTGGTGGTGGAGGAGGGGGTGGAAGTACCTCTTCTACGAGCGCAGTAACGACCACACCAACCACCACCTCGTGGGCACCAGTCTCTGGTCTTACGGAGAGTCAAGTGACCTCTATCCTCGACGTCCTGCGGTCCTTCAATGCCGAGCAATCCGTCATTGATATGGTGAACGCCTCGCTCCATGGCCAAGCTTCGAGCAATACTTCTGCCACAGGAGGAACATCTTCCTTCAGCAAAGATCTCCAACTGGGCTCGACGGGTGCAGAGGTGAAGGCGCTCCAGCAGTACCTCAACACTCACGGGTATAAGATAACCGCGAGCGGTGCTGGCTCCCCTGGCTACGAGACGATGAAGTTTGGTGCCGCAACCAGGGCGGCCCTCATCAAGCTTCAGAAGGCCGCCGGGCTCACGCCTCCCGCTGGCTATTTCGGCGTGAAGACGCGAGCGTATATCAGTGCACATCCCTAGTTCGTCGTATCAGTAGTATAGTGGAAACCGTCCCTTGGGGCGGTTTCCCTTTGCGTGATACTATTCTAGGCATATGACCCATGTGACAAAAAGACAGTGGATACTTGGAGCCTTGGGAGTCCTTATTATCGTCGTGGGCGCCCTGTGGTATGTACACGAACGCAATGCGACTCCTCGATTTCCCCTCAATACTGACGACACCATTGCGTCTTGGTCCTTCAAGGGGGCCTACACGGGTAATGAGACCCTTCTTGCACAGGCCGCGGCTGATACGGCGAAGCTCACCGCTCTTCTTGGGAAGGGAGAGTACGACGATTACGACCTCTATATTGGTATTGGGAATGATGCGGCGCTTGTGGGAGACGGACAGAGCTCGTACCGGGCTTACAATACCTCCATTGCCATCCACCCAGGCAAAGGTCTGGCCTATGCCAACCTCGCACACCTCATGGATCAGATGGGTGCGTATCACACCGCCGCGAATGCTTATACGAAGGCGGTCACCGTCGAGCCGGCCCAGCTTGAGTATCATGTCGAGCGCCTCACCTACCTCACACGGCAGTTTCCTACCGATACAGAGCAAGTACGTGCGGCACTTGCGGATGCCGATACGCAGTTTGGCGATACCCCAGCCATTCTTGCTATCGAGGCACAGTGGCTGTCTGCCGAGAAGCAGTACACAGAGGCCATCAAGGTCTGGCAAACCGTGAAAATGCTCTCATCAAAGGAGCGCCAGGGCGCGATTGATGCCGAGATAGCCCGACTTAAGAAGAAACAATGAGCAGACGTCTGTCTCGTCTCTATCCCTGGCTCTTGATGTCGCCGGTTGTCCTCCCGGTTGTTATCTGGGGCGGTCTTATCTACCCGTACTTGGTCCCGAAGACACTGCTCTTCTACGCCCTCTCCCTCCTCTCGCTTGCAGTGTTCGGGGTTCTCGTTGCGTGCGGCCACGCGTTTTACTGGAGACGACTGCGGCACTGGAGCACAGCCATGCCAGCGGCGCTCCTCGCGCTTGCGTATCTGGCGAGCATAGCCGGGATTGATTTCTATCGGAGTTTCTGGTCAATCTTCGTCCGGGGTGACGGGCTCCTCATGCTCACGTGTGCGGTTGTCGACTTTTACCTTATCTTGCTATACGTAGACCGCGTATTCTTCGAGCGTCTTGTGCGCGTAATCGCCGTCGTTGCTACGGCAGTTGCAGTGTATGGGATTGGCGAGTGGCTTCTTGGGGGCGGCCGTGTCGGTAGCCTGCTTGGGAACGCGGCTTTCTTTGCCGGGTACCTTGGCATAACTCTCTTCGTCACCCTTATGGCCGGCCGCTCGCTCACGAGCGCCTGGCGGCGTGCGGCGTATGCTGGTGCGGCGCTCCAGCTGATAGCTATCGTACTTTCGGCAACACGCGGTACTATCCTTGCGCTTGGCGTTGCTACGCTCATAGCTACCCTCTACCTGGCGACTAGGGGCCAAGGATATGTCCGCAGACGAGCGCTCGGCGTTCTCATTGTCCTCGCACTCATCGGCGGCCTATCCTTTGTCTTTCGGAGTCAGTTGGCCACCGTGCCGTTCGCTCCTGTTGCTCGTATCGCTTCGCTCTCTACAAATGAGGGAGATGTGGCGAGTCGGCTCTTTGTCTGGCGTCATATGGTCGATGAGATAGTTCGTGCGCCGCTCCTTGGTGTGGGGGCGGAACATATTGACCTACTCTTCAACCGCTTCTATGACCCCACCCAGATACGGGAGGAATGGTTCGATCGTTCCCACAATGCTTTTCTCGATTACGCCGGACAGTACGGCGTGGCCGGCGCCTTGTTGTATCTCGCGCTCATCGTGGGGTTCTTCGTTGCGGCGAGGCGCTTGCGGGCACGAGGTGAAGGCATGCTTGCGGGTCTTTCAGTCCTCCTCGCCATTACCTACGCGGCCCAGAATTTCTTTGTCTTCGATACGGTTTCCTCTTTTTGGCTCTTCCTTGCCTTGCTCGCGGCCCTGCTTGGCACCTCTCTACGAGAGACGCCGGCCACGACCGCTCATCTTCCCAAGGGAAGTGTTCCTGTCGCATGGGGCGTGGCTGTAGTACTCATACTCCTTATCGTCCCTGTGTCGGTCCGCCCGGCTATCGCGGCTTATGACCTCGCCCTTGCATACAAATTTACCCTCGCCAACCCGGACACAGAGATCGCCTATCTTGCGAACGGTCTCGCGCTCGGCACCTATGGCGATGTAGAGTATGGCTATACGGTGTATGACATGTATGTCAACCGACAGGCGGCTGGGCTTACTGGCGACGCTCGAGTTTCCGCATATACCGCCGCACTTGCCGTGCTCACCAAGAACTTTAATCGGTATCCGTATGATGCGCGCACTGCGTTGTACCTGGCACACATAGTCTCCCTCGCGCCTCCCGGTACGGTAATGGACAAAGGCCTTTTGGCTGAAGCGCTGGCGCGTACTATCAAAGAATCCCCCAAGCGTGCCCAGCCCTGGTATGTGCTCGTGAACCTCTCCATCACCGAGGCAAATACGCACCCCCAAGGTTCTCCCGAGCGGGCCGCGGGGTATGCCGCCGCGAAAGACTTGCTTGCGCGCTATATCGACCTGGTGCCCACACTCTCCCAACCTCACTTTGTGCTTGCTGAACTGGCACGGGCCACCGGGGATGGAGAGACAGCCGCCCTCGAGGCCGATCTTGGCAAAGAGTACTATGTGAGTGATTTGCCCACCGCTCGTCGTGCCGCAAGCTACTTTCTCGGAGTTAGTAACTGGGCCTCCGCACGTTTCTTTCTTGCGGAAGTGGTGTCGCTCGACTCGGCCGACCAACAGTCTCTCTATGACCTCGCTAAAGTAAGCTACCTTGATGGTGATCCATCCGCGGCAGAAGCGATTGTGCTGGAGCTCCGCAAGACGAATCCCGACATACTCGCGACCGACCCAAACTTCCTTGCGGCTATCGCGGCCTATGAACGATCACAACAATAAACGCGTGCTCCCGTTCTTTGTCGAGTTCGTTAAGTTTGCGAGTGGCTTTGCCGCTCTCATCGCGGTCGCACTTCTTGCACTCCACCTTGCGAGCTGATAGGGTAGGGCAGTACGAACCGAAGACCGTGGGCCGCACGTCCCGAGCGCAAGCGAGGGGTGGCGATAAGTCCTACGCAGGGATTCTCCCTCGTTCGTATTAAGAATATATGGCTATAACTAAGGACAAGAAACGCGACATACTCGCGAAAGTTGGAGAGGCGCTTGCCGAAGCTACGTCTGTAGCCTTTGTCTCATTCAGCAAGCTCACCGTCATGGATGCCTCGGCTATGCGCCGCGCGCTCAAGCAGGAGGGTGTGCGCTACTTCGTCGCTAAGAAGACGCTTATGCGTCGCGCGCTCATCGAGCGTGGGTACACTGGCGAAATGCCCTCTCTGCCGGGCGAGGTCGCACTTGCGTGGACAACAGGTGAGGACACCACCGTGCCCTCGCGGAGTATCTACACCTTCGGTAAGAAGTTGAAAGGTGCGGTTACGCTCGTCGGCGGCGTCTTCGAAGGTGCGTTTAGAGATGCGGAACAGATAACGGCTATTGCCACTATTCCGCCCTTACTCGTACTGCGTGGCATGTTCGTAAACGTGATTAACAGCCCCATCCAGGGACTCGTGATAGCGCTCGATAAGATTCGAGAAGCTAAGGTTTAGCAGATTTACTATTGATTATGGCGGATGACATACAGAACGAGACCGTAGTGGCAGAAGGAGCTCCAACTCCGGTCGAGACGAAAGAAGAGGTGGTAGAAGTGCCTTCAAAGTTCAAGAAGCTTGTTGAGGAGGTCGAAGGTATGACCGTTCTCGAGCTTTCCGAGCTCGTAAAGGTGCTTGAAAAGAAGTTTGGCGTTTCTGCCGCGGCAGTGGCAGTCAGTGGACCTGCGGGAGGTGCCGCACCAGCAGAGGAAGGCAAATCCACGGCTGATGTTGAGCTTACGGATGCAGGGGCGACCAAGATTGCCGTCATTAAGGCGGTGAAGGAGGCGCTCGCGCTTGGCCTCAAGGAGGCAAAGGATCTTGTGGACGGCGCCCCATCCATGCTTAAACAGGGTATGAAGAAGGAGGACGCCGAGGAGCTCGCTAAGAAGCTTACGGATGCCGGGGCGAAGGTCACGTTGAAGTAAGGACCTACGGGCTCGCCCGAACGCAAAAGCCGCCCGGTAGGCGGCTTTTGCGGTTTAGGGTACACTGCCCTCACACTATGGAACCGCTCGCCAAGCTTCTCGGCTCCCCTGCTCGTCTCAAGCTCCTGCGGCTCTTCATCTTCAATCAAGGAGCCTCTTTTGCCCTTGAGGAGGTCACTACTCGGTCACGGCTTGACCGAGACACCGCTCGCCGCGAGCTGGTCGACCTGCTGGCCGCCGGTTTTATCACCAAAAAGGGTGACCGGAGTAAGGCGCGTTATCAGGCTAATATGCGCTTTGAGCCCCTTCCGGCCCTCTCTACCTTCATCCGTGAGACCACGGTCTTGAAGCCCCAGCACATCCTCGCAACCCTGAAGCGTGCCGGCTCACTCCGGGTTGTCGCACTCTCGGGCCTCTTTACTGGTGTCCTTGAGGCCCAGGTAGACCTCCTGGTCGCGGGCGACAACCTCGAGAGCCGCACCCTCGCGAAGGCGGTACGGACCCTTGAGGCCGAGCTTGGGCGAGAAATCCGTTATGCCGCCTTCGAGACGAGCGATTTCCGCTACCGCCTTGGCGTCTATGACCGCCTTCTGCGGGATGTTTTCGACTATCCACACCGGCTCCTCATTGACCGTATTGGGCTCTAAAACTTGCTAAACTTATGGGAGTCGCTCGCTTTGGCGGGTATTCGACTGCCAGCTTATTTACCTAACAAGCGTTACTCCACTATGGTTTTCACCACTTGGGCGGATGTTCTCAACCAGTCTTTCCAGAGCCTCTTCTACGGACTGGTCGCCTTCATCCCTAACTTAGTCGTCGCGATCGTCATCTTCATTGTCGGCTGGATTATCGGCGCAGGCCTTGGCCGCATCGTTATGCAGGTCGTCAATTCGCTTCGCATTGATCAGGCGCTCAAATCTGCGGGCGTCGATCGCGTGTTGTCGCGTGCTGGCTTCGAGCTCTCTTCGGGCAAGTTCCTTGGCCGGCTCGTGGAGTGGTTCTTCATCATCGTCTTCCTGGTGGCGGCGCTTGATGTGCTTCATCTTGAGGCAGTCAACTTCTTCCTTCGCGATGTAGTCCTTGGCTACCTACCGCAGGTCATTGTCGCCGTACTCATCCTCTTGGTAGCGGCTGTGGTCGCCCAGTATACCGAGACAGCGGTGACCGGTTCGGCAAAGGCGGCCCAGCTCCATGCCGCAGGATTCCTCGGCAAAGTCGCTCGCTACTCAATATGGACCTTTGCCGTCCTCGCGGCTCTCTACCAGCTCGAGGTTGCAACTGCCTTTGTGCAGACCCTCTTCACGGGCGTCGTTATCGCCGTCGCTCTCGCTCTGGGCCTCGCCTTTGGTCTCGGCGGTCAGCAGTCCGCGGCTCGATACCTCGAGCACCTCCAGCAAGAAATCAAGCATTAGCCCTTGATTTCTTTGTGCTCTGCAAAACGCCCCGTACGGGGCGTTGTGCGTGATAGGATTATCTTCATGAATCTAGCCCGAGCTATCGTCCACACAGTCGCAACGGTATTCTTTGTCTTGGTGGCAGTGGTACCAGTCGTTACAGCGGCCTCCGGCCTCACTTCTTCGCAGACACAGGCAATCCTCTCTCTTCTCCAGTCGTTTGGTGCAGATACCGCGACTATCGCTAGCGTACAGCTAGCACTCACTGGTTCTGGTAGTGGCATATCCTCAAACACCATAACCTCCAGTGTTCCCACGGGCACCAATAGCTCTTGTACCACTCTCTCGCAGTATCTAAGTCTTGGCTCGAAGGACGCGGCTACTCTCGGGGAAGTGTCACGCCTCCAACAATTCCTTGGCATATCTCCGACGGGCTATTTCGGTCTGCAAACTAAGACCGCTCTTCAGTCGTGGCAATCTGCTCATGGCGTTGTCTCAAGCGGCTCTCCTGGCACTACCGGATATGGTGCTGTCGGATCCAAGACACGATCGGCAATGAGTTGTGGGAATCAGCCCGTTTCTCCTACGGTCACCCCGATTGTGCCACCACCGACATCCGTCGGTCCGGCGAATAATATGGTGACCCCGACAGCTTCCCCAGGTTCAGCTAAGTGGTCACCGTCCTGGCTCTCATCAACCGACTTGAAGAATCCACCAGCGTGGAACCCCGTTAATCCCTATGGCTGCAACGCGATTTCGTTTGGCTCTGACCCTGCGCTCGGTAACCTGCTCATTGGCAGAATACTTAACAATACGAGTGCAAGTGACCCCTGCTCCGGTAATACGTGGTCGCTGGTGTGGGCGAGTATGAATTGGTCGACGAACACCATTACACCCGGAGAAAAATTCCTCGACACATCGAGCGGGCCCGTTACTCTCGGGGATGGCAATGCCATTACAAGCGCATACGATGCGAGTGTCGCGGTATGGGCCGATGAGGTCTGGGTCGCCTTTGAGTGCTATGGGTATGGAAACTTCGCATATCCCGCCGCGAGTAGTTGTGTGGGGCCGCTGAAGAAGGATCTCTCGCTCGACCTTTCGCGTACGGTTGTTGCAGTCGGCGGCATTTCGACGAATGCGAACGACACATACGGATATTCAGCGAGTGTGCCGAAACTTCTTTCATACCAGGGTCGTCTGTATCTCTATTGGAGCACGGTGCGGTATCCAAAGAGCACACCGATCTCGTGGACGGATATTGTCTCGCGCGGTGCAGAGCTCGCCAAAGACGATAGTAATCGTGTGTGGACACAAACGGGTAACGGTAGTGCTATCGCATCAAATGAATCATCTTCCGTGGAAGTGTTCGGGCTCAATCCAAACGATATGATGTCAAATCGAGTCGCCGACCTTTCGCAGGTTATAACCGATGGTACCGCCCTCTATTTCACTGCGGCACGTGGAGGTGGTGACTGCGTGAGTCCAGGTGGAACACCAGTCGGATGTTACCGTCTCACGATTGGGCGCTCGACGAGCCCGCTAGGCGCCGCGCTCTTCAATCAACAACTCCTGCCGGAAGGTTCGTTGCCGCTCAATCCTGAAGAATATTATCGCTTCGTCTATCGGCCGACGGATGGCCGCACCGTGCTTCTTGGGGGCACTTTCCTGAATCCCCATAACGACCCGGCGCTCAACGCCGGCATGAAACTCTTGGTGTGGCCTGATTCAATCTTGAAATCGGCCGTACTACCCGTAGGTTATGCGTCGACCCCTGCGCCCTTTAAGATTCCGACTACGCCATGTGGCACCTTGTCTGCGGGATCCGTTCTCACACCGGGGAAGTCAATCAACTCATGCAATGGTCAATATCAATTGATGTTTCAAGGCGACGGTAATCTCGTCTTGTATAAAGGGTCTGGTAACTCGCTGTGGGCCACTAATACCACGGGAAAGTCAGGAGCGAAATTGACGATGCAAACCGATGGGAATCTCGTTTTGTACGATGCGGGCGGGGCAGTGCTGTGGGCCTCATCGGTAAGTGGAGGGCAGACCGGCGCAGCCGCTAAGCTTGCACTTCAGGATGATGGTAACCTTGTTCTTTACGCCACTGACCAAAGGGTTTTGTGGGCTTCTAACACTGCTACTGCGGAGCTCGCACAACCGCAATGCGGCAAAATTTTGGAATACGGAACGCTGATTCCGAGTCAACCATTCACCTCATGCAACGGCGCGTATGTGCTCTTACTCCAACAAGACGGTAACCTGGTGGTTTATAAGGGAAGCGCAGTTGCCTCGAATGCTCGATGGGCCACGAATACACAAAGCAATACTCCTGCGCGGCTTACTGTGAACTGGGATGGTGACCTAATACTCTGGAGCACTGGGAATACTAAGCTTTGGGAATCGGTTGCTCATGGAGGCCGCTTGGGCACACCGAAATATCTTTGGATGCAAGATGATGGGAATCTCGTTCTCTACGCCGCCGACAATTCGGTCCTATGGGCTTTAAGCATCTCTTCATAGGTCGGTAGCCGGGGCGGTGCTGTTTTGGGCGATATGGTATAATGAGTGCATAATTCAGGATTTTATAGAGACCTATTTATCGCAGGCGCGATAAGAGATGATTGATAGTGGCAAGCGCTTTTATGCGGAGATTAAGACGTTGCGTGGTGTGTGGGCGACCGGGAAAACGCTTGAAGAGTGTCGCGCGAACCTTCTCTCTGCGCTTGAAGGGTGGCTCATCTTCCGTAAATATCCGTATCCTAGAGTGATACAATCAGCCCCATGATTACCTCTCGCGGATTCATCTCCCTCGGCCTCATCATCCTCCTGGTCATCGGCCTCACCGCCTTTGGTGGGGTGGGGTGGTGGGCGGCAAAGCATACTGGTGTGCCGGTACAGCCGAACGAAGGGGCGATCACGACAGTGGAGACGTCTAATGCAAAGGCGATAAAGCAACCTCCGGCGACTATCTTCTATGGCTCGCGCGCAGGGATGGAGGTCAATATCCTTTCCGAGGATGGCCTCGATACCGCGCATGCAATCATACGCACCGAGCATACACGCGCGAACGCTATCGCATTCTGCGAACAATACGTCAACGAGCATCCGGCAACGGAGAAATGCATACAAGATACGCTTGCCACAAAGCTCCAGAACCAAGTCGTGGCCGATTGCACGACAGGGACATTTAGTGACTTCTTTGGGGCGCAGCACCAATATCTGGGTGCTAATAAGAACCGTTCTGATATCACTGATCCACCGTACCTTATCAAGGACCTTGCGAGTGGAGAAATTGAGCGCTATGGCCCGTCAAGCGGGTACCCGGTGAATGCAGGAATCTTCAGATCGCTGTGCCCGAAAGAAGCGCCTGCAGACTTCCAGTAATCCTGAGCTTCTTGAGGACAGTTGACGGCCCTTGAGACCTCGTGTAGATTAGGGATACGTGTCTACGAACCGAAAGAACCTAATTCTAAGGAGCGGATAGGCCGTAAAAGGCCCGCGCGTGTAAACGCGAAAGAACCGCCCCGAGGCGGTTCTTTCGTTTGTAGGACATGGGGATTCTTTGACATACGAATAGCAATGGTAATTAAAAATCCCTGCGGCAGGTCGCCGCAGGGTGTCAAAGTGCATTAAAACGATTGTGGTGTGCAGGTCTCTGCACGAGAGACATAAGGGTCCACGGTGGATGCCTTGGCCTAGGATGGCGATGAAGGACGCGATTAACCTGCGATAAGCTTCGGGGAGGCGGTTTTTAGCCTTTGATCCGGAGATTTCCGAATGGGGAAACCCATCCGCTTTAAGCGGATACTCGCGGGGTCACGCCCGCGTAGAGCGAACCCGGTGAAGTGAAACATCTCAGTAACCGGAGGAACAGAGAACAATATGAGTTGCGTTCCGTTGGTGCGTATGTTCGTGCCAATGGAACGCGACTCTCGTTATTCCCCCAGTAGCGGCGAGCGAAAAGGGAGGAGCCCAAACCGGTGTCTTCGGACACCGGGGTTGTAAGGTGTGAGCGTCGTACTTGTACGAGAAGAGTTATCAATCGTCACCATAGCTGAAACTGCTGGGAAGCAGTGCCCTAGAGGGTAATGGCCCCGTACGCGAAATGCTGACGACTCTTTTGCTCACATTCTTGAGTAGCTCGAGACATGAATAGCTCGAGTGAATCTGCCGGAACTAACCGGTAAGGCTACATACATCCTATGACCGATAGCGAACTAGTACCGTGAGGGAAAGGTGAAAAGCACCCCGAGAGGGGAGTGAAATAGAACTGAAACCGTGGACTTACAAGGGGTCGGAGCGGGTATGCGCAAGTGTACACCGTGACGGCGTGCCTATTGAAGAATGAGCCGGCGAGTGTGCCTATCTTGCGTAGCTAAGCCCTTACGGGGCGGAGCTTTAGGGAAACCGAGCGTTAATAGCGCGTTTGTAGGATAGGTACGACCCGAAGCCAGGTGAGCTTACCATGAGCAGGGTGAAGTGCGTCGAAAGGCGCATGGAGGCCCGAACCCGTATGTCGTACAACGCATTGGGATGACTTGTGGTAAGGAGTGAAAAGCTAATCGAACCTGGGAATAGCTGGTTCTCTCCGAAACAGCTTTTGGGCTGGCGTCGCCATATGTGCCTCTGGGGGTAGAGCACTGGCAGGGACCAACAGGGAGAAATCTCGTGGTTCCTATCAAACTCCGAATACCAGAGTGCCCGGGCGGCAGTTAGAAGGTGGGGGCGAAGCTCCATCGATCGAGAGGGGAAGAGCCCAGATCGCCAGTTAAGGCCCCAAAATCGACGCTCAGTACATCACAAGGAAGTGAGGACTCATTGACAGTGAGGAGGTTGGCTTAGAAGCAGCCACCCTTTAAAGAAAGCGTAACAGCTCACTCATCGAGAGTCCTTGCGCCGAAGATGATCGGGGTTAAGCGTCGTGCCGAAACTGCGGGTTTGTATCTTTAGATACAAGCGGTAGGAGAGCGTTCCGTTCGCGATGAAGCCAAAGGGGTGACCCATGGTGGAGCGCTCGGAAGTGAGAATGCCGGTACAAGTAACCACAATGCGGGTGAGAACCCCGCACATCGAAAGACCAAGGTTTCCTAAGCTATGGTGATCAACTTAGGGTTAGTCGGGCCTAAGGGGATGGCGAAAGCCGCACCCGATGGACACACGGTTAATATTCCGTGACCGGGCTATGGGCGAGTGGAGTGACGGACTGCTGTATGCGCTGCCCATTATTGGATTTGGGTCAGCCTCGTGAGGGCGCCTGGTAGGTAAATCCGCCAGGTACTCAACCCCGAGCATTGACGCAATTTCCTCCTACGGGGGGAGAGAGGGCGCAAAGCGCGGTTCCAAGAAAACCTCCTAGCATTAACCATAGCCCGACCGTACCGCAAACCGACACAGGTGGTCAGGTCGAGAAGACTAAGATGAACGAGTGAGATGTCCTCAAGGAACTCGGCAAACAAGCGGCCGTAAGTTCGCGATAAGGCCTCCCGCCCTCCGCAA
>Ga0209542_10009303_pt1 | contig 18068 bp, 22 predicted proteins | sample RifCSPhighO2_01_FD_184028 | JGI IMG/M metagenome (GOLD analysis project Ga0209542, IMG submission 184028) | Soil microbial communities from Rifle, Colorado - Rifle CSP2_plank highO2_0.1 (SPAdes) (version 2) | ecosystem: Environmental > Terrestrial > Deep subsurface > Rock core/Sediment ...
GTCGATTCCCAAATCGACCCGGGCTTCAAAAAATCCCGCTACAGCGGGATCAAAAGATAACTATATAACGAAAAAGCCCTAGGGGCTTAGAAGTTGTTTTGGTTGACTAGTTATCATAAATCGCACAGTAGCAAGTGGTAATATACCAAATCCGCCTCAAATTTGCAAGTAAACCACCGAGATCTTGTCCCGATAGACCTCCTGCCAGCCGTACTTGGCCGGCGCCGGCGAAAGAAGCAAATCCATGAAGGTATCCGGGCTAATTAGGATCCACTCCATTCCATAATCGGCCAGTACTTTCTGCCAACCGGGCAGATTCTGCAAAGCCTCCAAATAAATCGTGTACGGGCTTTTCCCAGCCAGGCTCCAGGCCGGCATTCGCCCGTCGACGAAAAACTGCCTATCCGGCATCTTCCAAACCAAATACCCACCCCACTCATAGCGGTTAAAAATCGCCCCGGTGTCGCCAGCTTGTTTCAAAAACTCCACCGCCTTGCACGGATAAGTCGAGCAGATAATGGCTTCATAGTTTCGCACCGTTTTTATTTCTGCCGGCAGTTTCAACACCAAAACGCAAATGGCAAACACGAGCAAAAGGAACCAAGCCAAGGTCTTCTGGTCTGCTATGCTAATTCGTTTATTTAAAGTCAGCCAAATCGATCCATTCTCAAACAACCAGTAACCACTCCAGATCCACAAAAACGGCACGTGTCTTTGCGCCGACAGCGCCAGCATCAAAAACAAAAACACTCCCCCTCCCAACCAAGCCCGCTTCCCTCTTTTGGACACAAGCAAATAAACTATCGTCATTACTCCACAGCCCACACTCAACCACCACACCAATCCGGACGGCGCCACCCACTCGGCAATCATCTGCCCCAACTTCACTCCATGGAAATGACTCCACGCCTCCCGAAAAACCTCCACCCCGAACGGATTCAAAATCGTTACTGCCGCCCCCGCCAACCACCCCCAAATCAAACTCCGGCGTCTGGTCCTGACCATTTCCTCCCCAAACAAAAACACTCCTGCCACCAAACCGATGACGAACGATCCGTGGAAATTCACCCACAACCACATCAAGAGAATCCATATTCCGATCGCGAGAGGTCGCCTCTTTATTCGCCGCCACGCAAGTAGTTGGCCCGAAAAAATCAATAACCCGAACAACTGACTTCGAATCCCCAGTGAAAAAACGCCTCTGGTCACCCAAACAAAAAGGGCGATCCAAATCAATCTCCACCACCGCGGCGTATTCATCGAAAAATAAATCAATGACACTGTCAACCCCGCCACCACTCCGCCCAAAATCGACAGTCCGAGAACTCCCGCGTGACTATAAATTAATTCCAAAAAAACCTGATATAGCCAAGCGTGATTCACCCATTTGAAGTGAGACAACAAAGCCGTAAATTGATTGACGGCACAAAATCCCATCCCCTGCCACCACATCTGGCCGCAACGCAGCTCCCAGCCCAAGTCGGGGTCAAAAGGCGCCCGAAAATAGAAAACGAAAGCGATCAAAACAAAAATCAAATCCAACCATCGAACCCTCTTCATTACCAAATCCTAACACACCGCCCTAGTCGGGTTGATTCTCCTCGTCCGAGAGCAAACCGATCTATATGGATCGCCACGCTACCGCTCGCGATGACAAATATCCGTCATTGTCCTGCGAAGCGGGATCTGGCTTTGCCAGACGACCAGTTCTCACGCGGCAATCTATACAAATCCCCTACAAGGCCTGACCGAGGACCTATTACATTGGACAAGGGCGTTTTAAGAAGGAAAACATTTGTGGTAAGATTTCTGAGAATATGGATACAAAACAAATTACCTCAGATAACGTACCAATGCAGGTAAGCATGAAGTCACTTGACGATCAAAACAATGTTTTCGATCAAAAAAACGAAATAGATAAGATGGTAGTTTCATACAAAAAACTTTTTGAATTGGAACAAAAAATTATCGATAAAAATCTTAATCCACAAAGTGAATGAATTTTGATTCTTCAAATATTGAATCGCTGGGAGAGTGGAGAAATAAACTGGGACTAAAAGAACTTGATAGAGTAAAACTAGTTTCCGAATCAGGCTCACTTAATCCAGTCAAAAAAAAACTAGCTCAGAGAAAATTATCGCAATATTTTGACTTGTCACCAGAGAAAATGTCGCAAGAAGCTAAGACTGTGGACATGGTGGTAATGTTTGAGAAGTTTCCAAAGAAGTTACGAAAGAAGATCCTTAATGACCTTGTAGCTTTTCAACTCACTGAGGGTTGCAACGGTATGTGTCCATTCTGTCTATTCGGTGCAAAAAAAGGGGTTGAATCAAAGTTTTCTTTTGATTCTATCTGTAGTTTTTTAGATAAGTACAAGGAGGACCTAAGAAGTTGGGGGGGGGCGACAATAACTCATTATTGGGATTCTGACCCTTTCGATTACACAGACGGTGAACACTCTTATGTCGATGTCTACAAGGAATGGAGGAAACATTTTCCAGATAAGAGAGTTTATATCTCCACCACAGTTCCCAAGGGTGGAGTTGAAAATTTTAGAAAGTTCACCAACAGACTGTTTGATAACTTCGTCGCGTTTTCAAGAGATCAGGATGGTGCAAAGAAAGACGCCTGCGAAATGCGTATATCAGTAGCAAAACACAATGTCCAGAAAGTTGAGGCGGTAATGAAAGAACTTGTTGACGACTGGAAACAGAGGGGGCACACGAATGAGGAAATTAGTGCTTTTTTAAGTACACATATAGTTTTTTCACCCAGATTAGATGAAGATGTATCCAGACTTGGCCCTCAAATTGCTGACCATGATGATATTTATGATTCTTCATCTCCCTCCTGTGAAGATGGAACACTGCTTACTCCATCTGGAATTGAGGCAATTTCTATGACAGCCGCCACGATATTTGAGCCATCAGGTCAACACAATATTCGAATTACTCCAGAAACTTCTGTTGGCTTGATACCCCACCACCTACCCAAGCTTGAATACCAGGGTTGTTACTATGCAAACCATATCCTTGATAGAACTAAATACAAACAAGTTTTATTGCCCTTAGTAACCAAAAGTGGGTCTAGTACGGAACTGCTGAGTCTTCCAAACCATGAAGATGATGTTGTTTTTAAGCTTGGAAGATGGTGTGTTTCACTTGGTGGAATCGTAGCTGATATCTCGAGTTTGACAAAATGGGCTTGGGCTATAGCCACCCCCACTGAGACAAAAGATGAATACTTGAAGCTTTGCTCTTCTGACATAAGGAAAAACTCTTCCGAAATTAGAGATTTCATTACTGAAGCCCAAAGGTTGTCGGAACTACCAGAAAATATTGATATAAATGATAAGCTCGAGTTTTACTCCTTGCTTGGAGATGTTAGGTTGCAGACAGCGGAGTTCATTGCTGGTTTGATTGATAGTGGCACAAAACTAAGCTTGATTTCAAGCACAGCCGCGGCATTAGGTGAAATTAACAAGGAAAACGTAAATAATCTTTCTGAAATACTACTTAATATCGGAATAGTCCACAGTTCATCCAAAACCTATTCAGTTCACGATAAAAAGAAGGCATTGGAAGTTGTAGTTTCTTTGATGGGATATGTGAGTTCTAATAAACCCACATGGGTTGGAGTGATAGAGGAAACGCTTAATTCAGAATAAAAAGTGGCAATTAGTAACAAATCCCAACAAATCCCCTTCAAGGCCTGGCCTTGAAGGTCCTCGTTTCACTCCCCCAACTCAGATCTTTTTTCTTTTCAGCCACCAAGCCATCAACCCCACCGGCGCCCAGATCGGAGAATAAACTACTGCCCAAATCAGAATACTACCCGCACCTCGGAAGGTGACGATAAGGGACCTCACCGCCTCCTTGAAAATGACTGATGGTCGCCAAGGTTGCGCCGGCGCATAAGGTAAAGCCAGCTCATCAGTCGCCAGATAAACCGTCACCAACGACAATTTTGCCGTTTGTTCCAAATACTTCTGCTGACCGCGGACTGAATCTATCTGGCTCTGCAAATTCACCAACTCACGTTGCACATTGAGAATATCCTGAATCTGAACCGCCGAGGCCATTATCTGATCAAACTTGACCCTGGTTTTCGTCAAAGTCTCTAGTCTCGCCTCTAGGTCGACAAACTGATCGGTGACATCGGTCCCCATCACGTTCTCCGAAACCACTTTCACGCCCAGTGTTCGGATCGCCGCCAACCCCTCATCCAGTCTGGTCGAAGGAATTCGGACGCTGATGCTTCCCGTCGCCCCCTCTTCGGGAACATCCAGATTTGATTCCACTAGGAATCCGCCCAGTTTTTGAGCACTATTCATAATTCCATCGATCGCCACCCTGACATCGACCACCGCTAGCGACAAGTTCGTGTTTTTCACTACCATTCGGCTCGCTTGTTCTACCGGTGCCGCTATCCCCATCATCGTTCCCCTCGTCACAAAATCGCCTACCCCCCGATTTTCCACATTCGTCGGTAAAGTTGTGCCTCCACGAGTAACCAAAAACACTATCACCACCAAAAGCAATATTACGAACCAATTTTTTCCAATCTTTTCTCTAATCATTCCAATCTAAATGTCACCGTCACCGTCTTCCCTACCGTCGCGCTCCCCGGCTCAACCACCGCGCCGCCTCCGCCTCGACCCATCATCGACAACGGATAAACCGGTGTGGCGTTATATCCCTCTATCACCGTCACCACTTCTCCCAGTTTAGCGCCACTGCTACTAGCCATCGCTTCCGCTTTTTTTCGCGCATCGGCGATCGCCTCCGCCGCCAACGAGGCTTCAAAAGTCGTCGTGTTGTCCATCATGAAGCTCGGCCCGTTCACGTTATTGGCTCCGCTCTTGGAGAGCAAGTCCGCCAAAGCTGCGGCTCGATCCACCTCCCGCAAGATTATCTCGATGCTATTGTTCACCGACCACTGCCCCGGTCGGCTCTTCTGAGTGCCATTATCATAATAGTATTCCTGCATCTGATAAATACTATTGTTCTGGGTCTTGATATCCTCGCTCTTTACTCCAAAGGCCTTCACCGCCTTCACGATCTCGTCCATCTTCCCGTTCACTTCGTTGACCGCGTCTTCCTTATTGTCTTTGGTTGACGAAACCCCAGCGTTAAAACTGGCAATCTGGTTCTTTGTCTTCGTCTCGGCCGAGCCGGTCACCGTAATCGTCCGGTCAGTTGCCAACTTGACCGTTCCCCAATTGATCATCTTCCAAGGAAACAAGAAAACTCCCAAAAACATCAGCAAAGTCACCCATACCGCCATCGCCAACTTCCCAAAAAAAGGATTATTGTTTCCCATATTAACTAAACTTTAGCATTATCCGGATCGCCGAGTCAACTTCCCCTGCAAGGCCTGGCCTTGAAGGTCACGATTGGGGTAAAATAAACCAATGCTTTCCGTCAAAACCCTCCCCATCGGTGATCTTGAAGCCAATTGTTACCTCGTCTCCGATAGCGACGAATGTCTGATCATCGACCCCGGCGATGACGCCGATTTCATCACCGAAACTATCGCCAGCGAAAAGTTAACACCCATCGCCATCGTCCTCACCCACGGCCACTTCGATCACGTCCTCGGTTGCCTCGAACTGAAATTAAACTTTAACATTCCGATTCTTCTACACGAAAAAGACAAAAAGATCTACACTTCAGCCAATCAAAGTGCCAAACATTGGCTGAAAAAAAATACTCTGAAAGTCCCACCAATAGATCAATTTATTAAAGAAGGCGACATCATCAAAGTCGGCGCCCAAACCCTCACCGTCATCGAAACCCCCGGCCACACCCCCGGCAGCATCTGCCTCTATTCTTCTCCCCCACATAATTCAAAATTCATAATTCATAATTCAGTATTGTTTACTGGTGACACCCTTTTCAAGGACGCCGTCGGTCGCACCGACCTCTCCTACTCCTCCCCCTCCGATCTCTCCAAATCCCTCCTCAAACTGAAAGCTGTCAGCTGTCAGCTGCCTACTGTCGTCTACCCCGGTCACGGCGAATCCACCACCCTAGCGGCTTTTTTTGCCCAACACCTTATCAGTTAAGCCCAATATCTCTAATCCGCGAAGAAGCATTAGGGCTTCATGCATGTTCTTGGTCTCATCAGCATTCACCGTCGGGAAAGCCATAAAATCGGCTTGGCTCTTCCCCGGCATGAAGATAATTGCCTGACCGGGTTCTGCCCCGGGCATCACGTTTCCTCTTCCCATCGTATCGACATATTTTGCCCACCATCCGGGGGCGACTAGTATTGGATTGTGAGTTTCCGCGTTTGTTCCGTCATAGAAAGTCATCGTTCCCGCGCTTGGCATATGACCACCGGCTACAAATGCCGGCTTTTCATGAGTGAACTTATTGTACATTTGCCTCAAACCAAACGTAGGTTTGGAGAAGGATCCACTATTGTTTAATTTGTCCACAAGTGCGCCGTAGTAACGCGGTTTACTCGTAGCACTCTTTGATGGACCAACGGTAATTTCCATATACGACAGGTGGTGTATCAGCGGAATTTCTGTCGCATTGGCGATATAAGATCCGGGGGCCACCGGCATCCCCTCTTCACCTTTACCCACTTTCTTTTTCCAACCGGGCTGCCGCATCGACTCATCCATCATGACTGCCAGTGTCTGGCCCTTAACACCATTTACCAACCCAACAAATTTATCCAAAATAGCAATTCTCTCCGGTAACTTGCCAGCCCCTCTATCTATCATGTTTCTCAAGAAAACTATCAGAGAGTGAGGATCTTGAGCAATCTCTCTCAAATATCCATCAAGATCCCTATAACCCTCGGAGCTACTTCCAATTCTGGCATTAGCAACCAGTTGCAAGGCGATGGGTAACTGGGTTCTCACGTCGTACGAAAGCCTGTCGTAAGGAGCTCTCATTTCCATCTTCGAATATACGTTTTTTATCGTATCCCCTCCTACCTGGACTTTGTCCAAAGGTCGTTCTTCAGTATGCATCCTTCCTCCCAACCTGCTTTTTGCCGAAGTATAAAAAATACTTGGTGCCGCTTCAACCTCCATATGAATCTTCTCCAATAATTCACCAGTTATTCCCACGGCCTCAGCTCTATTAAGTAAGTTAAGGGCATGAAACGCCGTCTGACCCTGAGTCAATGTCGCGAAAGGATAACTTTTCCCATCTCTAACTTTTCCTTTTGTCCGGGGTTCAATAATTACACCTTGAACTATAGGATCTGATGGGCGCTTGCCCAATTTTACCCCGAACTTATCTCTCGCCGCCTCGTCGTTGGAACCCTTCAAAGTTCCGGAAGAAATATAAATTACTTTCGTCTTTCCCCCCGCGTACTCTTCCTCGCCCACCGCCATTCTATGAATATGTCCGCTACTATATATATCCGCTCTTGAAGACTCGCTCGTCGTCAAGGCTTCGTCCCTCAGGCCGGAAACCGGATCAACGGTACTCGTCGCCGGAGGGTTGTGCCAAATTCTCTGTTTCACCATCCGTCCGTTTGCAAAGCGAATTTTGAGTTCCCCACCATTCTGAATCAATGGTATATCCAAACCGCTAGTCATCGCCACCCAGGGATTTTGAGTAGTTAGGTCTTGAGCCCAGCCGGGGTGACCCCAATAATCAGAAACCATCGCCAAAATTCGGCCTTCTTTTGCCAGAGGTTCGTACACCAGTGACCTTATCAAGTCAATTTGCTGTTGGAGATCAATCGCCGTTCTGTTTGTGTCCAAATACTCTGCTTTTATCCCCTCCACGCTATCTCCCAAATCTACCACCACCACATTCGGATTCGCCAAAATGTATGAAACCAAATCCATCAACGGATTCAAACCAGCGGCCAAACTTCCTACATGTAAATCGGCCAAACAAATTACCTCGATAGGGTTGTCGTGTCTAACTCCTACGGTGACCGACTCTCTTCCCATATTGTCCTTCTCCAACATTTGCGACTTGGCAATCACCTCCAAAATCAGTCTGGTCTTTTCTTCAGGCGCCAACATAGCGGGTTCTACCCTAGCTACATAAAACGGCGGTTTTCCCTTTTCGGCTCTGCTCATTTCAAACCATCCTAACCGCCTGTCAATCAAATTACAACTACCAAATTACTCGCTCCTCCATTTAGTCTTGGGCCAGAAATCACTTTGATTTTTTGAAGTGTAATTACTTACCACCCTCCTTGCCAAATTTTCAAAGTGGCGGTCCCACAAATCAAAGTGGCGAGTGACCCCATGGGCGGCCAACAATCGACCCTCTTCTCTCATCACCTCGAATGGGCTTTCTCCACCCTCTTCCTTGAAGTGGGCATATTCCCGAAGAGCCGAAGAAGCGCTCTCATGAATAATCTCTTCGTCGTCATCTATCTCCAATAACCTCGCTCCCTTACCAATATGAGCCCTAGCCGAAAGTGGCACAATATTTGTTGGTCGGTGGGGGTCTATTCCGTCATAAAGAACACTGATGGCCACTCCTCTGATATGATGCCAGTGAATTTTTATTGCCGGTACATAAAAAAATCCCCGCCCTTCGGTGTAACGCGGAATCGCCTCGGGTACAAAACCAAATTCATTCTTCCAGGCCCGCTCCAACCATCTTTTTTGAGAAAGACTCAAGGACCATTGTTTTTCCCGCGATCTTAACCGCTCTTTATCAAACATCCAGTCATCTTATATCCCAAAATCCATCCCTTTTCAACCTACGGGGTCTGACCCTGCAGGATACCAGTTTTGACATTATTCAAAAACCGGATAAAATACCAACCATGGGAAGAATAGAAACTCTAAGTCCAAACCCGAACCATCTAAGTATTCCTGAACTGGCCACAATTTACAGACCGGCCATAGACGCTCTCGCAGCCGCTAGGGAGACCGAAGCTGCCGTCATCTCCGCTCGTCAAGTCCTCATTACCGCCCTCCCCGAGCTATCCGAGATCTTAAATATAGAAGCCGCCTCTGAAATCACCAAGGTCAGTTGGCAGTTGGGTGGTGGCCTCAGCGAACTTTGGCTCGAACTGAAGCTGGAGGGACGCGTCCATTTCCTCTACTACAATTATCATGATTACCCCTCTCTTGGCGTCAAAAAGGGTTTTGTCATTGCTTCATGCCCACCGGAGATCGTTCCGAGCTGGAATTCTCAGGCATTAGCCTCAACTGATGACAAAGACTGGCCCAGAATGGACCCCCAAGATCCTGATTTTCGAAGAATCTGCGGCATTGCTATCTACCACGCTCTCCCCGCTCTTTCCTGTAATATACGAATAACTCCAGAGGTTATGAGAGCCCTCATTTCTTCTCTGCCTACTCCAGAAACCGACTAACAATCGCTTCTACCTCATCGGCGCTATTGCACAACACCAATTTTTGCCTTAGATCAGCCGCTCCGTCAAAGCCCCGCGCGTACCAGCTCAAATGCTTTCGCATGATGAAGAAGCGGTCATTCGGAAAAACCTCCTCAAACTTCCGCGCATGCTCCACAGCAATACTTAACTTCTCCTCAGTTTTGAGTTCTTGAGTTTTTGAGTTCTTGAGTTTTTTAAAGATCCATGGGTTTCCCATCGCCCCCCTTCCAATCAACGCCCCATCCACCCCATACTTCTGACAGCTGACAACTGCCTGCTGCCGACTGCTGATGTCTCCACTCCCCAAGAAGACTGCGCCACTTTGTTTAATCAAAGTCCCCGCCTCCCCAATTGCCTCCCAATCCGCCTCTCCCTGATACAGTTGTTTGAAAGTCCGTCCATGGATTGTCACCGCCGCCAAATCCTGCGTCGCCAGAAATTTCCACCACTCCGGATCCGCCTTCTCAAAACCAATTCTCGTCTTCACCGACACTGGAATTTTTCCCTCAACGCCTTTTTTAACTGCGGCGATAATCTCGCCAGCTAGTTCATGGTTTTTGATGAGCCCCGCCCCCTCTCCTCGTCCGGCCACTTTCTTGGCCGGACAGCCCATGTTGATATCCACCCCGTCAAAACCCATTTTGACAATTAGTTTGGCAACTTCAAAAAACGACTCCGGCTCTCCCCCAAACAGTTGGGCCACCACCGGCCTCTCACTCTCATCAAACCTTAAATGCCTTAACAAAGAATTACGCGAAGCTAATGACAATTTATTACCACCAGTTACTCTCTTCAACCCATCGGCGCTCACAAACTCCGTAAACATCACATCGGGCCTGCCATATTTGGCCGTGATATATCTCATCGGCGCATCCGTCACCCCATCCATCGGTGCCAACCCCACAATCGGCCTCTTCAATTTTCCCCAAAAACCCAAATTCACGGGGACATCCTTTCTACTCCCAACTTATCAAATTCTTTATCGTAGGAAACGATCGTCCAGTCACCGGATTGTGTCTTTGGCATTCCGGCAATTACCGCATCTATATATTTACACTTTTTAGATTCATAAATTTCGAGTGATTTTCTCAAATCGTAGTCGTCGATGACTTTTAATCCGCCAAGATTCAATATTCCTCTCACTGATCGCAACACCTCTTTCTTCGAAAACTGATAATAGGAACCCAACGTCCAGACTATTTCAGAAATCACTATGGTACTGGTAATCGCATCAAACTTGTTTTTCTTTACCGCCTCCAAAAAAGTCTTGCTTTGATCAAACATTTTTTGATCTTCCCGAATCAAGACTCGCAAAAAAACGTTTGTGTCAATAAAATAGGTCATCAAAATCTCTTATATTTCCTTTCAAATACTCCCCGTGCCTTGGCTATTGTTTTTCTAGATTTAGGAATTAGTTTACCCGCCATATCCAAAATATCCTCCTGCGGATAAATTTTGATATAGCCATCCCCCGGTTCAAACCTAGCTCTTCCATACAATTTCAATCCAAACTTTTCTCTCAAGGCCAAGGGTATGGTTATTTGACCTTTTTGGGTAATTGTTCCTGCGTACATAAAGTAATACTACCACCAAAGTATTACCCTGTCAACCCCACAAGGTCAAGATTTGAATTTCCTTTGATGTTCGGGGTGAGCAGTGATATAAGATTTCGACCATGGGTCGACCATGCCCTTGATGTGAAGTCCGTACTCATGAATTAGTTTGAGTGGCAACGCCACAATCAGAGCCAAAACGAAGTTTTCACTAAAAATAATGTAGGCTGGGAAAAGAAACTCCAGCAGATTTGGAAAAAAGAACAAATACCTTTCGGATTTGACCTTGAAAAAGAAAAATTCTCCCACGAGTCTATATAAGAAGAGAACTAGGAACAGATGCTTGTGGGGCCAAGAAAAAAAATATGCCGGCAGGACAAAGTAAAGCCTATTCAAAATATCTAAACTCTTGTCGATCTGTTGATATCGAGAGTAGGTAATCCCCGTGCGGAGAGCAGGGTAATAATCAAAAGTATCAATTAAAAAGATTATTAGCCAGCCACCAAACGGAAACTTCATGATGACAGCAATAGCAAAAACACGAATCACCTCAAGGATAATGTAGACCTTTTGGTAAAACGATTTTGTTAATGTCACTAATATAGATTAACATGTAAGGAGCATGGAGCCAAAACATACGAACTTCATCGGGAAATATCATGTCCACGAGATTCCGTTTGGCAAATATAAGATCAAATCTTATATCTTTGGTCACGGCGATAAGGTCATTTTTTCCCTACCGAGTTTCCCCCACTCTGGATTGTATTACTTGTGGTTCATTAGCCATTACAACTTAGAAAAAGTTAAGTTTATTACCTTTGATTTTCCAGGATGGATTGGCGGGACCGATAACATATTCGTCAATGAAGTGTTTTCTCTAGATCGATACATCCAAGTCGCAGAAGCAGTATTAGCATTTTACGGAGTAAAAGAATTTTCACTAATAGGCTATTCATTCGGTGGCGCTTTGGCCATACGACTGGCAGTGGATCACCCTGAATCAGTAAAAAAACTTGTACTTGTCTCGGCCTTTGTAGATGGAAACCTAAATCCACAGGGAACAATCAGCAAGCTGTTGAAATATCTACACAAATTAAAGTGGGGATGGTTACTGAAAATATATGTTAGGTTGAGATTTAGAATCTATGAGGATTGTTTGCGCAAAGAAGGTTTTTCTGAATCTGGAACAAAATATTATGAACGGTTAGTGGCAAGGTGTGATGGAACAGTTTTGCTTCAAAGTATCTCTTCTTTGTTTAACTCCGACTGGACCGACTATTTACGCCGACTAAGGGGATCTCGACATATCTTAGTGATTAGTTCAAAAGACGAAAGTGGATTCTTGAAGGCTCAGTCTGAACACATTAGACGAGAACTGGAGCACGAAAAAACAATGTTTATTCATGGAAATCACGAAGATTTCCTGCTCAAACCTAATACTGAGGTGGTAAAAGCAGTAGTCGATTTCATGACAGGAGATTAAGAAGGGTTTTCGCCGCTTCTTGGGCTGGCAGACGTATCCATCTCTTTTTCTCTTCGCTATATTTTTCTATCCGGTGATATTTCAAGCATTTCTCATCAACTGGTCGAAAAATAATTCTTTTCTTTTCTTCTCCTTTTTCAATATCTGCCGCCCACATCTCCTCCCAGTGACCCCTCCCCTTCCTTCCTCCCACCTTGATTCTGACCTTTTCTGCGCTGGCCGGGCGCCCTTTTCCTAGATTTTCCACCAGTTCCACTCCCAATATCCACTCCCGCTCCCGCCAATCAATCTGTCCTCCCATTTCTGTCATACTGTCTCTCGCTTCTCGTTTTGGATAATTCCTCTTCGAACCAGTTCGTTCCTGATTCCACCAACAAACCTTTGTAAATGCACCTCTTCAGTTGACCCCACCAGAGCGATCTGCTCCTGCAGATTATTGACCGCCCATTTCATATCAGTCCAAACCATCGCCGTCCGGAGGTATCTCGCCAACATCGTCCCGGCTTGATACGCCGAATCATCACCCCCAATACCCAAGGTCTCAAGTCCTTCACTTATTTGAACACCGTACTCCGCCACCGCCTCCCCAATCCCCCGCAAAAAACTTCGAAGCATCACCGCTTCATCTCCAAGTACCAACACATATTCACCAGCCATACCAAAGACCATATTAAATAAAGCCCTCCCCCTATTGCTCGTCTCCTCGTCACCGCCCTGAAGTGCCACGACCAAAGCTGTCACCATTTTCTCCCCCAAAGTCTCAAGATAGATCCTCCCGCCCATTTCCCGCTGGACGTCCAAAAGCCACAGCCTCTCACTTGCTAAATATTTCCCCAACGCCTCAGACTCTTTATTTTTTATCATAGACTCCGATTCTACCACCAATTACTTTGCGCGCCATTTCTTCGGCTCCCTCCCGAGTTTTCGTCACCGCAAAAAAACCCGATCGGTGGCAAAAAACAGCCGTAGCGATACCGGATTTATCCGCCAACGTCTCATTTGTCAAACCCCTCCATTCTATCGGGAAACTAATCCGATCGTTCCCGAAACTGTCATCATCCGAAGCCGCCTGAATACACCACTTTGAAGTCCCTTTGTCAGGAAAAATTACAAACATTATCTTCTCGTGCCGGCTCACCACCCTAGACCAAGGATAATAGATAGAGAGAACCAATATCGAAGACTCTCCCTGCGCCGTTATTTCCGCCTCAATCGCTTTTTCCCCTTCGATAGCCGCTTCCGCCTTCTTTATTTCCCCGGACAGGATCTGGCTGGCTATGTCCACCGCCCGTCGAAACGACTCATCGTTTCCACCCCCTTCATCGAATTCGCCCAATGTCCAAATGGCGTTGGCGATAGTGTATTCAGAAATACCGGCAATCAGAGGCGTACTCAAATTGACCCCATTATCAATCGCGTCGATCGGCATCACCAATTTCTTCTCGACCAGCACCGCCGCTTCTTTGGAAGTGATTTTTTTCCCGAAATGTTTCCACATCAGGCCAAAGGCGGCATAGGGGATTCCGTTTTCGCGCTTCCCGGCCCCGCCGACCTGATGATGGTCAAAGTGATTCGTCTTCACATCGTAAACACCGCCAATATCCACCACCATTTCTGCCTTCTCGAAAACCTCTTTTTCTCTAGACCGAATTATCTTTATTTGTTTCCTCTCTTTTTTTGTCCACAAGGAAACGACAGCCAAGGCAAAGACATCATCGGCATGGAAAAACCCATCATGAGTCGAAACCGTAACTGTATCTTTCACAAAGCCCTATTTTACACGACCACAATTCCTAAAACTATCAGATCAGAACGAATACTTTGATTAAAATATAAAAGCTTGAGAGAATAAATATATATGGTAAATTCTCCAACCTCGGAAATGCTTTCATATAGACCCCCTGAATCCTTTTTTCTAGAAGAAAAAGATGATTATCCGAGAGCCTCAGTGGCCGACAAACTCACTCAGGGTGATTATGAAAAAAGATATGGATTAATTCACAAGGCGCTTATTCCATTTTTCACAAAAAAAGCTGTTGCTACTGGGGCAGGTTTTCAAAATGGTAATAACGGTATCTATGGAATATCGGCGCAGACAATTTTAGAGTTTGCTCAGAATCTAAAGAATGTGGGTATCGAACCATGGCAAGTTGGCTTTGATGAAAAGTGGAGAGACGATGGAATAAATCCATACCAAATAACTGAGAACCAAACAATTTCTCAAGTATTAGATTCAAGAATAACTGATAATCAACTGGTTCGTGAACTCAAGGAATTTGGATACTTCGAAGGATGGAATAATACTTTTCCCCATGTTAATTTGCATCACCTATTAGTACTGGCAAGAAAATACCCCGATGCTTATTTCGCCTCACATAATCAAGAACTAGAGGCAATTCCTGTTCCTGGGGTGCAATTTTTTCACTTTGGGATTGGCGAAGCAGTCACGATACAAGAAAAGCAAACGACAAATCAAATCGATAATTGGGAAACTCATTGGGGTGATAAGTACAACGAAAAATTTAAGCAAGCTTTGAAGCGAAAAATAATAGATCTCGATATTGAGGGGAAAATTGGAGAAACGGTTCTGGATTTAGGGTGTGGGGCAAACCCTGTCAGCGATGGTCTAACAAGACCAGGACGGCGAATCGTTCTAGTTGATAATTCATCGAAAGTTCATAGACTAAAACATCAAAACAGATATTCTGTTCAATATAATCTTGATAGAATTGCGGATGAGCGATTTTCAAATGAGTTACAAGGCCTTCTTGGTGTCAGTCCAAGAGGTATTTTTGATAGTGTCATAATAAGCGATGTTTTAAATTACATTGACTGGAAGAAGGTGTTAAAAATCTTGATTCCCTTTATGAAAAAGGGCGGTCGATTAATAGTCAACAACATGCCCGATCAGGGTTATCAAAAAGACTTTTCACCACAAAGGCCAAGAGATAATTTAGAAATTATCCAATTTATTCAACAAGAAATGAATTGTCATATTGAAGAAATACATGACGCCGCTCAAATTTGTGGTAGAAAGGATGCAAGCAGTCGAATCAGCCGTCGCGGTCAAATGGTTTTAGTAGCCAAAATGTAAAATCTTTCTCAACAAATTGCAGACACCCTAGAAAACTTTTTTTAGCCTTTCTTCATACTTCATCTCTCCCCGATCTTTGTAGAAAATTACTTTCGCCAATCCCTTTTTTACCATCATCTCATTTACCAATTTACCCTTTTTACAGCCCTCGGGATTTTCGGTTAATCCGAGCTTGCTCTGGTTATACGTCAAATGCATATAGTTGTAGGGCGAGAATTTTGGTTCGGTTTCGCAATCGACCCAAACCCAAGCTAAAATTCTCACAAATCGTTCATCTTGATACCGATCGTATTCCAAATAGACTTTTTTATCTTTAATCAGCTTGGCCAAATATGCCGAGGCTTCCTCGAATCTATCCTTATTCTTTTCTGGTGCATTTATCCCCAGCAATCTAACAGTTACATCATTCGTCAGGACAAAGGTATCCCCATCAATTACCTCCTTCGCTATCGATACAAATGGTCGCGAATCTAGTAACTCCTGATAATTCTTAATCTTGTTCAGATCACTAAATTTATTTACCCCCAACGCCAACATTATCATCACAAAACTTATTCCCACATAGGGCAATTTTCGTCTCATCAACCCCTCCCTAGTAACCTTAACCGTTTTCTTGGAAGTCACTATCCTCAGTTTATCAAAAGTTCGGATGGCAGAATGTGGTAAAATTAGCTTCGTTTGGGCGCTTAGCTCATCTGGTTAGAGCGCGGTCCTGATAAGACCGAGGTACATGGTTCGACTCCATGAGCGCCCACAGTAAAGTAGAAAATCAATCCATATTTTGATATAAACTGATCATGATTGAAACTCAACCTTATGAAAAAAATCTACTTGCTCAAGAAGTTTATGGAGCAATAAGAAGAGCAAATTTTGGCAGTAATTTTAGAGTTGTCCCTGTGACATCTCCAAATATAGTAGAACAATTAAAAGCCTCAGAAATAAAGTACATCGACTATCGTGCGAAAACAGAAAAGGAAGATGGTTTTGCTCCTGTTTTCGATGGTTTGGCGTTCGATAGTGAAAATGTAAGAAGTCAAGCAATTGCACTTTATGAAGGCGATGAACCAGTTGGGGTAATGACCCAGATTATAGCTCCCAGAAAGTGGGTAGAAAAACAACGATATTTTGAAATAAGGGAAAATGGAATTTATGTAAGAAACTTTGAAATAGTAAGTAAAAATGGTTTACCAGATTTCATGATAATTCCTGCTTGGACTAAAGTTACTTCAAAACACTCGCTACACTTCGCTATCCCAGGGTTTCGTGCGTTTCAAGACGCCATGTCCCAAATAGTCAAGAGTGCACCTGAAAATACGTGGATGGAAGCAATTGCACGAGGACAATTCCCATCTGATCGACGAAATGAGTTATTAACCATTGCTGAAAGAGGAGTGGGAACATTTGTGTCAAAAGAAGAACTACCTTTTGAAATAAGTATGATAGGAAAAAATGACAACGGGAGTTCTTCTTCTGTAAAAATGGCAAGGGTAATGGGATTAGAACAAATTCAAAATATTGGATCAGCCATTTCTTTGGGACCAGTATTTGCTAAGAAATTGCGTTAATGCTCGACGAAGCAGAGCGAAGTCCACAAACAATCTTATTGTCCCTCGGAGGACGATCCCTCCGGCACCAAAACAGGCCTCACCATCTCTCCTCGAATCATTTGGTCCACAAAAAGATTCGCCGTCAAAACCAAATCAATCCTCTCTGGCATTTCGTCCTCATCGGGAAGCAGTTCTTGTCTATCTTCCACCACCCTCTTGTCAGTAGTCAAGCCATTCCCCCGCTCACTCCGACTCCATCTTCCACCTTTATAATAACGAAAACTATAGTCCAACTCCTTCGTCGGCCTATCTTTCCCTCTAGCTATTGCCGTAATCACTAGATCATCCTTTCCCGAATCAAAAAAGGAGAAATGCCTCAGGCTAAACACCTCATCCCAGCCTCCCTTATCATTCAAGAAAGACAACCCCATAGCTGCAAATACATCACCGTCCGCCATCTCCCACCCTACGTAGGACAACTTCCTGGTTCCGTCAAAATTATATTTCACCAGTTCCCCAGTTTCTTCATTCCCAGCCTGCCACTCAGGACCGGTAATCGCCTCAAAAAGCCTTTCGACTCCTTTTATCATACGGGTAATATATCACATCCCAAAAACCTCCCGAACGCAACGGCTTTGTATCTCAGTTTTGAGTTCTTGAGTTTTTGAGTTTTTTATTTCTTATCTACTTCAAATGTGACAGGAAAGGGTGCTTGGTTTGTTTAAAGAGTCCCGCGGAAATATCAATAAAGATATCTCAGTCCCGCTAAGCGGGAAAGCAAGAACTCCGGCGTAGATCATCGGACGTCGTGCGTCCTACTAACTCCTAGAAAGGAGGTGATCCATCCGCTCCTTCCAGAACGGATACCTTGTTACGACTTAGCCCCCATCGCCAGTCTTACCTTAGGCGCCCCTCTCCCCGCTGAGCGGGGTTGAGGGAATCGACTTCGGGCACTACTGACTTTGTTGACTTGACGGGCGGTGTGTACAAGAAATGAGAACGTATTCACCGCAGTATTGCTGATCTGCGATTACTACCAACTCCCCTTCATGTGG
>Ga0209542_10009305_pt1 | contig 18065 bp, 15 predicted proteins | sample RifCSPhighO2_01_FD_184028 | JGI IMG/M metagenome (GOLD analysis project Ga0209542, IMG submission 184028) | Soil microbial communities from Rifle, Colorado - Rifle CSP2_plank highO2_0.1 (SPAdes) (version 2) | ecosystem: Environmental > Terrestrial > Deep subsurface > Rock core/Sediment ...
TCCCGCTGACAAGCGCCATGATACCCAAGATGAGCGTAAGCCCACCAACATTCGACCCAAGAATCGCACCGAAAACAATACCATGATCACCAAGTGATGCTCCTGTAATCGATGAAATCAATTCAGGGAATGAAGCAACTGCTGCAACAACAACAAGTCCAACAATATACTCACTCAAGCCAATTCGTTTAAAGTAACGCGTAACGCCATAAAGCAACAGGTCCGCGCTTCGAATCATGATCAGCAAGCTTGCTACAAGAATGATAACAAGATATATTTTAGGCGCTGAGCCCGCCGCATGCCGAAACGCATCACCAATCATAAAACACCACAACATTCAAACGAAGAGAGCACATCTAGCACATGATCACGCATGCATCTTCGAATTCCTATACTTTTCCAATTCAATCCAAATGAACCCAAACGTCGATATAAACATGATAATAGCTATTTCACCAAAACTTAATAACATTGGTCGATAAATATCAATGGAAAAGAACAGCTTCTGGAAAAATGGAATATAGATAACACCAAAACTAATCATCAACGACAACGCACCCGCAACAAGCATGAGTTTATTCTTGAAAAAACCAACTTTGAACACAGAATATTTGATCGAACGTGCTGAGAATGCCTGCCCCAACTCAAACAGCGCAATTGTCAAGAATGCTGCGGCTTGCGCGTGAACAATATCTGTGCTTCTCGAGTATACAAGAATAAAGATAGCCATAACCGCAATCGCCATGATGATAGGATAATCAAGAATAAATACACGGAGTCCCGAATATATATGCTCATGTGGATTTCGTGGTTTGCTCTTCATCGTATCCGGTTCGAAATGATCGACTGCAAGTGCAATTGCCGGTAATCCGTCTGTAACGAGATTAATCAAGAGCATGAGTGTCGCTGTTAAAGGCAGCGGAAATCCCAAAATGATAGAAATCAAAACAATGCCAACTTCCGCAAAGTTCCCCGCAAAAATCGACGCAAAGAACTTCTTGATGTTACCATAAATGCCGCGCCCTTCTTCAACCGCATCAACAATGCTTAAGAAATTATCATCCGTCAAAATCATGTCGCTTGCTGCTTTGCTTACAGCCGTACCAGTCAACCCCATTGCAATACCGATATCCGCCTTTTTGAGTGCAGGTGCATCATTGACACCATCGCCTGTCATCGCAACAATGTGATTACGAGCTTGAAGCGCTTCAATAATTTTCAATTTATGAGTAGGGTTAACACGAGCATAAACACGAATATCTTCAACCTGTTTTCTAAATTCAGCCGCCGACATCGCATCCAATTCATCGCCCGTAACAGCCCTTCCGTTCAGCCCAATTTCAGCTGCAACAGCTTTAGCCGTTGTAATGTGATCACCTGTAATCATGACAACATTAATATGTGCATCCAAACACTTTTGAATAGCTTCCTTGACACCTGCACGAGGTGGATCAATCATTGCCTGCAATCCAACAAACACCATGTCTTTCTCAACATCATCAAACTTTGTCGACATGCTTACTTCTCTGTACGCAAACGCAAGCACGCGCAGTGCATTTTGTCCAAACGCATCATTGGCTCGAAGTATCGCATCCTTGTGCGTTGCGGTCAAGCGTTCCGTACGCCCTTCAACAAGAACTGACGTACAACGTTTCAACAGCACATCAACTGCACCCTTTGTCAGCGCCAAATGCTGCGATCCTACTTTATGAAGCGTTGTCATTACCTTGCGTTCCGAAGTAAATTCAATTTCACCATAGCGCGGATACTTTTGAGCAAGTTCAGCATCATCAAAACCGGCTTTTTGTGCGCTCACGATCAGTGCAGCTTCGGTAGGATCACCAATTGCTGAACTTTGACCATGCTCATGCTGCATTTTTGTATTATTACAGAGCAAACCAATCTTGAGAAGCATAGACAATACTCGACTTTTCGACGGATCAATAATCTTGCTTTGCTGTGTAAACGTTCCTTTTGGAGAGTATCCCGAACCAGAAACAGATAACGCACCGTCATAAATCCACAAATGACGAACCGTCATTTCATTATGAGTAATCGTGCCTGTTTTATCGCTGCAAATAAAAGAAACTGATCCAAGCGTCTCTGCACTGGGCAACTTTCGAATAAGTGCATTCTTCTTTGCCATGCGTTGAACACCGCGCGATAGAGCGATTGTAATAACAGCCGGCAGCCCTTCAGGAACTGCCGCAACTGCAAGCGATACAGATAATAGAAACAAAGTAAGCAACGGCTGCTGTCTCAGCGCACCCAAAGCAAACGTTACAACAATAATTCCAACAGCTATAACACTCATCCATCGAGCAACTTCCGCAAACTTCTTTTGTAATGGAGAAAGCTCTTCTTTCGTCTGCTGAAGCATATCTGCAATCTTACCAAACTCCGTGTGCATGCCCGTCGCCGTAACGATCGCTTTCGCCCGACCTCTCGTCACCGTCGTCCCCGCAAAAATCATGTTCGTGCGATCGCCCACAGTAACATCTTTCTTCAACGCAGCGATATTCTTTAAGAGCGGCGTACTTTCGCCCGTCAATGGCGCTTCCATCGTCTGTAGACTATAGGATTCAACAAGTCGTGCATCCGCAGGACAAATATCTCCAGTTTCTACAAGAATAATATCACCCGGCACTAAAAACCGACTTTTACATTCTTCTAATCGTCCACCACGCATGATGCGGCAAGTAGGCGCAGCCAGTTTTTGCAGCGCTTCCATCGCTCGCTCAGCTTTATATTCCTGAAAAAAACCAAGAACCGCATTGAGAATAACGATAGCCAAAATAACTGCCGCATCAACAAATTCCTGCAATACAGCAGAAAGTATCGTCGCTCCAATAAGCAAGAGAATCAATGGCGACGTAAACTGAGCCAACAAAATGAGAAACGCAGAGGGCTGATCCTTTTTCTGAATTTCATTCACACCATACTTATGAAGCCGTTCTTCCGCTTCCTGCGTCGACAAACCTTTGTCTGGCAGTACACCGAGTTCTGCACATACTTCTTTTACCTCTTTTTTATACGCGTCCATGAAAATCTATGATTGAAGAACAGAAGTAGTATTATAAAGGTTTTGGATAAATAATTTCAGAGAGTATAATTAAAAAAACTGTTTTAATCAGCTAATTAGTTTTCACCGACGACGTATTTCGTTGTGTAACACAGCATTAGCTGATTATAGAATTCGTCCGAATAAAATACAAATTATTTGAATGCACGTAATAGTCCACACAACACTTCAAGAGTATCATAGGTTATTATTTCATTTGCAACCGCTTCAAATTCAGGAATAATTACTCCAGATCTCTCAAGCAAGACATATTTCTGTTGTAACTCAACAGCCCGCTTTGATTCAATCTGCATACCATAAGAACGAGCATCAGACTTAACATACGCCATAAAGACATCACTTTCGCCTTGAATCCTGAGCATCCGAGCGTAAATCTCATCTCGTGTTAAACGATCACGTTGAAAATCAGGTTCTAGCCAAAAAGAGCACGCTACATCGTGGCCAGCAAACTGAAGGCTTTCTCGAATACCACCAAGTTGTATTTGTAACTCTTTCGGATCTTCACCAGTAAAACGATAAGATAAAAAAATAGAAGACATAGCCCTACTTCTTCGCTGCAGGAGCTTTAGCCGCTTCAGGTTTTGCTCCAGGTGCTGGTTTCGCGCCCGGTGCTGCACCAGGTGCTGCTCCCGCTGATGCTTCGACCGGTAAGAGTGTCTCGATAAGCACCGCTGGAATCTTCGCTTCGATAAGTTTCGCCTTGATCTTCGCGCGTTCGACGCCCACCATCTGAGCGATAATTTCCTTCGCGCGTGTTTCCAATTCGACTTTTCTCTTTTCGAGATCTGCGCGTAATCTGAGTTTTTCTTCTTCCAAAGCTTTACGTTCTTCAGCAGATAACTCAGTTTTTTCGGTCTTGATTTCTTGATCAAATTTACCGTCATTTACCATAACAATTGCATCATGTGCTGGTACTCCTTCAACAAGGATACCCATGCTTTGACACGTGCCAATAACTTCCTTAACTTTGTTCTTCAACGTCTTTCCGAGTAAATCGCCTTCTTTCATTTTAGCGACTTTAATGATTTGCTCAATAAGAACATCAGCAACTTTATCCGTTAATGGACTGCCTGAACCCTTTTCAATGCCTGCTTCTTTCAAGACAAGAGAACTCGTTGGTGGCGTACCCACAGTAATTTCAAACTCTTTTGTTTCCTTGTCAACGTGAACTTCAATAGGAACTTGCATACCGACAAAACTCTTTGTTTTCTCGTTAATTTTAGCAATAACTTGCCCAATATTAACGCCGAGCGGACCTAAAGCTGGTCCTAGAGGTGGTGCAGCACTTGCTTTACCGCCTTCAACCAATGCTCGTATCTTTTCTTTTGCCATCGTTCGCTCAGATTATGATTTGTTTATAAAAGTTTTGTTTTGGGGAAACAAAACGTGCCAGAAATCAGCTGATTTCTGAGCATATTTTGCTTTTATGAGCAAAACGTGCCAGAAATCCACGGATTTCTAAGCAGATTTGGGTCATAACAATAACCTAATCCATATCCCCAACAGGCTCATCACTCGATTCGCGTCGGATAACTTTAACCGCATCCATACGAACCGTAATCGGAATTGGAACAGCCGCTTGCAGGAGTTCAACAACGACTTCTTCTTTCGTCTTGTCAACACGCATGACTTTCGCCTGTTCTCGCTTGAACGGCCCCGAAATAACCTCAACAATATCGCCTTTGAGAATATTACGTTCTACACGCACTTGTTCAAGCATATGATCAATCTCTTCATACTTGATTTCCTGAGGTAAAATGCCGCGTGCATACGGAATACGTGCAGTTAACTGTTCTGCATCGTGTCTCGTAGCTGCTTCAACAAAAATGTATCCTCGCATGCCATGAGCTCGGATAACTGCATAAACATTGCCCGTCTCCTTTTTAATCTTAGAACTGACAAAATCCATAACTTGTTCTTCTCTGTTCGCTGTCGTACGCAATCCAAAGATATGCGCCTTTCCATCTGCTGGTTGTTCTGTTATTTTCATGATGCACCTACGTTAATATTAACTGTTGAATGATGCTTAAAGTGAACCCAATTAAGCCAATGACAGTGATTCCAAGCGCCGATACTTTCGAAATCGTCAAAAATTCTTCCTTGCTTGGCTTTTGAAGAACTTTAATAACACGCTGACATTCTTTGAGGAACTGCTTAAATCGAAGCCAATAACCATTTATCTTGCCCGGTTCTCGGGATTCAGATTCAACCGTTTCAGCAACAATTGGTTCCACAGGCTGTGATTGTACTACTTGCGGTTGTCCAACTGGCTCGTGTTCATTAATCATAAGAAATAAGCTTCTGGAGAGGAGGTTATTTATATAGTTTGGCATTGGTCGAGAGGAGAGATAGAATAACTACCAATAGGTGACAACCAGGCAAATATTTATAAAGAGGAGTAATGCGAAAAGTGCATGCGCACAAAAGCAGGGTTAACCGGATTACTTCTGACAGCATGGACAGCACTTGCAGGTTGCAGTTCGTTTGTGCCGCCAAAAGATGTCTTAAATGACCAGGAAAAGCATGCACTTGAAGGTAAACTGAGGAAAGAACCCAAAGCTGAAGTTTCAGAAGCACCCGAAGAGCCACAGTATGCTAAAACAGAATTAGTATTCGAAACTCCAGAAGCAGTCCAAAATAATCCCGAACCCCACGTTCCTCGTGACAGCCGCTTCTATGAGCTTCCAGATGTTGTAAAAAAGGCTGGAAGATTTGTGAAAGATTGGGATCCCGAAGGGATGATGAAATATATTGACGCAAATGCACGCTATCTGTTTGACATCGTACAGCTCCGAACAGGAGAAAAATTTACGCCAGACATGTATATGAATTTAGAAACAAAAGCCTCAGTCTTATTTGGAAGCCGAAGTTATTTCAAGCATGCACAATCATTCATGAAAGATGAAGTGGATTGGATGGTACACATTACAGGACACGAATTCGATACCGGAGCAGATTCATCGCGATGGTACGACTCAGCACGCCACGCATTACGCAGCGAAATTGTCGTTGAGTTATTCCGTTGGATGATGTACAAAGAAATTGCAGAAAAGTATGACCGTGCTGTTGGATTAGAATATATAAGTTCACTCGTGAATAAAGCAAAAGAAACGCCACGAATGAAAAGAATTAGAGAATTTACAAATCCCCATCGCCCAATGGAAGACACGTTGGTTGATCCAATTGAAAAATGCGCTCCGCAGATAGCTGCTCTCCTTCTGAAAGATGCAAAAACAAGTGACGATTGTTACAAAATATGGCAGGAATGCCGCACAATGAGTGAAGAAGATCTATTCGCAAAGCTTGGTCCATTAACAGAAGAGCGCTTGAGAGAAGCATCAGAATCAGTTGTAAATAACCACAAAAAAGTGCACGAAGAACTAAGAGATCTCCGAACAAAAGATATAATTACTGTGTTAAACGAACAGATTCCCCCAATAATGGACAAACTGATGAAAGATGAATACAGGTTTTCTCTCTACTCAGATCGAATAGTACAAAGTGTAGTAGATTGCGACATACGAATACCCGGAATAGAAGTTGGAGCAGGGAAAGTTATCAGAGAGTTAAGAGCATACTACATTATAATTAGTATTCCATACTATGAAGTTGGAGAAACAAAAAAGAATGTGCTGATTACATTTGGAAATACGTTAGAATTAGGTCAAACATTCGATGATATATTGTTAATGACGAGAGACATAGATGTAGACAAAAGCGCCGTAGAGAATGAACTCGCACGAATGACACCAGAAACTCCATTAGACCTAATAATGAGGAAACGCACAAGAGACGTCTATCAAGATCTCTGCAAAACATATGAGAGAGATTTACAGGATGCAAGTGTAGACGAAGTAAGAAACGGGATAGGTATGACAATCTTACCCAGGGAGAGTGGTGCTCAACTCATAATCGACTATACAGCACCAGGTCAGCAACACAGCATCAGTATAGACTTCCCAATAAGAGATGGAAAAATCCATATACCAGAAAGCGTAGTGAAAGACAAAAAACACATTGAGGCAATAGGATTTATCCAGCCCGAAAGAGGAGCTCGCTGCGACTTTTACGACGCAACAATGAGAGTTCTAGGCAACACAGATTTCACGCAGCAGCTAAATGAGGCAAAAATAGAACAAAACTAATGCTTATGACCCAAACCGTATCCGAAGAAAACCCAATTCTATATAAAAATTAAAACTCCTCATAGAGTTTAACCTGAATGATTAAATAGCGTCTGAAACGCAACAATTCTGTGGGGGAACGCATGACACGAAACATACAAACTATAGGCACAGCAGCAGCAATAACACTTTTATCTCAATTAACAGGATGCTGGTATGCACAACAGCCGCCAAAAAAGCCACGCCCAGAACCGGTTGAAGGCAGCGCCGTGGAAATAGGCGAAGGATATGTTCTTGTTGCAAAAAACAGCTGGCTTGTCGCAGTTGACGTGCGCACAGGTAAGCACGATATTCTTGTGCAGCCATATAGAGACAACACCACAGGCATATCACATTATGTTATAAAAGCAGTAGGAAACAACGTTATATTATCAAGATTAGACCAAAATCAAAACGACCTAGATATACTGACCCTCTCAAGAAAAGGCAGAGTCCTATATGATTCCCAAACGCCAACAACACGAGAAGAGATTATAGGTGTAACAGATACAGGCGCAATAGTATACACCACATCACCAGAGCGACGTGTTCTAAGACTCGATCCAGTAACGAAAGAAATCAGCGATTTATTCGCAGACGATCCAAACATACCCGCAACACGCGAAGCTATTCACAACAAAAATATCGTGGTAACACATGAAGGAAACATGCATGGTGTGTACAAGCTGAATGGCGATGCTACATCAGAGGAGATCGTAGTAATTGATGACCTGACCGAGCCATTTAATGGATTTGATTTAACAACCAAGGAAGTAGTCTCATATAAAGGCTTGATCGACCCAAATGTAACAGAGCTTGTGTTTTATAGACGATCAACGAATAGACGATGGATATTCGAAGTGCCGGACAGTACGTTAGAATACAGTGCAGTTTCTGCGGTTGAAACACCAAACAGCGACACAATAAGTGCGATCGTGCGGGAAACAAATGGTACTACCAATAGGCTTCTCGATCCAAACTTTTTGAGATCAGCAATCACCTCAACGTACAGAACAATAAATACTGATCAATTCGCAGGATGGACACCCAGAGCGTTCGAAAATACCAATGATGAGAAAACGATACTCGATGCAGGAAGAACACTCGTCGGAATTCTCGGTGAAAAGGCAAATAGCCCAGTACCCGAAATACTATTTTATGATAGAACAACACGCACAGTAAGTGATCTCATAACACCATTGCTTCCTAGTGGAATGAATAGTATCGGCATAGAACATTCAGAATATAAGGGGAACGCGCTTATTCAGGCAGAAGCACGATATAACCAGCAGCCGAATGTCAATAAAGTTGTGACATACGATGGAACACTACTTGATCCATTCGATGGATATGAAGAATCTAAGATCAAGGCCGTAAGCGAAGACGGTCGATATGCAATCGTAAAGGCTGCACGACATCAGACAACAGCCCGTGAAGAGGAGTTGTACGTGATCGACATCGAACATCTGCCACAATCACCAGATAACCTAAGAGACGCACGTATCGTCGCAGAAACAGGAAAAAACATTGAGCATGTGGTCTTCTCAGCAGACGAAACAAAAATAGCTTATTCAGTGAACGATGCAATAAATCAAGCTGGTGAGATACATATCCACGACAGAACAACAGGAGAGCATGAGCGAGTATATCGCTCTGAAGAAAGGCTGTCAATAACACAGTGGCGCGGAAAGTACATGCTCGTGGACACGACCGTAGGGAAGAACGGCATCTTGTTAAACCTGGAAAAACGCAGCAATCAAGGCGATGCAAAATCAGTAATAATAAGTGAAAACTAGCAAAAACTAATGCACAAACTCAATGCCAAGCTCGTTTTCTATTGCTTTTTTCTTCCGATCAGCCGCTTTTTCGATGCGTATGCCAAAAATCTGTTCAGATTTAACACCAGTAATAACAAGCATGACACGAATCGTCTTCTGCAAGTCTTTGTAAATCTGTGCACCCCAAATGATGCGCGCATGTTCATCAACTTTACCCGCAACACTTTCAACAACTTTGCGCGCCTCGTCAAGAGTTAAATCTTCACCACCTGCAATGTTAATCAATGCACCAGTCGCACCAGAAATATCAACATCAAGTAACGGATTCTCAAGCGCTTTCTGAACCGCTTCTATTGCACGATTTTCAGAATCTGATTCACCAACACCAATGAGTGCAACACCGCCATTCGACATGATCGCTTTGATGTCCGCGAAATCAAGATTAACGAGTCCAGCACGTGTCACAAGTTCCGATATGCCTTTGACAGCGTTCGTCAAAATTTCATCTGCAACTTTAAATGCTGTCTGCAACGGTAAATCAGGACACAATTCAATTAATTTCTCATTAGGAATAACAATAAGAGTATCAACAATTTGTTCCATTTTTTCTAATCCGATTTGAGCATTTTCCCATCGCTTTGTTCCTTCCATTTTGAATGGCAGCGTTACAATCCCAATCGTAAGAGAGCCCATTTTTTTCGCAAGTTGTGCAACAACCGGAGCAGAACCAGTTCCAGTTCCTCCACCAAGTCCGCAGGTAACAAAGACCATGTCCGATTGTTCGACTGCTTTCTTCAATTCCATTTCCTGTTCTTTTGCAGCTTCTTCGCCTAATCGAGGGTTCGAACCCGCACCTAAACCGCGCGTCAATTCTTTGCCAATGAGAATTTTCTTGTCAGCCGTCGTATAAAGCAAATCTTGTGCATCGGTGTTAATCGCAATTGTTTCCGCGCCTTTGATACTTACTTCAGCGATACGATTGATCGTGTTATTGCCTCCACCGCCGCATCCCACAACTTTAATTCGTGTCTTCTGTTGTGCAAGCAATGCTTCAAGTTCAGCGTCAATATCAGAATTTTTCCGTGGCGTTATTTCTTTCAGCGTCATACCAAAGCCATTTTTTTGAGACTGCTGTGGTTGCGCAGGCCGAATGCTTATTGTTGGTTCAGAATTTGTTTGTTGCGGATACAACTCAATCACCTTTGAAGTGCAGTGTGCACTTTAAAACTTGACATGCCGGATATTTATAAGCATTTAGATGTCAAGACATATAAATCATATGCCTTGATCATGATCAGAAATCAAAGATTTCTGACATATCGGAGTTTAGTAGTTCAGGAAGCAATATTCGTACGGTCTCGTAATCTCGTGCGGCAACATTGGCGAGGAGCGAGGTGACTACCGAGCGGAGGGCGCGGAAACCTTGAGAATCCGAAGATTCTCGAGGCACCAGAAATGAAATTTCTGAGTGTGCGACCGACCTCTGCCAATGCGTGTTGCCGCAGTGAAAGTTCAATAAGCCGCCATGTTGTAGAAGATAATTTTGATAATGTATAAAGAATATAAATCAAAGAAACCAAAAACTAATGCTGATGATGTTCATGACCTGCGTGCGAGTGCCCTTCATGTGAATGACCTTCGTGCGAATGTACAGATTGCGCAGCCGGATCAACTACAAATTCAACAGCAACCCCCGTCAACTCAGAAATCTTCTTTCCAATCACATCCGTAACTTCTTTCGGCAATGCAGGCGCTTTAATCGTCGCTTTATCACCTTGAACGTTAACATCTAATTTCGCAGGTAAAACTAATTTCATGAAACTTTCGATCTGCTCTTTTTTATCAGTAATTTGACGTCGAACGGTAACTTCATACATTACTTCTTTGCCAGATAACGGATGATTAAAATCAACAAGCACACGTCCACTGCTCACGCGTAAAACAGTGGCAACCGTTCCGTCAATATCAACTTGAAGTCCTGGAACAGGCTGAACTTTCTGTTTCTGAAACGTTCGTAATGGCACAAGTCGAATTTCTTTTGGATCTTTTGCACCAAACGATTCTTCGGGTGACAACTTAACTTGATACGGCTTGCCTACTTCTTTGCCTACAAGAAACTTGTCAATGCCTTTGAGAATTTGCTGTTCACCGATACAAATCGTAACAGGTTTATAAGGAGATTTAAGATTAAGATTATGCTTCTTTGCAAGATCAGCGGACGTCGTATCAAAAATAACGCCATGAGCTAACGTTCCCGTGTAATCAACTTCCACAAAATCACGTTCTTTTAATGCCATAACTGCTCAATTCTTGTGCTTCTTTAAATTGTTTGCGGATGCAAAAAGCCGTTTCATCCCCGAAACAATCTCCTCAACAACCTCATCTGGCATCTTTTCGGTTGTATCAATCACAAGATCGTAATGTTTCGTATCATAACAATCAAATCCATAATATTTCATGTACCTTTTTTTATCACTCGCCATGCGCTTCTTTACGTTTTTACGTACATCAGCAAGCGACGTCGATGCTTCATTTCGTGCATCCGGATTCTTCTGAATATCTTGCCAAATACGCCGCACGGCAACTTCATCTGTCACATCTAAATAAATCTTGAACGAATGTGGAATAAATTTGAATGATGTTCGTCCCTGAATCACAAAATTATCCGATGTCTTACCCAACTTCTTCTGATATTCATCAACTTCTGTATCAGTCGACGGATCACTTTCACCCAGCGTATTATAGTCTTCAAGAGTCATGCCATGCTTCTTTGCTAATTCACGACGAATACCGCCCATGTAGTAACTTTTATATTTCAGTTTTTTTGCAAGAAGTTCAGCAACAGTCGTTTTTCCCGCGCCAGGTGTACCAGAGATTGAGATGATCATAGAGGTTGCCTATTATCTGAAGAGTGATGATGAGGTGATATATAGGGTTGACGAGATCCTGAATGAGCTCGAACAAAATAAGTTAACTCTTTTTCATAATGTTCAAGAGGAATAGTGTGGCCTTCACCAAGATAAACCGTCATTCCAGCATCTGGCTTGGTTTTGAGTACATTGAATAATGAGCGATACGCATTAATCGTGGTCAATTCATCGTTATTACTGACAAAAAGATGAACAGGGAAGCGTCGTTCTAATCGCCGAGCAATCTCAATTACATCGTCATCAAACAATGATTGTGCACCATCAAAATCAAGGACACGCCTGATTCTTCCCTCTGATGTTTGTTGAAGAGCAATAAGAAGATCTTCTCGTTCATCAAGTCGGCGTAATTGCTGATCAATAGTAGCATCTGAGCTGTATTCTCCACCTAAATAGGGATTAACAAGTGCAATAGATCCAATAGAATATGTTCGCTGTTTTGACTCAACAGTGCCATCAAGAAGATTAAAAAGTGCAGTTGCACCCGAACTAGAAGCAATCACAGAAATAGGATGATCACTGTAATTATTCAATTCAAAAAGTCCATTAGATATCTGAGCAGGGCTCAACACACGATCGTAAGATAAATGAACAGTGCTCCCAACACGATGTGAATTGATAATAGGGGTTGCAACAAGTCCTACATATCCATTTTGAGCTAATTGTATAACAACAGGAAGAAAAGGTGATTGTTCGGGTAATTCTGCTAATCCGCCAACAACAAGTACAGACGGATGTTGATTTGATTTATGATAGCCAGCCGGAGTAACAAGTACCGATCCATTTTCAATAGTTTTAATGGAAACCATCACAACCTCCATAATTCCAGCGCTTCTTCTTCAACAAAATGTAATGCTGCAGGTACAACGATACAATAAGGTGGATTTCCAAAATCAATTGTTTTCAACACTGGACCAGTCGCATATACAATCCGTGAATGCTCGCTGCCCAACCGCGCACAAACAACAACAGGAGTTTTGCCTAAAGAAAGTCTACCCAAAGCTTCTGCAATTGTCATAAACTTTTTCGTCTTCGGATCCAAATCCAGTAACACAAGTGTATGCAAACCATTCTTCAAGTTCGATGCAATCACGTCATTCGGCGTCTTACTTTCCGCAAATGGCACGCTTGTTATTTTACCATATTTGTACAATTCAAGTCCAACTTCTCCAACCGCAGTGAGTACACTTGCATTGTGAATGATTGTAATGGGAATATTTTTCTTCTTGCAATCAAGAATATAATTAACGTGTGTTGTCGCCGCAAGCGGATCGCCCACAATTAAAAGAGCCACATCATTTTTCGCTGATCCATTGATAATATCATCAGATTTATTTTCCGTCTGTAATCGATCTGCCAGGATAATTTTCTTACCAAAAGCTTTTTCTAAATCAGCAAGAGAACACTGTAACAACGACGTATAATTCTCCAAATAAACTTTAGAACACTTTTTAACAGCTTCAAGCCCACGAAGAGTGATATCTTTTTCGTCCGATAAGCCAAGTCCGATTAAATATAACGTCATAATCGAAGAATGCGAATCATTTCTTTAAAAAGCTTGCGAATTATTATATAAAATTTAAAGAGAGCAAGCCAATCACGCTGCTTTCCCCATCAGCTAATTATAGGAGTAATCAATCGAAGATATAGTCTAGAAGAGAAACAATCAAAAAAAAACCCTTGGCCCGCATACGGGGGACGCATGCGAGCCGACAGGGCAAAAGCACATCTTGCCCATTTGGGGGTGGTTCCTTATGAGAACACTAGGGCAAGGATGTAAGCGTGAACTTACAACAGTTCAATTCCTAACTCTCGACTCATTTGGCGAGCTTTCGAGCTTGGTTTGCGTGGATCAACTTTGCCCAATATCCATGGCGATGTAACGCCTGTGATAATGGTCATGACAGTCAATTTGCCCTTCATATTGTCATCAATACGTGCGCCCCAGATAACGTTTGCATCCTCATCCAAGTGTTCCGTAACGAGCTCACCGATTCTATTAACTTCATCAAGTGTCATGTCCGGTCCGCCCGTAATGTGGAGCAATGAACCTGTTGCACCTTCATAGTTGATGTCCAATAATGGATTGCTTAATGCGCCCTTGACTGCTTCATCAACACGATTATTTGTGTCTGAGCTTCCAACACCAATAGCTGCTACACCGCCATTCGTCATGATAGCCTTGACATCTGCGTAATCTAAGTTGACTAAGCTTGGGATTGCAATTGTTTCAACGATACCCTTGATCATTGTCGCAACTAATTCGTTTGCAACTGCAAAAGCCTGCTGAATGGGCAAATTTCCTGCAATTTGAACTAATCGGTTGTTATCGATGACAATTACAGTATCCGACACTTGTCGTAATTGCTGTAAACCCCATTCTGCTTTGTCACAGCGTGCCCTTTCAATCTTGAACGGCATTGTAACTGTTCCAATAACTATCGACCCTGCATCGCGTGCAACTTGTGCAACGACTGGTGCTGAACCTGTCCCAGTTCCGCCGCCCATGCCTGCGCACACAAATACCATGTCTGCGCCGCGAATGCATTCCTTGAGTTCCTGCATGCTTTCTTGTGCAGCTTCAGCGCCCTTCTCCGGGTAACCGCCAGCGCCCAATCCACGTGTAACTTCGCGTCCCATGAGGAACTTTTTGTCCGCTTCTGTAATATTCAAATGTTGTTGATCAGTATTGCATGCAATAATTTCTGCGCCGCGAATTCCTTTACGGTAAAGCCAAGAAACCATGTTGTTCCCTGCGCCACCAGCGCCAATCACTTTAATATTTGCCTGCCGAACTTCGTCTGGGTACAGTTGTTTTTCATCTGTCCGTGCGTTTTCCACAATAAATTCCATTATCCCCACCTCGGTTTTGTTTTTTTTTTAGAAGGAAAATTATATATAGGGGTTTAACTTTCCTTCCGATAGAAAAAGTTGTCCGCAGTTTTGCGCCAACGAAACCGTGGTTACCAAAAACTTTTTCAACTGATACAAGCCATACAGAACACACAAACTTTCGGTCGCCAAACCGATTGACACTATTCGAGTTTGATCGCCAAATCAAACTTGAAACAATTTCTTAATAAATTTTAGTAAACAAAAAGTATTTATAAGCACTTCCTATCTGCGAAATAGATTTTTCAATATAAATTTTCGAGTATATAATTAGAAATGTCAAGAACCACCAGTCACAGACTGATGGCATGGACTTGGTGGTTCTTGAGCATGCTCAGAAATATACCACTTGAATCCACTGGTGAAACACCAGTGATATATTTCCGACATATTAAAACAGATTTGTTTAGCGGGCTTAGATTATGAAAAACCGTACGTTCTACTTCGACATTCATAATCAGCAAAGTGAAAACTCAACACAACAACCACGAGTTCGATGTGCGTGACACCACTTTGCTGATTAAAAATCGAGAAAGCAAAGTCAAAAATCAATACACCTATCCAACAACCATAGAAGTTTAAAACATCAATATTCCACCATTCTATTGAATGGTGGTGGGCGTAACCCACCACTTATTAATATGTGGAATATTGACTGTGCTCAAGAACCACCAGTCTATTGACTGGTGGTTCTTGACAAAACTAAAAACAATTAAAGTTACCCGTGCTTCTCGTGTCCATGCTTCTTCGCTTCACTATGCTTTTCAGTTGCATGTTTACTTTGTTCATGACTATGTTCATGTTTCCCATGCTCCGTACCGTGTTCACGTGAATGAGCTTCATGTTCTTTTTCAATCTCGTGCTTTGCTTGTTCTTGCACTGCTTTTTCTTTCGCAGGCTCAGGCGTTGGCTCATGACCCGTGTGATCGGGTGCATGTTCCTCGGTCTCATCTTTATCCTGCTCATCATGCTTCTCCTTCTTGAACGCACCCTTGATTTTCTCCCCCAGCGAAGATAACATCGACTTGCTTTTGCCAATATGTCCTTCCCAGATGAGCGCATAATCTCTCATGTAATGTAATGGATCACGCACAACACCTCGCCACTTCTCAAAATAAGTAACAACGTTCAACGGATTCTTTGGTGGTCGTGGTGGTACCTCAGCAGCATACCCAATCGTAACAATAGCTTGTGGCCGCACAAACTCTTCTGCCGTAATGCATCGCTTGAGCATGTCTTCATCAAATGCCCCCACCCAACAGGCACCTAAACCCAACGAATGTGCCTCTAAAAGTATGTTTTGTACTGCCGCCGCACAATTTTGAACCGTATAAAGCCTATCCCCACGCACTCCGTAATAGCGTTCTGCTTGCTCAGGTTCACCGCAAACAACAATATAGACAGGCGCAGACATCATCCAATACTGCTGAAGAGCTGCTTCCGCAATCGCCTTGCGCTTTTCCGGGCTTAGCACCACAATAAATTTCCAATTCTGAATATTACCACAACTTGGCGCATGACGTGCAGCGTCAACAATGCGTGATACTAATTCCCATGGCACCGGTTTCGGCTGATACTTCGTAATACTACGCCGTGACTTAATAAGCTCAAGAATATCCTTAATGTCAGACTCAGTTACCTCATCCATATCAGCAACAAAACATCAAAGATATTTAAAAGAATCGATAAGAAAGTCCGGTCTCGTAATTCTCGTGCGGCAACTATGGTGGTGATGAGCGAAGCGAATAGGGCACGCGAAGCGTGACCGTCACCCACCATGGTAGTTGCCGCAGTAGAAAAGTCAAGAGCAAAATTATCAGACTAATTCAAAAAAGTCCAATAACCTTTTAAACAATCCACTTCTGCCAGAAATCAATGAACTACAGCGAACTCTGCAACCTCTACCAAAAGCTCGAACAAACACCCAGCCGTTTAGAAAAAACAAAAATTACATCCGAATTCCTCAAGTCCGCACAAAACCTCCCACAAATAATGCTTCTTCTTCAGGGCAGAATATTCCCCGCGTGGGATGAACGCACATTAGGCTTCAGCACCCAATTAATCATCAAAGCCATTGCAGCATCCGCAAGCATTTCAGCAACAGCAGTCGAACAAAAGTGGCAAGAAACCGGAGACCTTGGCACAAGCGCAGAACAATTAATCACAAAAAAGAAACAAGTTCTTCTCTTCCAGCAGAAACTCACAATAGAAAAAGTGTTCAAGAATCTCCAAAAAATCGCAGAATTCGATGGCAACAACAGCACCGACAAAAAAATCGCAACAGTAGTTGAACTTCTCACTCAAGCTGAACCTCTCGAAGCAAAATATATCGCCCGTTTAATCCTCGAAGATTTACGTATCGGCCTAGGAGAGGGCGTACTCCGCGACGCACTTGTCTGGGCATTCCTTCCAGGAATCAAGGGTATCACCGCAGAACAATCAGACAGCGCTAAAATAAACGAAATAAACAATCTCAACAACTACATTCCAAAAGAAAGTAAAACTGAACGCGACATTTACAATTATTTCGTCGACCAAGTCCAACATGCACTGAACATGTGCAATGATTTCGGTATCGTCGCAGAAAAGCTCAAACAAGACGGTCTCAAAGGTCTGCAAACACTTCAATTAATACCCGGTAATCCAGTTCAATCCATGCTCGCTCAGCGCGAGAAAACAATACCCGGCGCATTTGAGCGAGTTGACCGTCCAGCCATTATCGAATACAAACTCGACGGCTTCCGCGTGCAAGCACACAAATCAAAAACCGGCATAAAACTCTTTACCCGTAGGCTAGAAAACATCACTCATCAATTTCCTGATGTCGTCGAATTGCTCAACAAGCACATAAAAACGAGCAAAGACACAGACGAATATATTTTAGACTGCGAAGTCATCGGCATTGACCCAAAAACAAATCGTGCGCTGCCATTTCAAAACATTTCTCAGCGAATCAAGCGAAAATACAACATCAAAGAAACAATCGCACAGCTTCCCGTCGCCGTCTACATTTTCGACATCCTCTATCACGAAACAATATCAACAATTAACATGCCACTCAACGAACGTCGAAAACTCATCGAAAAACTTATCCAAGAAACTGACAGAATTAAACCAATCCCACAGATAGTAACAGAGAGCGACGACACTGCTCAAAAGTTCTACGAACAATCGCTCGCAGCCGGCAACGAAGGCGTCATGTTCAAAAAACTCGATAGCATCT
>Ga0209542_10009306_pt1 | contig 18061 bp, 18 predicted proteins | sample RifCSPhighO2_01_FD_184028 | JGI IMG/M metagenome (GOLD analysis project Ga0209542, IMG submission 184028) | Soil microbial communities from Rifle, Colorado - Rifle CSP2_plank highO2_0.1 (SPAdes) (version 2) | ecosystem: Environmental > Terrestrial > Deep subsurface > Rock core/Sediment ...
GCGTCCCGGCAGCCAAATTGTATATTGTCAGCGGCGCCAGATAATAAGGATACATCACGCCGTCTATATACGCGTAAGACGCAGTCGGAGATACTGCGATACTCAAGTTGCCCGTGCCGCTCAGTGGTATCGTAGTTGTCGTGGTTGGAACAGTCGTAGTAGTCGTATTAACCGGAGGCAGCGTAGTTGTCGTGGTTGGAATATTCAAAGGCATAAGTTTGGCGTTTATTGCCGTTTTTACGCCCGGAAATATCTGAACTGTAGCGTTGTTATACGAAGCATAACCATCCAAATCCAGCCTTATGGAATAATTGCCGACTATTGTAACTTGGTTGTATGGCGTATTGGACAAATAGATTCCGTTTCTATAAACTTTCGCGCCGGAAGGCGCAGATGTTATGGATAAATTGCCGGTAAGCACTTTCAGTGCAATCTGCAATTTTGTTCTGGCATTTTGAGTAATTATAAATGATGTCGTATATGATTCGTAGTTGCCTTTGGAGATTTTAGCCGTATAGTTTCCCGGATTCAAAGGAACCGTAAATGAACTTGTTCTTGACGCTATAAAATATTTGCCTTGCGCGTATATGCTTACTGAAGCCCCTGAAGGTATCGTATAAACTGTAAGGTTTCCGGTTGGGCCGGCCGTCAGGCTAATGTTCAACGCCGTTGTCTTGCCGGCAAGTATCTCAACGACGCCTGTATAAGGCGCATAGCCGACTTTCTCAATCCTTATGCTCTGGTTGCCTACGGGCAGCCTGAATTTGGCAGGGCTGCTCCATGTAGTCGCGGGATGTACATCAGCGTAAACGTACGCTCCGGCAGGCACGGTAGTTATGGACACATTACCCGTGAGGTTGGCCGAGAATCCGATGCCGCTTAAGAGCAGAACAAATGATATTGCGAAAATAGCGTTAAGAATAGCGGATTTTCTGAGATTGGAGGTCTGCATTCTTCTCATATGCCTCATTCTTCTATTTAAACGTTATTTTTCGCATTTTACGCCGTTCTATGGATGTTTGCGCAAAGGCATTTATAAGTTTAATCCACAATTACCTTCATGCCCTGTGGCTTGCCCGTCCCTTCAAACATATAGCTTTTCTCGGTTATATTTAGCCGCGCCTCTTAATAATCAAAGTTGATGCTTCATGGAAAAAAACTACGACCCAAAAATCGCCGAACGGAAATGGCAAGAGCGATGGGAAAATGAAGGGGCTTACCGCTTTGACCCGAAAAGCGCGAAGCCTCTATTTTCCATAGACACGCCGCCGCCCACGGTTTCAGGCAGCATGCACATCGGCCACGCATTTTCCTATTCCCAGATGGATTTCATAGCGCGGTATCATCGCATGAAGGGCGAGAACGTCTTCATGCCGTTCGGCACTGATGATAACGGTTTGCCGACGGAGAGGCTTATTGAAAAACTAAATAACGTAAAATCAAAGAAAATGGATAGGGGCAAATTCATAGAGCTTTGTTTGTCAACCTTGGAGAAGATACGCCCTGACTTCGTCGCGGACTGGAAGCGCATCGGCATATCCGCGGACTGGGGCATATTCTACTCCACGATAAACGAGCACTGCAGGCGCATATCGCAGCAATCGTTCATAGAACTCTATAATATGGGACTGGAATACAGGACGAAAGCGCCTTTCATGTGGTGCCCTCTATGCCAAACTGCGATAGCGCAAGTGGAGCTAAAGGACGTGGAAAAGGACTCAAAACTTGTCTACATTAAGCTTGACGTTGAAGGCGGCGGCAATGTCAGCATAGCCACCACAAGGCCGGAACTTCTCGGTTCGGCTGCCGCCGTATACGTGCATCCCGAAGACAAGCGCTACACAAATTTCATAGGCAAGAAGGCGATAATTCCCATTTACAACAAGAAAGTGCCGGTAATGGGCAATGACGAAGCCGACATGGAATACGGCACGGGCGCGGTCTACCAGTCCACGTTCGGAGACATGACTGACGCGGACTGGGCCAAGAAATTCAAGGCCGAAGTCACGGAAATACTCAATCCGGACGGCACGCTGACTGCCGCTGCAGGGCCTTGCGCAGGCATGAAAACCGCCGAGGCGCGGGAAAAGATAATAGAGGACCTGAAGCCGTGGACCGAGAAAATAGTGCCCATCAAGCACGCGGTAAACGTGCACGAACGATGCGACACAGACATCGAAATCCTGCCTACATACCAGTGGTTCATAAAATATCCGTCCAAGGAAGTCATGCTCGCCGCAGGCGCTGCGCTCAAATGGCACCCTGAACACATGAAGAATAGATATGATAACTGGGTAAAGGGCCTGAAATGGGACTGGTGCATTTCAAGGCAGCGATACTTTGGCATACCGTTTCCTGTATGGTACTGCAAAAAGTGCAACGAAATCATGCTTGCAGACGTCGCAAAATTGCCCGTTGACCCGCTCGCAGCCGGACCGGGAAAGAAATGCAAATGCGGCTCATCTGACTTTGAGCCGGAGCGCGACGTGATGGATACATGGGCAACCTCTTCTCTGACGCCAAAGATAAGCAGGGAATTAATGAAAGGCACGCCGGCCTACAATAATCTGTTCCCCATGACGCTCAGGCCGCAAGCTCACGACATAATATCATTCTGGCTTTTCAACACGACTATAAAATCAATGCTCCATGACGGGAAAGCGCCGTGGAAGAACGTCATGATTTCCGGCTGGGCGCTTGACCCGCAGGGCAGGAAGATGTCCAAGAGCAAGGGCAATACCATAAGCCCTCAGGAGATGGCGAAAAAATACTCCGCCGATGCGCTGCGCTTCTGGGCAGCTTCCTCAAACTTGGGCGAAGACTTGCCGTTCCAAGAAAAGGAGCTTGTCACCGGCATGAAAACCGCCACAAAATTATGGAACGCCGCGAAGTTCGTGGCATCCGCTGTTGAAAAAGACGCCAAAGAGCCAAAGAATCCGCACCAGATAGACGCATGGGTGCTCTCCAAGCTTACAAGAACCGTCCATGCCTGCACCAACGCTTTCGAAAGCTACGAATATTCCCGCGCCAAGATAGAAGCCGACCTTTTCTTCTGGCGCATTTTCACTGATTATTATATAGAGATGGCAAAGGACAGGATATACAATCCGTCGACCTATTCTAAGGAAGATGTTGATTCCGCGAAATATGCGCTAAAATCATGCATGATAACGATACTCAAGCTCTTCGCCCCCATAATGCCGCATATCACAGAAGAGATATATCGCGAGATTTTTGGCATGAAGGAAAGCATACACGTTTCCGCGTGGCCGAAGATGGATTATGCCTATGAAAAAGAAGAATCAGAAGGCGATAACATGGTAAAAACTATAGACTGCATAAGGAAATACAAAAGCGGGAACAAGCTTGCCATGAATGCGCCGCTTAAGGAAATTATCATCGGGCAGAAGCTGTCTGCGAGTGCGGCAAATGTGTTGAAAGCAACCATGAAAATAGAAAAAATAACTTTCCGCGAAGGCATTGATGCTATAGAAATAGTTAAGTGATAATCATGACCGAAGACCGTACAAAAAGCTCAAGGTACCGGCTAAAAAAGCTGCTGAAATTTCTGGGCTCCATAAGGGGAAGGCACACGGAAATGGTAACCGTTTACGTCCCAACCGGCTACAGCCTGCACGAAGTGTCTTCCCAACTGAAGCAGGAGCAGGGCACCGCAGACAACATAAAGTCCAAGGCCGTTCGCAAGAACGTGACTACTGCCTTGGACAAGATAATACGCCACATGCAACTCTACAAGGCGACGCCGGAGAATGGCGTTGCATTCTTCTGCGGCAATGTTTCCGAGAAAGAGGGCGTGAATGACATTGAGCTCTGGGCAATAGAGCCGCCGGATCCTATAAGAACGAAAATGTACTGGTGCGACCAAACGTTCATTCTTGATCCCCTGATGGCGATGGTGGAGGAGAGGGAAATTTACGGGCTTGTCGGCGTTGACAAGAGCGAAGCCGACATAGCGATGCTAAAAGGCAGGAAGATAGAGGTAATAAGCCATTTTGATTCCATAGTGCCGGGAAAGACGAAGGCAGGCGGCCAGAGCAGCGCAAGATTTGCCAGAGTCCGCGAGGGCATGCTAAACGATTGGCTAAAGGAGATAGGTGACGCCGTCAATAGCACCTTTGAAGGCCATAAGGAACTGAAAGGAATACTTTTGGGAGGGCCGGGGCCGATAAAGGAGATGTTCCTGAAAGAGGATTACCTGCACGCGGATATCAAGAAGCTTGTGCTGGGAACCGTGGACACGTCATATACCGGCGAGCACGGCCTGCATGAAATTTTGGAGCGCGGGCAAGATCTTATAAAAGAGGCGTCCGTAGTGCGGGAAAAGAACCTCCTTAGCAAGTTCTTTGAAAACCTGCAGAAGCCGGAAGGCCTTGTGGCATACGGCTTCCGGGAAGTTGACAAGTACCTGAAGATAGGCGCCGTGGACACCGTCATAGTCGTGGAATCGTTGACACTAAAAGAAGTGCAGTACGAATGCCGCTGCGGCGAGAAGACGCGCTTCGTGAAGGACGAAGAAAAGAACTCCCAGATATGCGACGTGTGCAAGTTCCCGATGAAGATTCTTGGGGAGAAGGACATAATTGAATACTTCGAGGAAGAGGCCAAGAACTACGGCGCGAAGCTTGAAGTCGTTTCCCAAGAAACGAGGGAAGGCATCCAATTCGAAGCGCTCGGCGGCGTGGGCGCGTTCCTGCGGTATAAGGTTTAAATATTTTATTGAGATAGGCGCTCTGAGAATAATGGGATTTCTGCCTTGGTTAAATAACAAGAATGGGCACAATGTACCGCAAAACAATGCAAATCCTTGGAATATTGATCTAACGCCCTATATTAAACAGAGGATCATGGTTTATCAATATGGCACGGTGAAAACGAATAACGGGCAAGAAGAAGTAAGGCATACAAGACAGTCCGGCTACCTCTCTGCAATTCATACTGATGGCTCATTCTGGCTGGGAGCTACCCCCAAGCCGGGAAATGGCGGGCGCAACGTCAAGGCATATTTCAATGGAGGCGGTGTGGATATGGCAACCTACAAAATAACTACAATAAATAACCAAGGATCGGAAATGATTTTATATTATAACGGCAAAGACTTCAGTGGCTGGAATATAATAGACAAAGATTCGTCGGCTCCTGAATAATGGCCGCACAAAAACTCGCCTATGGAAAGCATGAAGCGGAATGGGTCGCCATATCCACCGACGAATATGAAAGCCTGCTTGCCGCCATATAAACATTTTCCACCCTGCAATCCATGGACAAGAAAAGGACGGAAGGAAAACTCAATGGCATTGAGCAGGTAAAGAATGAACTGAAAGATTAAAAATCATGTTTGTGCCATATGTCTTCTGTTTCTACTTGTTTATTTGCTTCGTTTATTTTAAAAACCGCATAGGGCGATTACTGGCAGTATTTGACCATTGCAAGCAAACGCTTGAACAATCATCCCAAAAATCCCCTTATCGCCCCTGCAGCTATTATGTTTTCCTGCAGCGACGGGCTCTTTTTTGCGTAATCATCGGCAATGGCATCCGTTACTGCCTTATGTTGTTCGTCAATTTCAAAATCAAAATCCCTATAACCTTCTCTACGTCCCTTCTCACGGGGAATGGGCAATATGCCAAAATTGTCTTTGTTTACATATTTCAATGCGTCCTTCAGGTCAGTCTCGAAATTTGCGTAGCATCCTGCCAATACACCAATATCTTTTGGCGAGAGAACGCTCAGACCAAGAATCTCCGGCGGCAATCCGAGAGAGTACAGCGATGCGCAAAATGTTATCGCCCTTGGAAGCGTAAGGGCACCCGAACTCCTTGAATACCCGAAAAGCCCTATGTGAAGCTTCCTTCTCCTTCTCTGCGGTATATGCCGGGCAAAATCGTTGATGAGCGGCGCCAGAAGGGAAACCTGAAGCATGTATTCGCTTGAGGTCTTCTCTACTATGTCAAGCGCCTCCTCTTCGTTCACTTGGGCCGGCCCGGAAACCTGATGCGAATTTATCTTTTCCACGGCCCTGACGACGTCGCGCTCCTCGTGGTCGTACTTGAACGCGGACTGGACAGTAAACGTTTCGACAGAAGGGTAGCCCTTGAGGCAATTGAGGTTATCCGGCCGAAGATTGCCTCGGAACGGCGCCGAGCCGCAGCCAAGTATCGGAAACGTTTTCACGTCAAGCGACGCAAGCCGCTGGAGCGCTATCTTGTTTATCAGCACTGCTGAAAGGAATCCGTAGTTCAGCGCAGGGTCCGAGCGCGCGAGCCACACGCGCACGGCGCCAAGCTTCTCTTTTTCCGCGTATTCCCTCACGGTTTCATGCGCCTGCAATATGTTGTCCATTGTCTCAAAGAGAGGAATCATGCTTATTTCTTCCGGCATGAACCTGCCTACCCATTTTTCCATGCTTATGTCGTCGTCCATGAGCGAAACCTTGCCTTTGCCGCTCACGAACCTCCTGTAATATTCCCTTATCCTTGACAGAGAGCGGGCTGAAGTCGCCATGGGCAGCGAAACCTCGAATATCGGGGCAACGTCATCGCCGTAAGCCGCCCGGGATATGTCAAAATTGCGCGGTATGCTTTCCAGCGCCTCAAGAAGTATCTTTGCCTCGCTCTTCTCTACCTCGGGATTCGGCACCCTTAACGTAAGGAATATGTCCTTTCCCAGCCTTTGTTTTGCGAAAAAATCGCCGTGCCTCGTTATGAGCTTCCTAACGACGTGCGTGTCCGCTTCCTTCCCTTCGCAGTCCCACAACTGCTCCTTGCAACCCAGATGCGAATAGGAGTAGAAAGCCTCCTTTATCTCGTCATCGCCCTCTATGACCGAGCCTGATGCGAAGAACGGCGCCCTTATGTTGTCGGGATGCTGGGTGCTCATGGTCTTCGGTATTTTTTGCATCTATGTACTATGCTCAAAAACGTTTAATCGGTTCGCGCTTATGTTTATCCATGGATGTTTCCGAAAAGGGCGGGAAGATACGCCCTTCTGCCACGCTTGCCCTCAACGCCAAGACCAAGGAAATGGCAAAAGCCGGCAAAGACGTGATAAACCTTGCCGTGGGCGAGCCTGACTTTCCGACTCCGGAAAACATCTGCCGCGCCGCGATCCGCGCCATAAACGAAGGCTTCACAAAATACACCCCCGCAGAAGGAATAGCGGAACTGCGCGAAGCCATAGCACGGAAGCTCATGAAAGACAACGGCCTCAAGTATCAATCAGACGAGATAATAGTTTCAAACGGCACCAAACACTCCATATACACGGCGTTGCAGGCTGTATTAAATCAGGGCGACCAAGTCGTGATGCCTTCGCCATGCTGGGTAAGCTATTCCGAACAAGTCATGCTCGCCGGCGGCGTCCCTGTTTTCGCAGGAACTTTAGATCTTGATACTGAAAGTATGGAAAAATCAATCACCGAAAAAACAAAAGCGATAATAATCAATACCCCAAACAATCCCACGGGCGCGGTTTACTCCAAAGAAGCCCTGAAAGCCGTTGCACAAATCGCCGTGGCAAGAGGAATTTTCATGCTATCAGACGAGATATACGAGAAGCTTGTATACGGCAAAACGCACCATAGCATGGCAGAGTTCGCCCCTCACAACACGATAGTGCTCAACGGACTGTCAAAATCCTATGCCATGACCGGCTGGCGCATGGGCTACGCCGCAGGCCCTGCCAGAGTTATCAAAGCCATGGCAAATATCCAAAGCCATACTACAGGCAGCATAAATTCGATAACCCAAAAGGCAGCAATAGAGGCATTGGCTGGCCCGCAGGATTCCGTGGAAGACATGAGGAAAGCGTTTGAGCAACGCCGCGATTTCGTGGCAAAGCGGCTGGATGAAATGGGATTGCCGTGCGCCAATCCGGAAGGCGCGTTCTATGCATTCCCGGATATCTCCGAATTCGGCTCTTCGTCAACATTTTCCTCGATGCTTCTTGAGAACGCAGGTGTTGCCGTTGTCCCGGGAATCGAGTTCGGCTCGGACAAACATATAAGAATTTCCTATGCAACTTCCATGCAAAATCTTGAGAAAGCCATGGAAAGAATCGAGAAAACGTTAAACGATTGGGAAAAAATGGTTAGATTATGATAGGTAGCCGAAAAAGCTTCGCTGCATTCTTTGCGCATACATTGTTGACTTGCGCAATGTCAACGTCTTTTATTTCCGCTATCTCGGCTGCAGGGATTTTGATGTTTGTCGGTTCGCCCAGAAGCATGCCCTCGGCATCCTTCCCGCCGAACCACGGAGAATCGGTTTCCAGCATGAGATTTTCCATGGGCAGATCACGGATGACTTTCTTGTGGCTCTTGGAACGAGCAGCCACAGGGCCGACAGAAACCATCCATCCTCGGTCCTTTATCACGCTTGCGAACTTGCTCTCGCCCCACATGTGCAGCTGCACACGCTCTGCGTTATGCTTCTCAAGTATCTGTATTGCATCGGCGTGGGCATCGCGCGTATGAACTATGAGAACCTTGTCCAATTCCTTTGCCAATGCTATCGATTTTACAAAAAGCTCCTTCTGCTTCTCCTGCCAGTAGGGATCCTTTATCCAGAAATAATCAAGGCCCTGCTCGCCGACCCCAACTATGTCTTTTTCGTGTTCCCGTATCCATGCGAATGCCTTGCCTATTTCTGCCTGCGGCAGCTCCTTGACGTACTCAGGATGAACGCCAGCACCCAGAAAGAGGAAACCTTTGTGTGTTTTTGACAACTCCAGTCCGTTCTGGAAATTCTTCGGATGCGTTGCAGGACAGACAACTGCTTTCATTCCCGCTGCCTTGCATCTGGCAATCACTTCGTCGGCATTCTTCATCAGTTCAAGATGGCAATGGGCGTCTATCATGTGCATTTACTGGCTGAGCAAATTTTTATAAGATACTGTAACTGCCGGAAGAAAGATATGATATAGTATAAATCCTAGAGATTTTATTTAATTTTAGCTCTCTTCATTTTTTCAAATATATGCCTTTTATCGGCTTCTTCAAACAGCCGTTTTAGCTCTACATGATCCTTGGGCACATGCATATTCTTCATCGCCAATATTTAACGTTTGAAACTTTGCAAACTTTATAAAAAATCAACAATCTCCGGTAAACAATCTCGCCACTGATAGTGGAAATTATGATAAAGTACCATGCTTTACGAAATCAGAAGGAAGTGCCAGAAAGCCCTTGCGATTCTTAATACCAGTGTATTTGTTTTTCCTTCTCGTCGGAAACGCCCTTAGTATGGGACGGTAGCTATTTCATCTCCACGCTAAAGCGTGCAGGTTCTAACGATCAAGTTTTATACGCGATGCCGCAAACGCATTAAAATAGAATTACTTCGCCTTTACAAATACCGCGTTGACCGCGCCGTCCTGGCCCGGGCTGCTCGTGATTTTGACAAGGCCTATGTCAGTTTCTATTATCGCGCCCTTGCTAAGTATATTTCTTCGCGAGAACTGCAGGTTGGCGACGTTGTCCTTGACCGTGATTATCTTCGCCTTGACGCACTTGCCGTCCTTCACGACGTTGGCGCAATCCGAAGAATATAAAACATTTTTGGCGTGGCCGCCGCGGGTGCGTATCTGCACGGACTTTGTTTTGCCAAGCGTGGCCGGATAGAAGTCCCTCGACGCATCCATCCTGCGCTTCTTTCCGTGCTTCTGGATAAGCTTGCCTGAAGGGCCTCTCTTGGATCTGAGTCTCCACTGCGTCATAATATCTTAAGTTCATAGCCAAATTATCTATTTAAACGTATCTGCGAATACAGTCATATTCCAGATTTTGGAGGTTTTGAAAATGGAGAGACCAATAGACGTTCTGAACAACGCAAAAGGCAAGAGAGTTCTTATAAAACTCAAGAACGGCACCGAGATTTCAGGCCAGTTGCAGGCAATGGACCTGCACCTCAACATGTGGCTTGAGAGCGCAGACCAGACTTTCAACGACAAGACAACGAAGCTGGGAACGGTGCTCGTCAGGGGGGACAACATACTCTACGTGTCGCCTGAAAAAAGCGAGTGAAGTGAAGACAGATGACAAAAGGAACACCCAGCTTCGGAAAGCACCAGACAATTTCGCACATAAACTGCAAGCGTTGCGGACGCCATAGCTACCATATCAAGATGCAGAAATGCTCGGCGTGCGGATATCCAAGGGCAAAGATACGCCAGGAAGCCTGGAGAAGGAAGCTTTCCAACAGGAGCGCGAGAAAATCCGTCAAGATTCTTCACATGAAGCAGAAGACGACTCGCCGCGGAAGGCCGGGAAGTTACCGCTGATTCTCGCATGCGTTTTTATTTTTCACTTTCTCTTCGCTATGCAAAAAGCTATTAAACTTGCTATGAATTTTTATCATGCAGATACTTTTAGACGAAAATTTGTCCGAAATTGTGGGAATCTTAATCGGCGATGGATGCATAAGTAAATATTATGCAAAGGATAGAAAAGGGCCGAGATTTTGTATCCTTATAACAGGAGACTGGAAAAGTGACCGTGAGTATTATTTTACATTTATAAACCCAGAATAAAAAGAATATTCCATTATAACGGAAGGATATACCATCGTAGAGATGACGACACCATACGTTTTTGGATAACGAAAAAGGAAATAATTTTTTAGTTCATAAATCTTGGATTGCCAATAGGATATAAAACAAATAAAGTTTCAATACCAAACAAGATACTAAATAGCACTAAACTTTCCATAGCATGTTTAAGAGGTATTTTTAATACTGATGGCTCAGTGTATAGAATGTATTCTAAAATGTATGCGGGTCAACACAAATTTTACGCTAATTATGCAGTCGTCGAAATCAAAATAAAAAGTGAAATTTTAATACATCAAATAGAGAGTATTCTCATTCGGCTTAAATTTCATCCGAATAAGGTACGAAAAGACAAAACTGGAGCATTCCTAATAAGATTAACATCACAAACCGAGATTGAAAGGTTTATAAGTCTAATTGTTATGCGACATCGGATATGAGTCCGGGTAATTGATAATAAAGGGGGAACTTTATGTTCCCTCCAAAGCAATCTTTGTTTGGTAAAACAGAGTGTTTGGAGGCGTTCCCCCTATGAAGTATGAAGAAGAGTTTGTAAAAAGGTTAGTAAGGACGGTAAAGGGTGGGCTTTGTTCTGTGAGAGAAGCCTCAAAGCTTCTTGGAGTGTCAAGAAGCACAATAACGCGATGGGTCAAGCGGGACATGCAAGGGTTGGCGGCAAGATTGAAGAGAAGCGCTAAACTCGTGTGGAATAGAAGTTCTGAAGAAATTCTGAATAAGCTAAAGCAAAGTCTTGCCGCAGGCAAGACTGTCGTGCAAGCATGGATGAGCGTTAGCAAGAAAGTTTCCTTGAGGACGATAGAGCGGTGGAACGCGTTATGGTTTCCGATCATTAAAGCGCACACGAAGTGCAAGCGCTATGAGCGCAGAAAGGCGTTTTCCCTCATGCACACGGACTGGGGAGTGAAGAGGATAAAAGACGGCAAGCGGGGATGCTTTACATTCTACGTAGACGATGCCACGAGAAGACTGTACGCTCTCGGAGCGTACAGTCAAGCGAACCAGAAGAACACAAACGACACTCTTCATGAAGCGCATAAAAGTTCAGGAAGTTTCAAGGCCGTGTTAAGTGATTGCGGCAAAGTGTACACGAAAAGCTTTGGTGAGGAATGCAAAAATCTTGGCGTGAAGAGCATTCACACGCGCCCCTACAACCCCAAGTGCAATGGCAAAGCAGAAGCAGTTGTGAAGAAAGTCAAGACCTTCCTAAAGCACTACTACATCAGAGACCTACATCACATGAACGAACTACTCAAGCAATACCAGAAAGAATACAACAACACGCCACACAGCGGCATTAAATACATGACTCCACTACAAATATTCAAAGCCAAACAAAGAACTGGACTCATATGGGCTGTCGGGTAACATCTAATAAACCCTAGAAAGTATCACAGAGATAGATATATGCAAATAAAAGGGCCTGTAGCTCAGCCTGGCAGAGCGTGGGAACAACACGCACAGAGAGCACCTGCCTCTTAATTTGGAAGACAATATCCTCCAAAGAGGTCAGCAGGGAGTCGCGAGTTCAAATCTCGTCGGGCCCATCCCCATTTGGGTTCAAAACCCACGATTATTGCGCCAATTTTGTCACTGGCTGGCGCTCAATTTCTAAGTGGACCATCCACTGTGCGCAAGACGAGAAGGTGCGCCTTAAGCTATTGGAAAACCAAGGTGAGTCACAAAGATATTGGCCCCGAACCACTCCCATCAAGCGGTGCCGCTCATCAAAAACCGTCACACTCACCGATCAAGGACTTCGCAAGGCAGGTTCTCTCGTCTTGCTCCATGATATTTTGGGCAAAGCCAGATAGGTCGATACTTCTTACTCCCTCTTAAGCAATTTTCTAATATCAAACTGGGGCAATCAGCAACGGGAGATTTCTCCCTGCTGGCATTAGCCTTTTATGCAATCAGCAGTAAGTCATTGATTCTAACTTCTGAGATGCCCTCATTGTGATAAGCTACAGACTGATTATTTCAACAAAGCCTTTTATGAAATGAGCATCTAATACATACTATTTATATATTCCGCGAGTATATCTAAATATGAAAAAAAGGAAACTTTTCGACGACCCGGAGCTTGACAAACTCGTAAAGGAAGCTAGGCGCAGGAAGATTGCGGACGAAGTTAGGCTATAATTTCATCGGATGAATTATTTTTACTCTGAATTCCTTCTCCAATACTTCGTGGCCTAGAAGTTTCTCATCAAGCGTCACGAAAGATTCCGCGTTTCTTTCGACGGCGACTGCATAGTTCAGTGCGTCCGTGCCGTCGATTCTGGGGTCCAACTCCATCAACTTTAATGCCGTTCGATAGGTTGCAGGACCGGCCACCGCAAACTCTATTTTGCGTTTGCGGAGTATCTGGTCGAAAATCCTGAGCGTCATTTCCCTATTTTCCGGCTGGGTTATATCCCGGAGGGTGACGAGCAAGAACTCGCCAAGAACAGAAAGTGCGATTTCTCCCCTGTAGTTGTAACCGACCCTGTTCAGGTAGCTGGCGCAGGCGTCGCCCAGCTTTGTGCCTTTTTGGGACTCAAAAAATATGGCGGTGTCAATGTGGTGGCGCGGCAGCACTTCAAACCTTCTGGCAATCGCCTCGGCGGTCTTCGTTTGCATTGCATTATTAATTGTCGGACGGTATTTAAGTCCGATTGTTGTTTCTGCTTGTCTTTTGGCAGTCTCCGCTCATGTTGCATTAATTTCTGGACTCGCTTTATACCGGTTCGTGCGTCTACAAAATAGAAAGCTAACATTCTTAAATATCGGACTTCGCTATTTGCCACCTCCTTGATGGATTTGAACCCATTTGAGTAGGAATCCCTATCATAGAGGTTCAGAGCGCTATAGACTTGTATCCATTTGTAATTAGCTATCGCCGGGCCCATCCCGGATTGATAGATTTAGATATCAACTAATAGAGCTTTGCACGAAAAGTAGCCAATGACCACAAGGTGTTGTGATTTTTGACAATGCAAAATACAACCGGTTGGCCAATTTTAAACTTTAAGTGCAAAGCCACGCCACACCGCAGCTTAAAATACTTCACACCCAATAATATATTCAAAGCCAAGCAAAGAACCGGGCTCATTATGGACTGTCGGTAACACATGGTGTTATATAAATGGATAATATGGACAAACCAGAAAAAGTAAGCGTATCTTTGAAAAAATCCACCGTCAATCTACTTGACGATGTGGCCAGGAAAAAGGTCCGTATTCTCATGAAAAACGGCTCCTTTGATATAATAGATTTGATAAGGAGCCGGAGGGGCCGGGGGGTTTCTTACGACAGCCAGATAAATTTTCTGGCAAGAGTTTATCTCGCAGTGATGGATGAAACCATCCTCAACAATGAAAACATAGACAAGGAGCCGCAATTAAAAAAGGTTCTCGACCGTTTGAATAAAATCCATCACTTCACAGCAAACGAAGACGAAGATTCATAATATCACCAGCATTTGACGCATTGCCAACATCAGTAACATCCTATATCTGATAGTCATCGCCAATATTTTGGGGTTTGTTTAAGTTCTGCCTTCCGGATAGTTAATATTGTTGCCAAAAACAAGGGCAACGGAAGGTTGTGGAAAGTGAAGTCCAAGTTCGTAGTTTTGGCCGGCATTCTTGTCATGGTACTCGCCGCGAACGGGGCATATGCATCGGACGTTGCAGTATGGCAGGGGCAGTATTATGCCGGGACGACTTTCAAGACCGGAACTTATGCGTTTAATTTCACCGTTTATGACAACCTGACGGGGGGGCGTATGTTATTCCAACGTAACCGAGCTTGCTACCGGCGATTTCGGCCAGTGGAAAACTGAGCAAAGCGGCGTAGGCGCCGCCTGCAACAACGCTTCTGCAGATTATTTCTTGGACATAAAAATAGACAACGAAGGCCAAGGGGAACGAAGGAGGCTGACAACTTTTGATTTTTTACGTGCGGACTTGCCTAGCATAACAATCACAAAACCGATTATATTAAACGAAATTATAACGGCCAACAAAGAACTTATTTTTAATGACGCTTCGGCATCAGCAAATAGTTCCATTAGTATCGGAAGAAACTCCGACTTTATTTATACCGTGAACAAGAGCGGTTTCATGCGGCAGATTTTCAAGAACAACGACAAGGGAAACGAGACGGCGACAATTTATACCCTAGAAAACGACATTGGGCACCAATTCAGCCTAGCGCTTACCAGCAGCAATTACAATCTCACGACCCAATTTGCAAATGAAAACAGGTCCAACCTCGCCACCATTGCCTCAAATGCCCCCAACGCTATGCAATTTCTGCTGCGATACGCCTATCCGTTCATCTGGAGGATAGCGGAGAACGGAAGTTTGCTGCCGCAGAGGGAGATCATGACGCTGTATCCGAACGGAAATTTATCGGTGACTGGCAATATAACTACAAATCAAACGGGATTTTTCGGCTCGCTTGGCTCCTTAACGTCGAGAATAACGGAATTATTTGTCCGGGATATAAATTTGAACGGGATATTAAGCGGCTCCGGAAGCGTCAATTTAACGGGCAATGCGACTGCATCCTATTTCATAGGAAACGGAAGCCTGTTAACCGATATTACGACAGGCAACGTATATACGCATCTTTCTAATTTTACAAACGATATGGCATTCATTAATTCCACGCAGGCGCAGGTGTACAACGACACCCTTCTAATAGCCGGTATAAATGCAACATTGGAGAATAATAAAGTTCCTTACGCCGGCGCAATAAATAGCCTGAATTTGGGAAGCCTGAATGTTACGGCAAATTATGCTTTCTTTGATTATGTCGGGAATTTAACAAATAAAACTACAAAACTATGGGCACATGATATTGACGCTTCTGGAAATATCAATGTCAGCGGAAATGCAACTGCAAGTTATTTCATAGGCAACGGGTCTTTATTGACGGACCTTCCCGCAGGGGGCGGCGTGCTTGCTCCAAACTATTTGGCAAGCGATTTGACTGCCACGAATGATGCATATACGACCGTATTCAACATAACGCTGTCGCCGAACAAGATGAACATTATTCGTGCCTATCTCGCACAGAGCTCGTCAACCAGCGGGGTATCAATCCAGAACAGGGCGATCATAAGCGAAAGCGGCCCTGCCGGATACTGCAACTTTGTGACGCAGACTCAGGCATCCACGGAAGTGGCCGACAACATAGCAGTCGGCACGAACTCCGCGGACACCGGAACGACCGCCATGGGTCTCGACATTGGCGTTCCCTTCATTAATACCGTGACTTGCACGGTGATTGCGGATTCCAGCCAAAGGAATTTGCTTATCCAGTTCAATTCGGAAACGTCCGCTACGGTCACGACGTATGAAGGATCGTATTACACGAATGCCGTCAACTGATAATGAGATGAACCGTGTTTGTATAAAATCAATTCGCTTAATTCTATTTTGACTGCGCTATTCTTATTAGCGGTATTGCCAACGGATGCATATGCGGAAACAACGTTCTTTGATAATACAGGGGGTGCTTTTATTATGGGCAGTTCTCCAACAGGCGAAATAATAGGAGGAATAACTGATGGAACGGCAGGCGGAGGAGGTTGTTTATATGAATGGAACTGCACGGGCTGGAGTGAATGTCTTTCGTCCGGAAAACAAACAAGAAACTGCATCAATATCGGCACGTGTCATGACGCATATAAATTCCCGCAAATAAACCGGAGTTGCGCTTACGCGGATTTCAAAAAAGTGGATGACGAAAATAAATGGCTGAAAAACAAAACCGAAAAAGCAAGCGAAAAGGAAATCATGGATAATAATCAGATATTCCTTTATTTTATGGCAGCCATCATGGTTGGCTTCGTTACACTCTATTTAAAAAGAAAATTAAGCGATGTTTATGCGAAAGGCGTTACAAAGCTTAAAAAGAAGCGCCTTTATGCATGAAATAATTCACCGCACCTTCTCCCCGTCATTGACCTTGCGCACCGGCGAAAGTATCGCGGCTTCGTCGCCCGCTGCAAGTATCATGCCTTGGGACTCGACGCCGCGAATCGTGGCGGGCTCGAGGTTGGTTATCACGGTCACTTGTCTGCCTTTCAGCTCCTCGGGTTCGTAGAACTTTCTTATGCCTGAGACTATCTGGCGCTTTTCATTGCCAAGGTTTACAGTCAGTATGTACAGCTTGTCTGCATTGGGATGCGTTTTCACGTCCTCAATCGTGCCGACTCGCAACTCAATCTTCGCGAATTCCTTCACGGGTATCATGCCGTTTTTCACCTCTATGGTTTCTTTTGCGCCCTCGGGCGTTGTTTCTTTCGCCGCTTCTTTCTTTTCAGGCGCGTATTCCACGTTCACAAACAGCTTCTCGGCTTTTATTTTCGCGCCCTTCTTCAGGCTATCTTTGCCTACATCTGTTATGTCACGCTTTGCGCCCAAGGCCTGAAGCGCCTTGCCGGCCGTAAAGGGAATGAAGGGCTGCAAAAGTATGCATGCATCCTTGAGTCGGTTCGCTGTAAAGAACATGGTCTCTCCGCTTTCCGCCGGGTTTTCCCACGGCTTCTTGTGCTGGAAGTACCTGTTCAGTTCCGTGCACAGGGACATTATCGCCTCAAGCGCCTCGTTGAAACGGAAGTCCTTCATGTATCTTGCAACATCCTCAGTCTTTTCGGAAAAGAGCTTCTCCAACGCCCGCTCGTCCTTGTCTTTCTTGCCCATAGGCAGGTGGCCGTCAAAGTTTTTCTCCACGAACGAAGTCACCCTGTAAAAAAGATTCGAGAAATTCGAAACAAGTTCGGAGTTGACGCGCTCCACGAGCGCTTTCTCGGAAAAATCGCCGTCCTCAAACGACGGTATTTCTCTCAGCATGAAGTATCTCACGGCATCTGCGCCGTACTTTTCAACGAGCATGGACGGATCGACTGTATTCCCAAGGCTCTTGCTCATCTTCTGCCCGTTGACGGTTATGTAACCGTGCACAAACAACGTCTTGGGCACCGCGAGCCCGGCCGAAAGCAGCATTGCCGGCCAGTAAACGGCATGGAACCGGATTATGCCCTTGCCTATGACGTGCACGTCCGCCGGCCACCATTTGGCATAATTTTTCGCGTCAATGCCGTAGCCGACAGCGGTCTGGTAAACGTTCAGGGCGTCAAACCAAACATACATGATCTGCGAAGCGTCGCCGGGCACCGGCACGCCCCAGCCTTTGGCTCTCTTCACGGAGCGGGAAACGCTGAAGTCTTCAAGCCCTGAACGTATAAAGCTCAGCGCTTCGTTCTTCCTCGATTCCGGCACTACCCTTAACTCGCCGCTTTCCACGAGCTTTTCCAGCTTCTTCTGGTATTTCGAAAGCCTGAAAAAATAATTCTCTTCCTCAACGGTCTCGGGCTCCTTCTTGTGCTCAGGGCACAACCCACTTTCAAGCTCGCTTTCATTATAGAAAGCTTCGCAACCGACGCAGTAAAGTCCCTTGTATTTCTTCTTGTATATGTCCCCTG
>Ga0209542_10009307_pt1 | contig 18060 bp, 13 predicted proteins | sample RifCSPhighO2_01_FD_184028 | JGI IMG/M metagenome (GOLD analysis project Ga0209542, IMG submission 184028) | Soil microbial communities from Rifle, Colorado - Rifle CSP2_plank highO2_0.1 (SPAdes) (version 2) | ecosystem: Environmental > Terrestrial > Deep subsurface > Rock core/Sediment ...
CTGCTGACTGGAGCTGGATAACTAAGGTGAAAAAAGAAATAGGAATTCCTGTTGTTGGCAATGGGGGTGTGGTTAATGGTGAAACTGCTAAAAAGATGCTTGACATTGCTGATGGTGCGATGATTGCTTCGGCTGCAATTGGAAACCCTTTTATTTTTCGTTCTATATTGGATTATATAAAAACTGGAAAAGAGAAAGAGATTACTAGGTCTGAAAGATTAACTTGTTTTTCCGAATATATTAAGTTGGCTGAAAAATATAGGGTTTTTGAAATGAGCAGAGCCAAATATCTTGGAGCGAATTTCTTGAAAGGCTTTGATGGTGCTACTAAGGCTCGTTCGGCTTTGATGGCTGTTAAGTCTAAAGAAGAAATGAATGAATTACTAAAAACTCAGATTAGAAATATTTAAATACTAGAAATGTCTAGTAAAAATAGCTAAATTAATATAGTAATAATATGGGAATCTCAAAAATAACAAGGAATTATCAATTAACTTTGCCTAAAGATGTAAGGAAGATAGTCGGACTTAGAGAGGGAGATGAAGTGATGCTTACCGTGGAAAATGGAAAAATAACAATTACTAAATCCGTAGGGGATTCAATTAGAGCTACGGCGGGCATATGGAAAGATATGAAAGAGACAGGAGAAGAATATCAAAGAAAGATTAGAAAGGGGTGGTCAAGAAGACTAAAGAGAATTTATGAAAGTAATTGATAGTAGCATTTTTATAGATCATTTTAGAGGGCATCCACCTGCAACATCTTTTTTTGAATCTTTGAGCGATCTTGCTCTTTTTTCTGCAGTTACCGAGACTGAACTTCTGACAGGAAATCAATGTTCTATTGCTGAAACTAGGAAAAAGATATTGCAATTTCTTGCAAAATTTGAGAAGATCAGTGTAGATAATCCAATAGCTCAATTAGCAGGAGATTTATCTAGAGAACATAGAGCCAATGGCTTAGAGTTGGGTGATGCACTAATTGCAGCAACTGCAATTATCAATAAGGCGGAGCTACTAACTCGAAATGTAAGAGATTTTGAAAAGATAAAAGATTTGAGAGTAAGATCTCCTTATTGATTTATTTACTATGGTACTTTTCCCAGACTCTTGCGAATATTGGATTGTTTTTTAATTCAGGGAGTGTGCCTTCTGCGATTATTTTTCCTTTGTTAAATATGTATATATAGTCGAACTTCTTTAGAAGATGGAGTTTGTGGACTGCTGAAATTACAGTTTTATCCTTGAATTCTTGCATTATCTGATCATAGATTTTTATTTCATTTACTGTATCTACGCTGCTTGTTGGTTCATCCATCAAGACTATTTCGCTATTTTTAGCTGCCAATAAACCCCTTGCCAATGCTAATCTTTGTTTTTCTCCTCCGCTTAGAGAAACTCCTTTTTCTAAAACGTTTGTTTGAAGTCCTTTAGGCAGTCTATTTGCTACCTCTTTGAATTGAGCCATTTTGATGGCTTTATTTAAATCGCTTTTATTTGTAGTTAATCCCATAGAAATGTTATACTCCATAGTATTATTGAATATTTCAGGGTCTTGTGGGATGAGAGTTACAGCATGCCTTATTTTATCAAATCCGTTGTCTAAGTGCTTGCCATTTACTATAGTTTTTCCGGACTCTGGTCTTATTAGACCCCTCAACAATGCAAGCATGGTGCTTTTACCAGAACCGGATGTTCCCACAAATGCAATTTTTTCTCTTCTTCTTAAGTTAATATTTACATTTTCCAGATGAAGCCTTGATTGTCCTTTATCGTGATTGAAGGAAACGTTTCTTAGAGATATTTCCCGCCAGTTTTGAGGAAGAGACTCTTTTGTTTCTACTTTAACTTTATCAAATGCGTCTTCTATTTGCTTTGCATTGTATATACTGGAGCTATATCTTACTATATCCCCATACAATGAGGCAAATCTATAGAATGTCTGGCCAACCAGCGCAAGATACCCATATAAAATATAGAGAGTTCCTATTTTTATTACACCGGTTGTATTATAATCTGTGTAGGCTTTAAGACTCAAAACCAGAACAGTCATTACTGCGATTGATGCGCTTGCGCCCCACCATTTAAGCTCATTTAGAACCACATTTTTCTTCTCAACTTTGTAACTAGCCATTAAGCTATCGTCTATCTCTTTTTTTACGGTTTGCTTAAGGCGCAGAGTGATTACAGTAATGACGTTACTTATATAATCATATATTTTTGCAGCAGCTTTATTTCCGTAAATATTTATTTCTTTATACTGCCTGTTGAGCCTCAAATCAATTTTATATACCAAATAGATTGTGAAGCTTGAAAATACTAATGCTAATATTGCTGCTCTAGAATCAAAAAATGACAAGATTATAACTGCTCCAATTAGATTTATTACCGCATAAAATATGTCAAACGTAGTGCCTCGTGAGAATGTACTTATTGCAGCGCCACTTTTGCTTATCTTATCTATGGTGCTACCAGAATGATGGTCTTTATGCCATTTTATTGGTAGCTCTAAAACTTTTTCTATCTTTGAATTAACATAATTTCGGTGTACGAAAAAGCCAGTTCTTTGTTCTAGAACTCTTGCTGTTCCGTGAAATAGCCAAAAAAATATGTTAATTGCTAGTAAAAGAAAGATAGTATATATTAAACTGCTAAGCTCTGCTTGTGAGGTTATCTGATCTTGCGCTTTATTGAAGATAGTGCCCAATACTAGAGGAGTCATTAAGTCTATAATTCCGGCGATGATAAATAGTCCAGTATATAACACAAAAATCTTTTTTCTTTTTCCTAGGTGTTCCCACTCTGTTTTGAAGACATTTACTATTGGACTCACTTCTTTTGCCATACTGATCTATATCAAACTTGTTTTAAAACTTAACTATGGATTTTTATCGTCAATAAAATCATTTTTTAGTAATTATTAAATACCTATTTTTTATCAAATAATCAAAAAAATCTATTGTTATAGAAGAATAACTGGATACTACCCTTATATGGCTATCCTTTGTCTTCATATTACAATAATTCTTAAATAACTTGTTGAAAATTAGTTTTTATGAAAATTGTTAAAGGTTATGTATTTTTAGTTAAGTTTAGCGGGGAGGAACGTGAGTATCTGTTTGGGAGAAAATCTGATAGAGAGGATTCTAAATTATTTGAAAGATTTGAGTCTAATGGTCTTGATCCTTATAGATTGGTTAGAGATGCAAGGACTGGAGCACAAGATTATCTTTCTCGATCTAAAACTGTCAATAAGTTAGATTTGGCTCAAATTAGACTGAAGATTGCCGAGAATGAGGGAGACTTACCTTATTTTATGAGTAGGTCTGGGTTAATCGCAATTATGTCTGCTGCTTGTGCTGGTTCTTCTAATCAGATTATGTATGGAGATATTGTTGAAGGAAGACCGAATAGTAAGCCTTTACCTGGTGCAGAGCTTTGCGAGAATGGGTATACTCCTTTTATGGGTGGTGGCGGGCAGCCATTTCTCGAGGTAGATCATTTGTGTAATGAGATTGCAAGACAGGGAATGTGCAGGGCTCAAATTGCTCAGTTTAAACTGAAAAGGCTAGAAAGTCTTGTGCCTTTAACACTTTAAAGAATTAGAAACTCTTAAAACGGTTAATTGCTTGTTTTATTTATGGAAATGCAATTGTATAATACATTGACTCGAAAGAAAGAGGAGTTTAAACCTATTAAGAAAAGGAAAGTTGGGATGTACTCTTGTGGGCCTACAGTTTACTGGTATCAGCATATAGGAAACATGAGAGCTTACATTTTTTCAGATATTTTGAAGAGAACTCTTTTGTATAATGGGTTTAAGGTTAAGCATTTGATTAATGTTACTGATGTGGGGCATCTCACAACTGACGCAGATGAAGGCGAAGATAAAATGGAGCTTGCTGCAAAGAAAGAAGGAAAAAAAGCCCATGATATTGCAGATTATTACTTTAAGATATTCCTTGATGATTTTAAGAAACTCAACCTAATTGAGCCAAATAAATGGACAAAAGCTACAGAGCACATTAAAGAACAAATAGAATTAGTTAAGGTCCTCGAAAAAAAAGGATTTACTTATAAAACTGAAGATGGGATTTATTTTGATTCTTCTAAATTTAAGGATTATGGGAAGCTTGCTTTGCTGAATATTCAAGGATTAGAAGCCGGTAAAAGAATTGCTGTTGGCGAGAAGAGAAATTCTACTGATTTTGCACTGTGGAAGTTTTCTCCTAAAGAAGGAGCTAGGCAGCAAGAATGGAAGTCTCCATGGGGTGTTGGGTTTCCAGGATGGCATATTGAATGTTCTGCTATGAGCATGAAATATTTAGGAGAACATTTTGACATCCATACGGGAGGAGAAGATCATATTCCAATACACCATACAAATGAAATTGCTCAGTCTGAATGCGCTACGGGGAAGAAGTTTGTTAATTATTGGGTGCATGGGGCTTTTCTTGTTGATTCTAGTGGGAAGAAAGTAAGCAAGAGCACTGGAGGACTTTATACTATTTCTGAATTAGAAAAACTGTGTTACGATTCTCTTCAGTATAGGTACTTATGTTTACAGACATCTTACCGAAAACAACTTCAATTTTCTCTTGAATCTCTTGATGCTGCTAAGAACGCTTATGAAAAGATTAAGCGCAAGATTATTAGGCTACGCAAGGAAAAAAATCCTGGAAACACTGATGTTGAGCAGCATAAGAAAGAATTCTTGGAATCAATAAACGACGACTTAAACATGCCTCGCGCTCTTGAAGTTTTTTGGGCAGTAATGGAAGAGGCTAATATTAATACGAAGACAAGACTTCAAACACTTGAAGATTTCGATAGAGTTTTAGGGCTTGGGATTAAAGATATGAAGGAGAAAAAAATAGTTATTCCAAAAGAAGTACTTGACTTACTGGATAGAAGGCAGGAAGCTCGGAAAAAAAGAATGTTTGCAGAAGCAGATATAATACGCGACAGAATTAAAGAAAAAGGCTTTATTATCGAAGATTTAACTGAAGGCGGACCTAGTTTAGTGCCTATTTGATTTAATAGGTTCAGCTGACTGATTTAGCTCTGCTCCAGAGAATTTCAAAATAATTCTTATAAGGGTTTGCTGCGTTTTCTCCATTGATTTGAATCACTGTTGGTTCTTTGTCCCAGAATATTAAGTGTATTTTATCCCCATTGATGATTGTAGTTACAGTTGAATCGTATTTAGATGGAAGTATACGTGCTTCTGTATATTTCATTTTATTAAGCCACTTTACTCTATCTTCTGCATGTGAATTGTATATGTGCCACATTGGTATTTTTTTCTTAACCCTATCTTTATGAAAATCATTTAATATTGGCCCTATCTTGTCTGGCGTTTCTTTTGGTATGCCATAAACAAAAATTCTTCTATTTGTTTTAAGCATCTCTTCTAGAATTTCTCTTATTGCAAAAATTCCTTTTGTCATTTTAATTGTTGCAGTATATTTCTTTTCAGAAGCTTTAGAATGATGTTCTTTTATTAGTCCCGCTAATTCAGCTTCTTTTTGCTTTAGGTAATTCATGAATGTTTCTGGTTCGCGAGCTGTAAACTTTTGAGTTTTAGAATCTCCTTCTTTAAAGACAATGCCTCTTCTTATTAATTCATTTAAAGAGTCGTAAATATTAGATCTGTGTAAATTTGTTTTACGAGATATTTCCAGAACACTTGATGTACCATACATTGTAAGGGCAGCATAAACTTCTGATTCGTTTTTGCCTATGCCAAGGGATATAAGAAATTCTTTTATTTTTTCCATGTTTTAGAACAACCTTGTAGCTTTAAATAGACATCTGTTTAAGAATAGTTGTAGCAATAAAAAGACAACAAGATTATCTTTTTTATTCGAGATTAATGTTAATGCGAACTTTTAAAAGCAGATACCTTATTAAATTTTATGGTAAACCGAAAGTTTAATGTTGCAGTTATTGGAAATCCTAAAGGTAATGCTGGAATAGTTACAGCTTCTTTAAATTTATCCAAAAATTCTGCACACTTTAACTTAAATGCAAGAACGCATCCTGTTCGCAAAGATAATGATGAGGATATATTAGTTGATAATATTTTAAGTAGAGAAGATGATCTTTACGTTGTAGATTTTAATCATGAAGGTACTATAGAAGAAGAACGTGAAAGGAACTTAATAAGATCTGTTGTACTTGCTAAAAAAATAAGGGCCAAAAGACCTTATGTACCCATAATTTCCGTTAATGAGTTTAGTAGTGGTAGAAAAGATTATGTCAGACCCTATTTTAGAGAGCTTGTAAAAAATGGAGTCCTTAATGATTTTTTAGATCTTGATCCAAGAGAATTAACTTTCTTTAGGGCGGCAATAGAAAGCGGAAATATTAAAGAATTGGTTAAGAGAACAAATGCTCCAAAACTTGTGCTTGATTCAGTTATTGATTTTGTAGCGAAGCCTTTAACTGTAGGTGTTGTTGGTCATGGAGCTTTTGCAAGATATTTTACTTCTTTATGTGACACTAATCCAGCTGTAATAAAGCACGCAACTGTTTACAGCAGGACATTAGCGAAAATGCCAGATGCTAAAGAAGGAATTGCAGAGGGGTATACAAGAGGCAATGTAGATTTTGTAAGAAATTTAGAAGAATTGGTTGCTCTTCAACCTGATTTTTTAGTGATCACTTCAAGTGGAGCTGGAATACTTGCAGATGGAACTAAAAAGTTTCCTGTGAATGGAGATTTTGCAAGAATAAGTTTGTTCCCATACGAAGCAGAGTTACATCATCAGATATGGGATGTTCTTGTTAAAGCAGATTATAAAGGAGCTGTGGTTGTAGCAACTAATCCTCCTGGTGGAGTAGCTGAAATTGGAGTTAGAAAAGGATTTGATCCGCAAAGAATTACTTTTCCTTTTAATGCTGATACTACTAGAGTAATGCGGCCCTTTAGGGCTTATTTAACCGAGGTAATTAGCAGAGATAGCCCAAATAAAAGAATTGAGGATTTCTCTGATTTGATTAACCATATAGAAAGATATTGTATTGTCGGTTTACATGGTATGCCTATGTTTGCTCCATCCTCTATTGTACAAAGATTTCTTGAAATGCCTTCTTTGTCTTGGGGAATTGGTGAAAAGCAAGCTCGTCTCCAAATTAAAATGGATATTCCAATGAGGGAAGCTGCTGAAGAGATGTTTAATTGGTTTAGGGATGTTGCTAAATACAAAGTACAACCTCGTGCAACTTGTTATGTATATGATAAATCTCATTTTGTTTCTTTGCCTTGTGAAATAAAGTATCCTGATAATGGAGAAATGAGGTTTTTAGTTAATGAAATAGATGGAATCAATATGAGGAGAATTGGAATTGAGGATTATCCTGACTTTTCTTATTCTCTTTCTGATCTTGAACACCCCTCATTCAATACAGGAAGTAAGGATATTGATCTGCGTAGATTACTTGTTAAGCATGCAGAGTATTATGAATCTGTGCAAAGGGCACAGGGGCTCATAAAATAATTTTTCAAAGAGTTGTAGCTAAATTACTACTTACATTTTAATTATTTTAAGATATTTGTGTGTAATGAAACAAAAACAAGCATTATTTGTGGATCTTTCTTTTGAAGATTTAAAGAGTCAATTTTCAAAAGCTTGTATTGTTATTCCAACATATAATGAATCAAAAAATATAATTCCTTTGCTCGATAAGATCTTTGATGAATCTTATGATAACAAAGAAACTGGAATTGCTTTAGAAGTTCTTGTTGTAGATGATAACTCTCCTGATGGAACTGCACTGCTTGTTGAAGAATATAAGAAGACCAATTCTAATGGGCCAAATGTGCATTTACTTTTGAGAACAAAAAAAGAAGGTCTTGGGGCTGCATATATTCACGGAATGAAATATGCACTTGTGGAGTTTAATCCAGATTATATTATGGAGATGGATGCTGATGGGCAGCACAACACCGAAGACATTTATAGATTACTTAACGGATTAGAAGAGGGCGCTGACTTTGTTATTGGTTCTAGGTATGTTAAGGGTGGATCTGTTCCAGATGGTTGGGGTTGGCATAGGAAATTAATTAGCTGGTGTGCTGGCACTGTAACTAAAGTAGGTCTTGGAATTAAAGGGGTAAAAGATTGTTCTGGGGGATTTAGGGCAATTAGGGCTGAAGTTTTACGCGGAATTGATTTAGATAGATTATATGTAAAAGGCTATGCTTTTCAAGTAGCATTGCTTGAGGCTGCGTTCAGAGAGAATTTTATAGTTACTGAAGTACCAATTCACTTTGATGAAAGAACAGAGGGTGAGAGTAAAATGCGTTTCAGCGATATGATGGAGGGATGGAAACTTATATACAAAGTTAGAAAGGAGAGGTTGAAAAAATTTATGTTTAGGCCATAGTTTTGGGTGTCTAAAAAATACTACGTCGCTTTAAATTTGATTTTATAATTTAGAGATTATGAGCCAACAAATAAATGAGGTGAATGAAATGCATAATTTTCCAATAGTTGAAAAACTTAAGAAAGAAAGGATGGTCTTGATCCCTTATAGTTTTTACGAGAGCCTTGAAGATTTTTGTGAGCGCAATTTTATAGAGATAGAGGTAAATAATTATGGTAAGAAAAGAATGTTAAAAAAAGTTTGTCTTGCTTGTGTAAAGGCGTTTATGATGGAGCAAGGAGCTAAGGTCTATCATTCACTAGATATTATCAGGTTAGCAAGCAAAATAAACGAAAAAATAGGTCACTTGAATTATTACTTAGACAGAGGTGTCCCTAAAAAAGTAGAAACGCATTTGTAGGAGTGTAAATGAATCACTCAAAAAAATCTAGTATAAGAAATTTCTTATTTTTCGGAATAGTTGGGGCTATTGGAACAGTGATAAATACAGGATTACTCTACTTTTTCACTTTTTCACTTGGTCTTTTCTATTTATTATCTTCTGCACTTGCTACCGAAATAGCGATTGTATCTAATTTCTTTGGAAATCACTTTTTTACATTTAAAGATAGAAAAGATAAAATTGGTGTTGGAAAAAAGTTTTTCAAGTTTCAGATGATTAGTCTTACTACTGTTATTGGTACAGTACTTCTTTTGTGGATCTTTACCACTTTATTTGGACAAGGTAGACTTTTGATTTGGAATTTAGCTGCAATAGTGATAATGTTTGTTGCTAACTTTACACTGAATAGTAAATATACTTGGAAAAATCGAAAAATAACTATTGTTTTGTTTTTCTCTATATTTTTAGTTAATTTTGCAAGTGCTGAGCTTGTATCAACTAATCAAATGGGTTATCATTCTGAAAATGTTAAACAAGTTATTGTCTATACCTCATTACCAACTGGTACTTTTACAATCACCAATAGTGCTAATCAGCCAGTTTATACAGGTACTTTCTCTAAGGCTAAGAATTATTTTAATAATAATGTTGAATGTCAGGGAAATAATCCTTGTTTAGTTGGTTATTTTACTAATTTAACTGCTGAAGGAGATTACACAATTACAACTTCATTTAGTGGAAGCTCTACTACTTTTAAAATAGATAATGAAATCTATGAAAACGAAATAGGTACATTTTTTGAGTTTTTTGATGCACAAAAGCAACAAGACTCAACATACCATGAGGATATGCATTCTGGATATAATCCCGAGTTTAGTGTTATTGCGGATGGCAGCTTTATTATGGAGTCAAATCAAGCTTCTAAGACTTTAATGCGGCTTGGCAGTGCTTATAATAGGAACCCGAGCTTATTTGATCATAATTATCGCGAGAGTATTCGCGATTATGTTGAGTATTTGAGCGGCTTACAAGGAATTGTGATTGAAAGTATGGATCCTAGTCATTCTAATTATGAGGACGGGTTTAGGCTTGTGCCAGATATCAAAATAAATAATGTGTTTGTTCCAGGCCAGACTAATCTTACTAGTATGAATATCTATATTCCTGGGTCAAGCCACACTATAAGTGACCCTAATGTGCCTGTTGTTTCTTTATGTGGGCCTAATAATAACTCGAGTACTTGGAATCAATGTATTGAGGATGCAGCGGACTACTACAAATGTCAAATAGATGAACCATGTATTAATGCCAGCTATATTGAAGAAACTGGAAGAGTTACGGCGCACTCTGGGTATGGTGTTTCCACAGGTTGGTCTACAGAATTTGGATGCTACTTTGACGTTGAACTTGATGAAGAGCTATTTACTAATGGGGAAATGAATCCTTGTTTAATATTTTATCCAGAAGATACTCGTGCCAATACTGTGCAAGCTTTACTTGGATTTTTAGAAGCTCTCCCTGCCTTGTATGATTTTGATCATAGTTATGCTAATCAAATATTTCAGATAGCTTATCAAACTGAGCCATTCATAAGAAATAATTATCCTTCATTTTCTTCTGGGGATTCTGATGCAGGGTACTATGGAGCTAGTCTCTTTTTACTTTATGATTATACTGGAAATATTACATTTTTACAAAATGCTCACGCTATGAGGTCTCTTGTAACTCCAAGCATTTCAAGTGTGTTTGTAACAGACGGAGTTCGCGGAAGTGAGTTTTATTGGGAAGAATATGCAAGACACAGAACTCAATTAATGAGTGCTAGTTTACAGTACCCTTATTTGGGAAAAACTCCTGAGCAAATGCTTCAAGACAAGTTATTCTATGATTGGAAAGATGCTGGACCAACTTCTATTTCATTTAATGGAGAGAGAGTATTTCAATTTGATCCGAATATTGGGTTTCAAAATAGCAGGTATATTTTGACAGAGGGGCTTTTTGCTACAAAGACCCTTGACTTGCATTCTAATCCTCAAGGTTTTACTAAAGATATAGCAGATAACCAAATTAGCTGGATGACTGGTATGAATGCTGTGCAAATCGGTGCTGGACAAAGTGCGCAGGTTAGACAGTATAGTTTTATTTTTGGAATTGCTCCAGCTATAAATCCTACTCAATTCCACTCTCGTTATTTGATTAATTCAGGACTAAAGGATGAAACTAATGGTGGATTAATTGGTATACGTGGAAGTGGAAAGCAATTCTTTAATGGGACAGATTATATTTACTTAGATGGATTCTACGATATTTTAGGAAATAAGCTTGGATCTAGAGGGAATGAGTATAATGGAGAAGAAGAGAGAGAGCTATGGCAAGTTAATCAGACATTCAACAATAACCGAGATTATATTCCTGGATGGGTAAATGGAGTGTTTGATGTGCAAGATAATGAGCCGGATGTGATCTTTAATTACCGTGATAGTGTCGATACTTATGAATTTACTGAGACCACAAATGAAATTGTGGCTACTGGAATAGAATATTTTTCTTATTTAGACGCTTACTATAATAATAAAACAGAACACTCGCCATTATATTTTACTTTATCTGGGAATAACAATAATACTGGAAACAATAACACAAATAATACTAATCAAGGAAATAATACCCATACTAATAGTTCTTCTAGTTCTATTATTGGCAATTGGAGCAATGTTTTGCCTACGTGGTCAGAAGACAGAAGAGCCATATTTAATGTAACATTAAATTCGAGCGGTTTAGTTACTTGGACATTAAATGGCAATCATTTGAATACTACAACAGGTACTCGGCATAGCATACAATGGACTCCAGATATATTTTACACTAGTGGGAGGGATACTGCTTTAATTATGGCAACTAGTGGAGGAAGTTCTATGTCTTGGGCATTTAATGTGAATAATAGGATTAATCCATTCTTTGATCCCTCAAGCGGAACAAGCGGAGGGATGATTCATGTTTTTACAAATAATAATGTGCAGCAGTTCACTAATATTACGGTAGGTGTGCAAAGTACAGAAGGTTCTAGTACTGTGACTCGGATTTACTCTCTTTCACCTACTACTGCTGGAAACAATGAGACTGATTGGAAGAGACTAATAACTAATGAAGAATTTAATTTTGAGAATAATTATTTAGTCTTCATTAACGCAAGCACTGCGACACAGAGTTTCTTGTATGCTGTGCCTACTAGTGGAAATAATATGCGTGCTTTCTATAAACCTCTGCCTGGAGGAGGGTCTGGTGGCGGTAGTTCTGGAGGGTCTTCTGGCGGAGGTGGTGGAGGGTCTGGAGGAAGTGGATCTGGAGAAACCTTAGCTTTAGTTTATGCGATACTAGAAAAAAACATTATTATCGAAGGAGAAGAACAAACTATAACACTCGACGCTAGAAGCAGTAGAAATTTGAGAAGAGTTAACTCTTATTTTCTTAAGGAAGATGGATCTTTCTTAATTTTACCTTTAGGTTTGACTTCTGGGAATAATGGATATGGAACTTGGAAAGACAGTTTTACGGTTGATTCACCGGGGTTATATACACTTTCCTTTATTGAATTAATGGGGCAAACCAAGAGTCAGAACTTTAGTGTTAGCGGTAGATCGTTTTATGCTGTTAGCGACACTGTTGGAGAAGGAGAAAAATTACGCATCATTTATACTGCTCTTGATGCGAGCACCGTAGATTCTGTGAGCGATGTTGCTTTGACCCTTGATGCTCGCGATTTTGATGGAGTGAAAGAAATATCTGCTTCAATTAATAAGAAGAGAGGTGAAAGTGTAGTGGACTATAGTATTGCGCTTGAACTTAGTTCAGGGGACGAGAAATACGGAACTTGGAAAGGATTGATTACTGTTGACCAACCGGACACAACCTACACAGTTAAATCTATTACTTTATCTGATGGAGTGTCTACTAAGGTGTATGAAATTACTGACAGAAGTATTTATGCAACTAATGATTTGCCAGAAGTAGCTGGATCTCGAAGTTTGCTAACTGGGAGCGCGATAAGTGATTTATTCTCTAAACCTTTGGACAGACCTCTATTTCCATTTATTTTTGCAATTTTCATTGTAGCGATTGTAGCTGGTGTAATAATCACTCATTCAAAGATTAAGAGTAGAAAATCCAAAGAGATGGAACGCTGAACATTTTATTATGGTATTTAAAAAAATTGGTAAATCAAACAAATGGCACAAATTAGCATATGGTGCCTTTGGCTTAATTGTTTTAATAATAATGTTTTATTATTTGTCTAATACGATAAGCCATTATACTACTGACAGGCAGTTTCCTATAAATTCATTTGAAAGATTTCCATTAAGCATCCTTATTTTTCCAGTAGAATTATTTTCTTTTTTATTTGCTCTATATTTTGTTTATGTTTTGTTTACTGGAAACTATTATGAAACTCCTAATAAAAGCTTACCTAATAGGGATAAAACACGTGTCGCAATTCTAATTCCTGCACACAATGAACCTATAGATATTCTCGAGAGAACTATTTTAGCATCTAAAAGGCTAAAATGGAAAGGTGGGGTCTCAGTTTATTTGTTAGATGATTCAGATAATCCTCAAGATATAAAAAATACAGCATTTATTGCTAGTCAACAAGGAATTAATGTTGTTAGGAGAAAAGACAGAGTAGGGTTTAAGGCAGGAAATATAAATAATGCTTTAAGATCACATATAAAAGAAGATTTTTTTGTGATTTTAGATTCGGATCAAGCTCCTAGGGAGGAAATGCTTGAGAAAACAATGGATTATTTTTCTGATAACGATGTTGCTTTTGTACAGACCCCTCAGCACTTTGTAGATATTGAAACGCCTCTTGAGGTCGCTATTCAGACAGGAACAAATATATTTTATAGAGTTCAGTGTGTGAGCAAATCTCGCGACAGTGCTATTCCATTTTGCGGGACTAATGCGGTTTTTAGGACAAGCGCATTTAAGGAAGTTAAAGGTTTATCCTACTATACTGCAACAGAAGATATCGAACTAGGTATGCGAATTAACGAAGCTGGTTACAGAGGAGTATATGTTCCAGATGTTTTAGTTGATGGGTATGCTCCAAAAGATTTCAAGGCTTATTCCTCACAGCAGTATAGGTGGGCTAATGGTAATCTGGCGATACTAAGAGAATCTTTCTTTAGACTTTTAAAAGGTAATTTTTCATTTCCTTACCAAGTACACATGTTCTTCACTATTGCTTGGTGGATTGTCGGGCTAACTACTTTATTATACATCTTTATCCCTATACTTGCTTTAGTATTTGGAATTGGGACTCATCACACTTGGCTTCCAGATGTACTAATTTTCTTTATCTTTTTCGGCGTATTATTTGGAATCTTTATGATTTTCGCCTCTTTACATGCAAAATCAGATGGAGAGAAGGTGAGATTAAGGGATGCTCTCTTACAATATAGCTTATTAGTTAACAGCAGTTTTATCTATGTAAGGGCTGCTATTAATTCATTATTATTTAAGAGATATATAGGATTTGTAACAACAAAGAAAAAAGCAAGCAGTTCTAGTTTGTGGCTTATTAAATGGAATTTAATTTTAGGAGGAATATGTTTCCTTCTTGGATTATATGCCCTATATAACTCTATAATTGCTGCAAATCATGATCAACTTCGTACCTACTTACCATTATCTTTATGGCTTCTATTTTATGGCGTTGTTTTATTTAGTTCAATATTATTTGTAGGAGCTAAGAAAAATGATTAATGACTATGGATACAATGATACAAGGTATGTTTCACCACGAAAGTGGACTAGAAAAGATACTTTATCTTTGATATTTGCATTGTTATTTATTGTTTCAGTATGGTTTTACTTAGACAATAAATTAATCTTCGGAGAAGATTGGATTTCTGCAACTTATGATAATGAAGGTTGGAAAACTAACGAAGGAGATTTGCATACTTATGGTGCTTGGGACTTTGAAGCTCATGTATGGAAAACAGAATACATAATGAAATATTTCCCTAACTTTCACTGGAATCCATTTTGGTATTTGGGAATGCCTCTACTAGAATATTACCAGTCTGGATTTTATTTAATGAATGTTTTAGTAGTTCTTCTTACTGGATTTAGTGTTGCTAAGGCGGCTCTTTACTTGGTTGTATTTGGTCACCTACTAGCGGTTTTATTGACATTCTTACTTTGTTACAAGGTTTCTTGTAGAATTTGGTTAAGTGCCTTAGTTTCAATATTTCTCTTATCTAGCACATTTATGACTTTACGCAGTTATGGATGGGAACCTATTAGCGTTGTTTTTGTCTTTCTCTATCCCCTTTTGTTATTGGCATTCCTACGAGCTCCTACAAAACCATTTAGAATATCTGTTATCCTCTTGCTTACTGTATCTTATCTAAGCCATCCCTTGATTTTCTTTTCACAATGTATGTTTATGGGATTATATCTACTTACGATATCTATAAAAGAAAAAAAGATTGCGCGAAACGAAAGACATAGGCACTACATCTGGGCTTATCTTGGGGCCGTAATCGTAGCACTTTGTATTGGGGCCATACAATTTGTTCCCCAAATTACCTATGATCAAGTTACTTCAGGGGCTCACATGGGAGTAAGTTACATTCCATTTTATCATGTTCCATTTAATGTTATCACTCCTATTGACTTCTTTTTAGATGCGGGGAACTTAAAGGGGCCCGGATTTGCAGTTATTGTAGCTGTGATTTCCCTGATTTTCTTTACTATATTTTACAAAGATAATTTAAAGAAATTATTCTCTAACCCCCTAGTCACTTCTACACTCGTTGTGCTTGCAAGTATGGTTTTGTTCTACTATTTGGAAAGATACAACATCTTCCCAATGAATTTCTTGCGCTCTATTCAGTACCATAGAATTATTCCTGAATTTATTGTTACGGCTTCATTATTTGTAGCAACTTTGAGCAATATGATAAGAGACAAGCGTGAAAAGATAATTTATTACACAATTGTTATTGCTTTTGTACTTTCTTCATTTATTGTTATTTATAATGTTCAAGATAAATGGCAGACATCTGCAATAATTAGCGATAAACCAGAATTTTTGAATGATTCTAATTTAATTGAAGGTAGAATTAGCTTCCCTTATACTGATCAAAGCTTATCTGTACGTAGTTCTTTCTTAGAAATCCCTCAGGCCTATGGATATTATGAACAAGGAATTACTAATGCTTATGCGGATGAATTATTCTCTGTTTCTAGCGGATTCCATTCTGCCGAGATAAGTTTGGTTTATCTTGAAGCGAGCAATGTTGGACGTTTATATATTAATACGCAAGAAGGAAAAAGAGATTTACTGACTTACCAGAAATTTGAAGGACTTCTGCCTTTCATAAACGGAACGCGATATGGTTACTTTGAAATTCCATTGAGCAACTCTGGAATGGCTCAAGCTGTGAATGGGGATGTTGCTCAAAGGATTCAAGAGCTTGCGCCTAAATGCAGGATCATGTTTAAAGAAAAGTATTGTGAAAGTGCTAGAGAAGAATTTGTTACTAAAGACCCAGAGGAAATTAATTATTTGAAGGAATATGTTTCTATGCTTGATGAGCCAAGTTCTGCTAGGGCAGAATATAAGATGATAAATCCTCATCAATATGAAATAAAGGTTACTGATGCCTCTGTTAATGATGCAGTAGTTGTGAAAATGACTTATGCTCCTTCTTTTAGGGCCTATGTTAATGGTCAAAGAGTTGAAATTGAGAGGGTTGGACCTGACTTTATGATTCTTAGACCAGGAACGAATGGAGACTACATAATTAACCTAGAATATAAAATAAGTTCAAAAGTTATTATTGGCGCTATTATTTCTGTTCTTAGCTTGATTATTTTACTACTTTATTTCTTTTACTTTAAAGACGAATTTGTTATGCTCACTAAATACAAACAAGGAGATATGTATGGCTGAAATTAAATTACCTTTGAATAAATGCTTATTTTTAGTTGGGCTTGTTTTATTCTACATTTTATTTGGAATTGCAATTAAAGTGCTTTTAGTAACTGGGATGATTAACCCTTCTGTAAATACATTTACTAAAGAAGAGAATAAATGGGAGCTAGGCTTAGTTGAAGCACCATATAGGCTTGAAATTGCTAAGTCTTTTGTTAGTGAAGTTATGGCTGAAAGAAACGGGCATATTAACTTGATTTATCCTATTAATTTTAGTAATAGTTCAAGAGATACTAATAGTGAGGCGATAAGCTATTATTTACTTTGGAATGTCTTGTCATACAATAAACAGACCTTTGATAAAGAGCTTACTTATATTGAGAATGGAGTTATTCATCCTAAAAAATATTATTTGATGTGGAGACTTAATTCTAATGATACTGCTACATTGGATGGTGAGAACATAGCTACTGATGCTGATTTACGCGCAATTAAGGCTCTATATCTTGCAGAGAATCAGTGGAATGGCGGCAAATACAAAGATATGGCTGATAAGCTGGCTGTAAGTTTAGAAGAAATAGCAATTACAGAGGATTTACTTTTTGCTCCTTATGGCGGATTTTCTAATAGTGCTATATGGACAACTCACGAAGTATGGTTGTCTTATGCGGATTTTGAAGCTTTTGCAATGCTCTCAGAAGAACGCGGAAAGGGATGGGAAGAAGTTTATAATAATATGAAAAAAGCTTTTATTGAGGCTCAACTCCAAAACGGATTGTATAATTCTAAACTTGACGAGGAAAGAAAGTATAGCAACTCTTTAGATAATGGAGCTTATAGCATTAACAGTTTGTGGATGATGGTGCGTGCCGCTGAGAGTGGAGATGAAGAACTCCGAGCTTCTGCTCAAAAGTCTCTTGATTTTTATAAATCAAGCTTTGAAACCGATGGGGTGCTTCACAATAGCTATGATGCGAGCGGAAATGCAGTGGATACATCAGATTCTCCTTGGGTATACGCCTTGGTTGGACGAGCGGCTATTGAACTAGGAGACAGAGAATTTGCTGAAAAGATGATTACAAAGCTTATGGAATTTCAGGTAATGAATGAAGAGTCATTATACTTTGGAGCATTTGTAGAAGGAAGTAATGAAACTCCATTTGTAACTCAATTCACAATGCAAGAAAGTATTTTGACTTTTGAGGCTTATAATGAGAAGAGCAAGAGTGATGAGGGGAATTAACTTAGAAAAAGATCTAAAAACCTTTTTAATCTTGATTTCCTTGTTCTTTTTATGAATAAATTGGTAATAAATCGGAATGAGAATCTGTATGGTCCATCTC
>Ga0209542_10009309_pt1 | contig 18057 bp, 11 predicted proteins | sample RifCSPhighO2_01_FD_184028 | JGI IMG/M metagenome (GOLD analysis project Ga0209542, IMG submission 184028) | Soil microbial communities from Rifle, Colorado - Rifle CSP2_plank highO2_0.1 (SPAdes) (version 2) | ecosystem: Environmental > Terrestrial > Deep subsurface > Rock core/Sediment ...
TGAAGTGTATAACATTGGAACGCAAGAGCGGGTAACGTTTGGTGGCATGGTAGATGCTGTGCTCGCAGAAGTTGGAACTGGAACCAAGATAAACATCCCGTGGCCAGAAAGTTATGAAAAAAATGAGACAGGAAACTATGTGGCAGATACGTCTAAAATCGAAAGCATAACCCCCTGGAAGCCATCTGTATCTTTAAAAGAAGGCATCAAAAAAATGGTCGCGTATTACAAAGAAAACAAAGAAAAATACTGGTAATTCATTCTATCGCCCTCTCCCTAGACGGGGAGAGGGATGGGGTGAGGGGTATCGCCTTTGCGCAATCTTGCATATTATACCGTTTTGTGGTAAGAAAGGACTTGGTGGACGATCGATGCTTTGTTCATTTTGAACGGGATCTGGCTTGTCCGCCACCCTGGGTGAGAAAATGAGTGCGATGTTCCATTTTGGAACGAAAAGAGATTTTTCTCACCCTCTTTCTTCAGTGAATTTCAAGAGTGGAATTTTCCGAAGAGGGTACGAGCGGGTTATTGTTCTTCTGAACGTTGGTTGCCGTGTGCTCTCTAATCTTCCCACCGTCGCCAAGGGCTATGGTGGGCAAGGGGTGGACGAATGATCACCTGTTCTTTTGAACGCGAGGCATGTTGTCCACCACCCTGGGTGAGAAGATTGTCGGCCTGTTTCTTATTGGAACGAATAAAGACCTCTCTCACCCTCTTTCTTTAGAGAGTTTTAGTTTGTAAAACTTTCTGAAGAGGGTACGTAATGGGTGCTGTTCTTTTGAGCGTGTGACTCGATGTACTCTCAATCTTGGTGGATGACGTAATTCGTGTTCTTTTGAGCGAGCGTGAAACTATCCGCCACTCGGGGTGAGAAGAGGAGTCCCGTGTTCCTTTCTGGAACGAGAGTTGCTCTTTCTCACCCCCTTTCTTCAAAATTCATTATTTTATTAGTGTATTTCGAAGAGGGTACGTAAAATCGCATGTTCATTTGAACGAAAGCCGTGATGTATTCTCTAATCTTGGTGGACGAGCATTGTCATGTTCGTGTGAACGGAAAAGGAGTTGTCCGCCACCCGGGGTGAAGATACTTGGATTGTCCATATTTGGACGAAATCCACAATTTCACCCCCTTTCTTCAGACAAATTCAACATTGGATTTTTCTGAAGAGAGTATGTTTGGAGGAATGTTCTATTTTGAACGAGCGATCGAGTATATTCTCTAATCTTCCCACCGTCGCCGAAGGCTATGGTGGGCAAGGGGTGGACGATGATTATCATGTTCATGTGAACGGGAAATGCGATGTCCGCCACCCGGGGTGAGAAGAGAAAACGAATGTTTCTATTAGGAACTAATGCCGTACTTTCTCACCCCCTTCTTTAGAGAATTTTAGTAGGTAGAATTTTCTGAAGAGGGTACGAGTTAACACGTGTTCTTTAGAACTGAAATGAAGTTGTACTCTCTAATTCTGGTGAACGATTGCGCATGTGTTCTTTTGAACTTTAGTCGCATTGTCCGCCATCCCCGGGTGAGAAGAATGAAAGTCTGCTCCTTCTCTGAACGAGCTAGCTTATTTCTCACCCCCTTTCTAAAGTATTTTTAGACTCAGAATGCTTTAGAGAGGGTGCGAAGACGAGCCGGTTCTTTTTGAACGTATCGCAAAATGTACTCTCTAGTCTTCCCACCGTCGCTGAAAGCTATGGTGGGCAAGGGGTGGACGAAGATTGCCATGTTCTAAATGAACGCATGAACGGTTGTCCTCCGCCCGGGGTGAAGAACGTATCGGTGTTCATATTTGGACGAGAGGATGCTTTTCACCCCCTTTCTTTAAAACACTTTATTCAGTTAGTGTGTTTTGAAGAGAGTACGTAAATTGCACTGTTCTTTTTGAACGTACATGGATGGGTGCTCTCTATATTGGTGGACGACGTAATTCGTGTTCTTTTGAAGGTAAAATGAGATGTCCTCCACCCCGGGTGAGAAGATTGTCGGCCTGTTTCTTATTGGAACAAATAAAGACCTCTCTCACCCCCTTTCTTTCAAGAATTTCAGATATTGTCATGCCGGACCTGATCCGGCATCCACGTAGATTCCGGCTCGGGGGCCGGAATGACAAACTGGAACTTTTTGAAGAGAGTACGTAAATTGCACTGTTCTTTTTGAACGTACATGGATGGGTGCTCTCTAATTTGGTGGACGATCCGTTTCGTGTTCACTTTTTGAACGTAAGGAGCCCTGTCCGCCACCCGGGGTGAGAAGATTCGAATTTTGTTTCTTATTGGAACGATTCGTGCACTTTCTCACCCCTCTTTTTTACTCAAAATATGGTATTGACAAACTTAATAAATAGGAGTATTTTGCAACTGTTCTCTACAATTTAGGAAGTCTAATGTTAGAAAGGAGCCACGATGACACTTCGACCAGCTACGGTACTTATTGACCTTGAGGGTATAGTGCGGATGGATAATGCAGCGAGAAGACCAGAGCTAAAAATCGAATGGTTGATTCGAGGTATTAACCAATCTTTTCCAGAACAGGGAGTTGTTGCACATGCCGTAAGGGCGTTCGCTCGAACAGTGCATGTTGAAGCTGAAAGAAGGCGACTTATTAGCTCTCTTTTTGAGAGTGCACAGTTCCATTGTGTTTGGTCGGACGAAAAAGCTGACATAGCTCTTAAGCAGTTTGTGTCAGAGCATCTTATCGGCGTGCTTGATGACCCAAAGCCGGTTATTATCTTGATCGCTAATGACCAGCATTTTGTTAAGGATGTTGAACGGCTAAAAGCTCACGGTTATGAAGTCTGGGCCATGGGAACTGGGATGGGCAAGAGACTTAAAGGCTCTGCTACGAAAGTCGTTTTCCTTCAAGAAGTCTTAGGAAGGTTTCGGCTCGATTAAGGACAGATTGAGAACAGTTATGCCGTATGGTTTTGCCCAGCGGTATTTTTTTATCAAAACGCCAACACTATTTATCGTATTTCACAGACTATGATGTTGCGCGGCGAACCAAGCTTGTACATAACAGCGTTTTATGCTATGAGTGAGGTTGGTGGACGATCCATAGTATGTTCATCTGAACGGAAAGGGAGTTTTCCGCCACCCGGGGTGAAGAGATGAGGCCTGTTTCTTGTTGAAACGAGAGCATGACTTTCTCACCCCCTTTCTTTCAAGGATTTCACTATTGGAATATTTTGAAGAGGGTACGTAAAATCGCATGTTCATTTGAACGAAAGCCGTGATGTATTCTCTAATCTTGGTGGACGATCCGTTTCGTGTTCACTTTTTGAACGTAGGGAGCCCTGTCCGCCACCCGGGGTGAAGAGCTTATCGCTGTTTCTAATTGAAACGAAGACAGAGTATTCACCCCTCTTTTTTTGTCAAAATTACCCTTGACATGATATATTAAAATGTGCTATGAAATGACTCACGGCAATGGTTGCCGTGAATGTGGATACGCCCCTGCGAGTGTTTCTTAAAGAAACGAATGGAGTTCTGTATCCACAATGTTTTTTGACAATTTACAGGAGTGTTGAAATGACGAGGTATATTGGAATTCGGCACCGCCGAAAGGCGACAAAAGAAGGCGAAGCGCGGCCGACAACGGTTGCAATTCGTATTGGTGACAAGGTTCAGATTCATGATCTTGAAACTGAAACGGACGAACTCGATTTCTTGATGGCTCGATTCCCCGTGGAATGGAAGAAGCTTGATGACGGGGAAGAAGTTGTTTGGTTTGACGCCAAAAGTGCGCCAAATGGTATTCATCCGCACCATTGCAAGTGGCGCACGGTGAAAAGGGGTGAGGATTCTACTGATCTGGAGCTCGACCGACTCCTTGAGGGTGCTGACGGAACAGTACGCTACCTCATGAAAGTGCCATCAGTGTTTGAAGGCCTTCGGACTAGAGATAAGGTTGGCATGGTGCTTGGTGGGTCAGGTGATCGATTTGCTGCGGCGCTTTCGCGCAGGGGTGAATCGATTGGATCAACCGTATGGCGAATTCCACCGTTTGTACTGAAGGCTTTGCGAGGTGAAGTGAGCAAGGATGATGATCATCTTTTGCTTGCGAGCCTGGTTGAGACGAAACTGAGTTCGTTCTACCTCTTGCGTCTTCGTGATCGCGAAGGAATTCGCGTGAAAGAAGCGCTTGATATTCGCCAACAAGCGATGAAAGCGCGAATTTCGTGCGAACAGCAAATGTTGCAAGCACTTATCGGACATGCGTTTTTGAGCGAAGAAGGCCACTTTCCTGAAGGCGTGATCAAAGAAGAATTTGATCGCTTGAAGGCGAATGACCAGATTTTCAAGGCTCTGGAGGCCGAGGAAAATCGTCGCGACAAAGAACTGGATAAGGCTGTGAAAGCAGTCGAAATCTGGGACAAAATTTTTGGCCCAATTCAGGGTTGCGGATCTCGGTTGGCAGCTGGCCTTATTGCTCCAATCGGCGATATTCGTCGGTTCTTGGTTGAACCGGATGCTAACAGGATGCAAGAACTGTACGCACGAAGCGAACAGTTGGAACAGGACGGACAGTTTGTTCGGGACAGAGTATATGTTGCAGATCGGATAACTTCCGATATGAAACATTTCAAGGTTCTTCAAATCGTTCGTTCCTGGCAGGAAAGAAATGGGCATACAGCGGAAGCGCAGATGCTCACGGAAGCAATCAACTGCCATCGTGAACGTCATAAGCTTCGACGCGCCGCTCATAACAAGGGCAAGGCCAAGCTGAAGGCGTTCTGTGGTGTTCATTGTATCAACGGCAAGTTTGCAAGGCGCCGTGTGGGTCAAGTTTCGAATTGGAACCCGGCTGCACGGCAGGCGCTTTACTTGCTCGGTGAGCAATTCAATCGCCGTCCAGAATCCGTATGGGGCAAGAAGCTTTTGGAATACAAAGCCAAACTTCGTGTCGTACATCCGGAGGTTATTGAAGAGGACGGTAAGAAGCGATTCACCAACGGGCACATTCACAAAATGACTCTGTGGCGTACGCTGACAAAGTTCGTGGAAGCGCTATACAACGCGTGGACACGGATTGAAAAGGAGCAGAGTGGAACAATCCACATAGCTTCAACTGAAAGTGCCGCGGCATAACCCATGTAAAATCACATCGTGATCACGTGGTAACCCGGCAAATTGTTCTTTAGGCGGACGAACGTTTTGATGATCATTTGATCGATCTGTCGCTTGTCTGCTTCCCGGGTGAGATGCGTAAAAACCATCTCACCCTCTCTCTACAGTATTTTATGTTTAGAATATTTTAGAGAGAGTACGACAATGGATATGTTCTTCGAACGAGACATGTATTGTACTCTCTAATTTTTCCACCATCGCCGAAGGCTATGGTGGACAAGGGGTGGACGATTCTGACGCTGTTCTTTTGAACGCAGTAACGCATATCCGCCACCCAGGGTGAGAAGATTAGTGGCCTGTTCCTTCTTGGAACGATCGCAAACTTTTCTCATCCTCTCTCTAAAGTATTTTTGGTTTAGAATATTTTAGAGAGTGTACGATTGAAGCCGTGTTCATTTGAACGTATTTATTCTTGTACTCTCCAATTCTGGCGGACGAGTTAGCGCTTGTTCTTTTGAACGTGGGTGCAGGTGTCCGCCACTCGGGGTGAGAAGATTGAAGGTCTGTTCCTATCTGGAACGATTCTAGATGTTTCTCACCTCCTTTCTTTAAAGTGCTTCACCTGTCGTCATGCCGGACTTGATCCGGCATCCACGCGACATGGATTCCGGCTCAGAGGCCGGAATGACACGATGGAGTTTTTTGAAGAGAGTGCGAAAGGCGTGCTGTTCTTTTCGAACGTGACTTGTCGTGTACTCTCTAATTCTGGCGGACGAAAGATCAACTGTTCATTTTTTTTGAACGATTCGATGGATCTTCGCCACTTGGGGTGAGAAGAGGAGATTTTTGTTCCATTTTGGAACGATTGAACGTCTTTCTCACCCCCTTTCTTTAGAGAACTTTATTTAGGTAAAGTCCTCTGAAGAGAGTACGATGTACGGAATGTCCTTTTGGACGACAAGTATAATGTACTCTCTAAATTTGGTGGACGAGGCATGATCTGTTCTTTTGAACGTTGGTTACGATGTCCGCCAACCGGGGTGAGTGGTGCAATGCATTATTCACCCCTCTTTTTTGCATAACCTTGACAATGCGATACCAGGTGTGCTATATGTAACGTAGTTGTTCATTTTATTTGTATTGTACCTGCAAACAAGCCCCCCGCAGGTAAGCAACCTCCCCCGGACGCTTGCCTTTCCACCCTGTCCCTATGTGTAGGAGAACCAGACCCATGTTAGTACTTTCGAGGAAGAAGGATGAGAAGATCGTAATTGGCGATTCAATCACTATTATGATCATCGAAATCCGTGGCGACAAAGTTCGCATCGGTATCGAAGCTCCTCGCGATGTCACTGTGCATCGCGAAGAAGTGTACGAAGCCATCAAGCGTGAAAACGCGAACGAAGCCAAGCTACATGAATAATCAGGAGCTTTGGCGGTGAACGCAAATAACGAGCCGGTACCAATTTAATTGGGGCCGGCTTTTTTTCTTTCTATCTATCTTCTTGTGTGACTAGCCATGTTTGCACCAGGTTTGTTTTTTTGTTGTTACTTTGCATATAAAATATGCTTTTTGATTTATCCCCAAATGTAAGGTGTCCTGTTGCCTTTGCTGTGTCTATTACACGAGAAACTGGGTGGTCTCGTGTATCTATTTCTGAAAATACTAGCGAGTTATTTGTTTCAAAGAGTATGTGAAGGCTATCAGGGAACCATCTGGGGTTGGCGATAGAACCAGAGAGGCGAGTTATAAGATGCAATTCTCCCATCGGAACTGCGAATAGTCGTTCATTTGCAACGTTGTATATAGAAAGCTCGGTAGGTGCTGTTTGTACAAGGAGTAATTTTCCATCTGGTGACCAAGACATGTCTTCTGCGTTTGGAGATATAGTTGTACTATCTCCATTTATATTTTGTATAGTCAGTTCTCCATTTACGAAGAGTAGCCCTACCGTGTCGTCACTACCCACTGATATTTTTTTTAACGCCTTTCCTGTGTCTTGAGCGAGTATTCGAGTACCGTTTGAGCGGAGCTGCAGCGCACCAAGTTCATTTTCAAATGTTTGGTAATACAGAGTGCGGCCTGCGACTGTGAATAAGTTGATATTCTTTTTGACTATTTCCAAACTGCTGGTGCTAACCGTATAAGAAATAAGGGAACGATTTTTATCGAGTGCATAGATGGCGTTGGCTGTAGTTGGGCTCCAATGGATAGTCGTGAATCCTGTGAATTCTTTGCTGGGAATTTTTACGAGTGATGTAGCATTTACGCGAAATAGTTGATAGGTATTTTTTGGAAATGTGACAAGTATGTGTGAGCCATCTGGTGACCAGGAAATTGCTGTAGCGCGGGCTCCGAGTTTTTCTTCGCGCATGATTAATGCCCCAGTTTCGTCAATAACAAACAGTGTATTTTTATTTGTTGTGACGGCAATTAGAAGATTATTTGGCGAAGGTTCAAACTGAGTGACGTTTCGGGCAACGAGTGTAGTTTCAAATAGGGACGGTAAAAGCTGAATAGAACGAATATCCATTGCCTGGTTTGCTTTTACTTCGAGTTGTTTTTCCCAAGCTGTGTACCCCTCTTTTGTTATTTGTATTGTTGCCATGCCCGGATCAATATTTGGAATAGAACGGGGGAGTGTGCCATAGGCAGTGCCATTTACAGATATGCTTGCGTGGTCTGGGGTAGCATCGGCGAGTATTACACCAACTGAGCGAGAAATACCAGAAGATGCCTGAGGCCTATATCCAATGGCGTACAATATGACCAATGGAGCGATAATGACAAACGCGGCGCCCGAGGTAAACAGCATGAATTTTCGTATATAGATATTCATTCCCCTATAATACTCCAATTGAAACTTGTCGCCATATCCGGTATCCTCAGCCATATGTATCTGACTATACAAGAGTCTCGCGGTCTATCTGGTGAAATACCGGTATATGGGTCAAAAAACGCTTCATTACCCCTATTGGCAGCTTGTTTATTAACATCGGAGACTGTTACGCTGCACAATATTCCCGCTATTCGTGACTTATTTTCTATGAAAGAAATTATGACATCGCTTGGGGCGAGCGTTGTGCAAGAGGGGGATACGGTACACATAACGGCGACAACAGTTGCGACAAAAGAAATATCCGCTGATGTAGTTGGAATGCTGAGGGGGTCTATTTTATTACTCGGTGCGTTGCTTGGTAGAAATAAAGCGGTTACACTCCCTCTTCCTGGAGGTGATATTATAGGCGCGCGTCCTATTGATGCTCATTTAGATGTGTTTGAACAATTAGGAGCTCATGTTGAGGCAATAGATGATCATGTAACTATAGACGGGAAAGACATGAAGGCAGGTACGGTTGTATTAAAAGAATTTTCTGTAACTGCAACGGAAAACGTATTGCTGGTCGCATCTACGTTGCCGGGAACGACAACAATCCATATAGCGGCAGCGGAGCCACATGTGGTCGCATTATGTGGCCTACTACGTGCAATGGGTGCGGATATTTCCGGAGACGGTACCCATACTATTATTGTGCAAGGCATTGAGAAACTTCATGGTGCGCAGGTTACGAATATTCCTGATATGCTTGAAGCTGGATTTTTTATCTTGCTTGCAGCTGCAACACGAAGCGAGCTTACTGTTACACATGTTCCTGTTGATCATCTTTTATTATTTTTCAAAAAATGTGAAGAAATTGGAATACAGTATAAAATTTCTGGTACTAGTGTAACAGTATTCCCTAGTGAACTGAAACCGTTTAAGATGCAAGTATTACCTTTCCCTGGCATACCCACAGATTTACAAGCGCCTTTTGCAGTTATTGCAACACAAGCACATGGAAGTAGCTTAATTCATGACCCATTGTATGAAGGTCGATTTAAACATATTTTTGAACTGGAAAAAATGGGAGCCAAGGCCGTGGTGTGCGACCCCCATCGTGTGATTATTAACGGGCCAACGCAGTTAGTTGGTAGGAGGATTCCAAGTCTTGATTTACGATCTGGAGCAACGCTTATTATCGCTGGTTTTATTGCAAAAGGTACAACAACTATTGACCAAGCAGAGCTTATTGGAAGAGGATATGCGAATATTGTGCCGCGCCTGAAGGCAATTGGAGCCAATATTGAACAGCACGACTAATGGCTCTGACACGGAAAATTGCAATTGATTTGGGGACGACGAGCACCCTGATGTACGTTCCTGGAAAAGGAATTGTACTCAATGAGCCATCTATTGTTGCAGTTTCACAGCAAGACAACGCCGTGCTTGCGGTTGGGAGTGATGCGTATGCAATGATTGGCCGGACTCCTGAAGGTATTATTGTTCATCGTCCGCTTAAAGATGGAGTTATTGCTGATTATAGAGTGACGGAAGCGATGCTGCGATACCTATTAAAAAAGACGGGTGCATCTGTTCGTTTTCTGCGACCAGAAGTTTTAATTTCTGTTCCTGCAGGAATTACGAGTACGGAGCGCAGGGCAGTGGTAGATGCAACTCTTTCCGCAGGAGCTAAAGAAGCTTATTTAATCAAGGAACCCGTTGCGGCTGCTATTGGTGCTAGTATTCCTATTGGAGAAAGTTCTGGACACATGATTGTTGATATTGGAGGAGGAACTACAGAAGTAGCGGTGATTTCACTCGGAGGTATTGTAGTTGCGCATTCTGCTCGCGTGGGTGGAAATGTATTTGATCATGCAATAGCTGAGCATATTAAAAAAAGATACGGTATTGTGATTGGGGAAAAGACTGCAGAAGATATTAAGAAACAAATTGGATCGGCAGTTCCAGACGACCAGGCAGATTCATTAAGTATTCGGGGAAGAGATTTGGCGACAGGGTTACCTCGAGAAACTGCTATTTCTTCCTTTGAAGTAACAGAAGCATTGCGCGACCCTCTTTTAGAAGTATTACAGGCAATTAAATATGTATTACAAGATACGCCTCCGGAGCTTGCTGCTGATATTATTGATAAAGGCATTGTGGTCAGTGGGGGAGGAGCACTGCTAAAAAATATAGATCAGCTTATTTCACGCGCGACACAAGTGCCATGCTATATAGCTGATGATCCGCTTGTGTGTGTGGTAAAGGGGGCAGGTGCCGCGCTAGAAAACCTCGAGGCTTATAAACGAAGCATTTTACTGACGAAGTGACAACGCATAGTTTCCCCTCTCCCCATATGGGGGAGAGGGCCTAGCCCGCAGGCAGGGGTGAGGGCTGTCGAAAGCGTTGTGGGTTGCCCTCACCCTAACCCTCTCCCCAATTGGGGAGAGGGGAACGTCTAACAAGCGTCCATACAATACCAACAATCGTCAGTAAGCTAATAGTTATTCCCTCCCACATTCCTGGCGGTATATAAGAAAATTCTATTTGTGCATCTCCTGGCTCTACACTGATTGCGGGGCGATTTCGAATTTCGTTTGCGGGAATTCCATTCACGAACCAGCCTTTTGCATAGTTTGCATTTAAAATTGCATTTGTTTTTTTGGTAGTGTGTGTTTGCAGAATAACGTTGTTTGGAGTCCACGTTGTAATACTAAAGGTAGCTTTCGGATCATTATCGAAAGATAGTATGCCTTTATTTCCTTCATCGGTTATGATCTCAACTGCAGGATTTGGCCCGAGTACAGAGCAGTATGTCATGTTTCCATACCCTGCAAGTGTTGCATCGTAGCCGCGAGTATAATCTACCCCCTCGTGCCGTGTCTTGTAATCAAATGGACTGTATGCAATAGGGTATGGAGCTTTATTAATAGCTCTTGTTACATGAGGCAATACGAATGCCTGAGAGGCGAGTGGATACGCAAGGCTCATGATATCTATACTTGCTAAGGTAAGTAGAAGCATCGCAGCTATTCTCATGAGGCGAGACTGCTTTTGTATACTGTCTAAGCCGAATCCTGCAAGAAGTGACAGGGGTATAATTGCAAATAAGATAAATCGAGAGATGTTTGAGCGTGGGATAAAGGGAAGTTGATCAAACAGTGGCTTCAGGAGTGGTCCGCAAGATGATATCAGTATTGCGACCATGGCGAATATACTCAGTGTTCGGACAATGCGATTGTTTCGATATGCAATACATCCAATGATTGCAAGAATAAGAATAATGGGTCCGATATATGCTCCATATTCGTGCCACCCGCTCCCTTGATTAAGTATAATATCTTCAGCTCCATATAAAATTCTTCCTAAAAAAACATCATGAAGATTTTTCAACGTATATGCAGAACTTGCATACGCGGTATCTTGAAATTGCCGTATCCAGAGGGCGACTGGTATGAGTTTTATAGACGCAAGACCGATTGCAAGCATACCCGCGATAGTAGATATCAGCATTGCACGTTTTTTATATTGTACAAAAAATGGCATCAGAAGAAATGCTCCTGCTGTATACATAAGAAGATATATTCCCCCTTGAAAAAACATAAGAGCAAGAAGAATTGCAATACTCATTGTTGCATACATTTGTTTTTTGCCTGCACTTCTGTATGCGCTCAGCCAGAACAGTAGAACCCATGGAATATACATGGCCGCTAGTATGTTTTGATGCCCCTCGACAATTTCTAGGAGATTCACTGTACTAAACGATATCGTAAGAGAAGCAGCCAGTGCGCCTAAGACGCCTATGCCGATTTTACGGGCAAGGAACAGTATGCCAAGAGCAATAGTGGCAATGGATACATAGATCGATAGTTTTAATCCTAGTGGTGTTCCGAATACTAGTTCGAGTAAAAAGAGGGGAGAAAGGGCTGGAAATTCTGGGTCGCCGAGCGCAGATGTTCCCCCACACGTGTAGGGGTTCCAGAGTGGAAATTCGTGAAACTCTGTAATACTACTGCGAATATTTGAATGCATTGAAAAGTAATAATCCCAATCTGAAATTCCAAGATCGCCGTAAGAAAACCAGAATGGAAGAAGCGCTAATGGAGTAATAAGCACACAGAGAACAGAAGCAGCACTCCACCGATATTTAGGTAATCGTGTAACAAGAAATGCACCCAAGGCAAAAATAATTCCTACGAGTATTCCTTGCAGTGTTTCAAAGGGGAAGGGCATAAATAGTGCCTATGAATATCTTTTCGCCATTTCCCGCTGCTTTGAAATCCTTTATTTTTTTCCAAGTGGGCGGTATTTGTTTAAAGACGTTATTACCATTTGTTACTATTATTGTTTTTAGTAAATTATTCGCGAGCCATTCTTGCTCCATTTCAGGGGTTGGGTTGTCTTCATCAGGAAAATACTTTGCATCTGGGTCAAAGTAGAGTCTTGCGGGCAAATATGCTTGGTCAAATCCTATAGGGCCGGGCAATGTACGTGCTGCCCGTGCAGCTCGGTAGGTAACGGAGTCGAGCGCGACGTTTTCGTTATACCTATCCAGTTCTGCGTTTATATTCTCGAGTAAAAAAACAGCGATAATGAAAAATGGAAGTGTAGATACTGCTATGGCACTTGCAGTTGTTATTTTTTTGGCTTGAGGAATTTGCGACATGAGCGCAGTTGCAATCATGAGAACAATAATCGGATATGATTGCTGATAATGTTTTGGAAACGGATGAAACCAAGTTGCAATTCCGAGCTGAGAAAGAAGTACAATAAAAAGAACGATACCCTTCCATTTTGTTTCTATGAGAAATACCGGAACACTTCCAAAAATCCATCCCGCGGTAATAACGGGGAGAATGCCACTGAGTTGGGGTTTAAAGTAAATTGCGAATAGTGCTGCAAGGATCCATGCTACCCCTATACCTACAGAAAGTATAGATCCACTTGAAATACGTTTCGCGTATTTTAGAAGCAGATACCAAGCCCAAAGGGTTATGACAGATACTATAAACAGGGGATTTGTCAGCCGTATTCGTTCGAGGGTATCCCAAGATGGCTTCCACATAGAGCCGATAATGCCCCATGTTGCTCCTGCTGAATCTTGAAATGCGAGGAATGAATCTACTATTTGAAGTCTGTCTCCTTCAAAATATTCCGTATACAATGGATGACCATATGAAATAGTGTTATGCAGAAAAAAAGGCAATACTAGTACTAGTGCAGGTATATACATCCATGCAAATCGTTTTACTGATCTTCCGACATAACATTCGTATATAAAAGAACAGATTCCAAGTACGGCTGCAAACATAAACCCTTCTTGTCGTACCATTGCGCCGTACCCTAAGCAAAGTCCAAAGGCTACGTATATCCAGATTTTGTTTTGCGTGTATGCTTTCAAGAAAAAGAACAGCGAGGCTAGTAATAGCGCGGTATATAACGTATATGGCTCTGGGCGTAAACTTGTCCAAAAGTAATCTTTTTGAAACGCAAGAATTGCACTTGCGGTGAGTGCAGTAGGCCATGAGAGATGAAGAATTCGTGCGATTGCTGCAATAAGGATAATGCCTAAAATACTCGCAATAATTTGAATATATCGCATAACTTCCTGATCGTTAAATACACCAGATACATAAAAAGGGGTGAGAATAAGTGGGTAGCCAGGCAAGCGCTTTGTGTTTGCAAAAGGGTTTTGGAATTTGCTTATGGTTTGGCTTATAGAGAGATAGTTATATGCATCTCCTCCACTTACTCCTCCGAAGTGGGGTACTACAAATGCTCGAGATGCAAACGCAGCGATTACGATAATACCAAAAGCAATCAACCACATTTTTTTTGTATGGGGCAAAAGAGTTGATGCTGCTAAAAAAAGTGATGCAATAATTGCAATGCACACCAGTTTCCAATTAGTCGCCTTATTTTGGACAACAATTAGGGCAAATTTCCATACGGGAACCCGCTCTTGTAATGCAATTGCCGCAATGTTTTCTTTCGGATCAAAGCGCAGTCCGGTAGGGTTTTTGCTCGTGGCATCTCTTGCCGAAAACCTGATTTCAATATCATGACCGCCAGCGATGGGCTGATGTTCAAATGATGCATATGAAAACGTATCGTCCATAATAGATTCTTTTGGAATAATTTGAGTAGCGATTGTTTGCTTTGTGGACGTATTAATCACTTCTACGGTTACATCCGTTGGTGTATTTGATTTTCGTAGATTTACGAGGATGGCTCCTATTTTAAAAATGGGCCCATTTTTTATTATTCTTTCAGTTTCTGTTTTATCCGCATATAGTATGTGATGTGCGTTGTAGGAATCTACGCCGTACGAGAGGATACGATTTTGACGTACCTGTATAAAAAGAGATCCGATGAGAAGCGTTATTCCAGCCATTATAAAATATGCTCTTTTATGCATTTCTCGAGTATACCAGTTTTTGGTACTGTTTGGAGTATGTGCGGGATTGCAGGAATATGGGATAAGGCAGGGACCCCTGTTGTTGACGGGGCAATTGACCGTATGCAAAAAACGTTGGTACACCGAGGCCCTGATGATGCTGGAACCTATAGTGGCCCCGGAGTTGCGTTTGCCCAAACTCGACTTTCTATTATTGATTTGTCGCATGCTGCATCTCAGCCTTTTGTATCATCGGACTCGCGTTACGTTCTCGTTTTTAATGGAGAAATATATAATTACAAAGAACTACGGAAAAAGTATTTTGCAGAAGAAACTTTTCAATCAGATTCTGATACAGAAGTCTTACTCTTTATGCTTATTCGTTTTAAGGCGGATGCGTTACCGCATCTGCAAGGAATGTTCGCGTTTGCCTTTTTTGATACACAAGAAAATAGTCTGTTGCTTGCATGTGATGCGTTTGGCAAAAAACCATTATTTTATACATGGTCGGGAAATACGTTCTTATTTGCATCAGAACCCAAAGCACTATTCGCATCGAGGTACGTCAATGCGTTACTGGATAATGATATAGTAGCTCCGTATTTACTACATGAATATTGCCCATCTCCTGCATCTGGTTTTGCTGGAATATATACGCTAGGAGCTGGGCAATACATGGAAATTACACTAGATACTGAAAAGATTGTTCGTTGGTTTCGGATGGAAATTGTTCCTAAAAGCACCATGTTTTTTCAGGATGCAAAAGAGAAATTTGATGAACTGCTCGGATTGGCTGTTGAGCGTAGAATGGTTGCCGATGTGCCTGTCGGACTCTTTTTAAGTGGGGGGCTCGATTCTAGTACGATTGGATGGTATATGAGGCAAGTAAAAAAAGAAGGGGACATCCACTCGTGTTCTGTTGCGTTTGAAGACCCGAGTTTTAATGAAGAAGATGTTGCATCGCAAGTTGCATCTTCGCTTCGTTTTACGCATCATAGCGCTACGTTTACAAAAGAAACGTTTCTTGAGTCTTTGCATGAGCTTATTCCTGTTCTTGATATTCCCCTGGCGGATGTTTCTTTGTTACCAACCTATACGGTAAGTAAGCTCGCAAGAAAATACATGAAAGTTGTACTTGATGGTGACGGTAGTGATGAGTTTCTAGGAGGGTACGGAACATTTCAAGCATACGAACTATCAAAAAAAATGGCATGGATCTCAAAAGAGTTTTGGCAAATCGCATCTCATATTGCAGAAAAATCTTTTCCTGTGTCGCATACATATTTTTCTTTTGATTTTAAAATAAAGTCTTTTTTACGAGGTGTATCGTATGATGCCGAACGTGCTATACAAGTATGGCTTGGCGCTTTTTCGGAAAAAGAAATAAGGAGTCTTGTAAAAAAAGACACACATATTTCTCTCCAAAATATATTCAATACAGCAGATTTTGCTGTACCTGCAACTATTTTGGATCCGTTTGACAGAGCGTCGTTGTATCACGTACAGACGTACCTTCATCGCGACGTTCTTGTGAAAATAGATCGAGCTACCATGGCAGCAGGAATTGAAGCCAGGACTCCATTTTTAGATACCGATGTGGCAGAGTTCTTGTTGCGCCTCCCACCTTCCTATAAACGAAATAAACGAATATTGCGAGAACTGATGAAAGGCAGGTTGCCAGAGGTTGTTCTATCGCGAAAGAAACAAGGCTTTGGTATTCCAAGCGCTTCTTGGTTTGCGAGTGATCTTTTATCTTTTGTTGAAGATACGTTATCTCAAGAAAAAATTGAACGCACTGGCATATTTCAGTATGCGTATATTAAAAAGCTTATTGATGAACATGCGAGCAAACAGTATGACCATCGCAAAAAACTTTGGACGCTGATAGTGTTTCAGTTGTGGCATGAACGATGGATTAATGGCAAGCAAATTCCCCTCTCCCCATATCCCACTTCGCTTGCGAGCTACGCGGGACGCAGTGGGGGAAAAGGGGTGCTTTGCCGGCCATAGCTTTAGCGACGGCTGGAGGGCTGTCGAAAGCGTTGTGGGTTGCCCTCACCCTAACCCTCTCCCCAATTGGGGAGAGGGGACCACTATGATATAAATACAATATGCGCAAACTACTTATCATTTTTATTCTCTTCTTTATTGCAAATATCGCATATTTACATCGTGTGCCGGGGTTGCTTGGGGACGAAGGATCGGAGGGTCAGAATGTATATGAGCTACTACACAGTGATTCTATTACTATTATAGGCGAACGTTCCTATATTGGGCCTATTATTGACTATATTCGAATTCCCTTTATAGCAGTATTTGGATATACGGCGCTTGCACTTCGTATGCTGATGCTGAGCGCTTCTTGTATTACATTTTTTCTTGCCTATGCCGTGTTGCAAAAGTTATTTGGAAAAGATGTTGGAATGATCGCGCTTGTGTTTTTTGTATTCTCACCTATTTTTCTATTACAGCAACGCATTGGTTGGGCAATTACGCTGAATATCTTTTTCTTTTGGTTACTTGTGTATGCTCTTATGAGCAATTGGAAGCATAAGTGGTTGCTTGTTGGACTTATCGCCGGTATTGGACTTTCTAATGACGTTATTTTCTTCCCTACGCTTGTTGCTGTATGCGTTTGTTCGTTGTTTATGTATTTGTTTTCTGGGTCTATAAAAGAAAAAGCTATTTCTCTCATGTTTTCTAGCTGGCTGATTGTTGTGGGCTTTGTTGCGGGTTTTGGTACGCAAGCAGCAGTACTACTATTGTTTACAGAAGATCAGGGGAGTAGAAGAGAAGTAGTTGCAGGGCTTAGCAGCCGTTTGGAAGACTATCTCCCGTCTCTTCCTCTGTATATTTCCGGGACGTCATATGTTGCCAGGTATACTGGAGTAGAATTTTCGCCGTTTGCTATATCTACTATCACACTTACTCTCTGCATTGCTATTTTTATTAGTCTATTTCATAAAAAAAGAATATATATACTCACATTTCTTGCTGGTCTCGCTATTCATAGCTATTTATTACTGTATATGGTTGATCGATTTACGTTACGGTATTTTGCATCGTTTTCGATGATAGTGTGGTTGCTTGCAGGCGTGGGGCTTGGAGTTTTCTTGAAACGCTTATTGCCAATTCGAGCTATGCATGTAGCTCCTGTTATACTGGCAGTTCTCCTTATGACATGGACGGCACATACAACGCTGATTCCGTTTTTGCGCACAGGAGGAAGTCTGCAAGAGTTTTCTTTAGGAAATAGAAACGATAAAGCATCTGCATTTGTGGATATTCGTCCACTGGTATCTTGTATACGAGGAAATGGAATTGTATATGGGGCGTCGCAAGATATCTTCGATAGATTACAGTATCTTGCCCGCGGTAATGATCAGATTGAGATAGTCGACGGTGAACATAAAAAATCAGCAGAGTTTACAATAAGCTACAAAAAACCAGACGATGCATTTACGCGTGATGAAACTTCCATATGTCCCGATATTCCGTTTTTTAAAGTTGTGAAGAAGTAGAGTTAATAGTTCCCCTCTCCTGTTCTGGGAGAGGGCCTAGCCAGCAGGCAGGGGTGAGGGCTGTCGAAAGCGTTGTGGGTTCCCCTCTCCCTAACCCTCTCCCCAATTGGGGAGAGGGGAACTACTCTTTCAACCGATAAATCCAAATATACGGAATCCCGTTCAGCTCAATAATTTTTTCTGGTTTTTTGTTTGTAAATTGTTGTAATACGTCTGTTTCCCAAGAATCATCACTTCGCCCATACAT
>Ga0209542_10009310_pt1 | contig 18056 bp, 18 predicted proteins | sample RifCSPhighO2_01_FD_184028 | JGI IMG/M metagenome (GOLD analysis project Ga0209542, IMG submission 184028) | Soil microbial communities from Rifle, Colorado - Rifle CSP2_plank highO2_0.1 (SPAdes) (version 2) | ecosystem: Environmental > Terrestrial > Deep subsurface > Rock core/Sediment ...
GGCAGGTAATCCGGATGAGGTTTTTGATTATGAGAAATATTTGGAATTAGCTAAAAATGAAAAAGTTGTAGCTATAGGGGAAACAGGATTGGACTACTACAGGCTAGGTTCTAGTGACAAGGTTCTAGTGACTAGTGAAGAACAAAAGCAACAAGAAATAAAAATAGAAAAACAAAGACAAAAAGATTTGTTTATTAAACATATTGAAATTGCTATAGAGACAGGAAAATCACTTATGATACATGCAAGACCAGCAAAAAATAGCATGGATGTATATGAAGATGTATTAGATATTTTAGAAACCTATCAGCAAAAAGCAAAAAGCCAAAAGCTAGCAGCTAATTTTCATTTTTTTGTTGGAGATATAGAAATAGCAAAAAGAATAGTAAAAAATAATTGGACTATGTCATTTGATGGGCCAATTACATTTACAAAAGATTATGATGAAGTTATTAAATCAATTCCATTGGAAAATATAATGGCCGAGACTGATGCCCCTTTTGCAACACCTGTACCATATCGTGGGCAAACAAATTATCCGCAATATGTTGAATTTATTTACAAAAAAATCGCAGAAATTAAAGAAATTTCAATAAATGAATGTAGAGCTCAAATTTTAAATAATGTAAAACGAGTATTTGGGATTTAAGAATCCCCACCTGACTAAGGAGGGGGTAGGGGGGTGGTTTTCTTGTAATTTATTAAAATATGTGCTATATATAGACCATGCAAAAGAATAAAGAAGACATGCTAGTCAAGGTCTACGAGCTTGGCTACCATCTCATCCCAACCCTTGCGGAGGAAGAGATACCACAGTATGTCAATAAAATAAAAGATCTGCTCGACTCGTACGGAGCAGTTATTATTAGTGACGAGTCCCCAAAACGCATAGATTTGGCATATACAATGCACCCAAGCGTTAAAAACAAAAAACAAAAATATAATAAAGCATATTTTGGTTGGATAAAGTTTGAAACAGATACTGAGTCAATCGAGGCTTTCAAAAAAAGTATCGATGATATAGATGAAATTTTTCGTTCACTTATAATCATTACTGTTCGAGAAAATACAATGGCTCCTAAAAAACTTTTTGTAAGTACAAAAAAACATACAACACGCAGTGGCAGTGAAGATGAAAAAATGGATATCGCAGTTGTCGACAAAGAAATAGATGCTTTGATCGAAGATCCTAAAGATGAAGTTTTAGATGTTAAAATTCTTGATAATGATATAATAGAAGATGTGCCATTAGTAGAAGAAAATAATTTATAAATATATGTACTATAATCAAGCTCTTATAATAGGGAACCTAACTCGTGATCCAGAATTAAAAGTTTTACCTAGTGGTATAAAAGTCGCTACATTTAGTATCGCTACTAATCGTACATGGAAAAATCCACAAGGTGGAAAAGAAACAGCAACAGATTATCACAATGTAGTTGCATTTGGTAATCAAGGTGAGACAATTGCTAAATTTATGAAGAAAGGCAATATCATGATGATCAATGGCCGTATGCAAACCAGGTCATGGGATGGTCCAGATGGAACAAAAAGATACCGTACAGAAATAGTTACTGATGGATTCCAATTTGGTCCACGAACTACAAATGGTAGTGAAATGGGTGTATCTGGCCCAAGTGCATTTAACCAATCAAGTCCAACCGATGATGGTTCACAAGCTGGTATTGATGATTTTGGTCCGATCGATTACCCTGCCGAAGATAATAATTTAGAAGACATACCGTTCTAATATGAAACAAGATTTTTTTACCTCCAATAATTTAAAGTTTGTCGACTGGAAAGATATAGAACTTTTGAAAAAGTTTTTAGCTCCAAATGCTCGATTGCTTTCTCGTCGTAAGACAAATTTAACTGCCAAGAATCAACGCAAGATGGAAGAAGCCGTCAAACGCGCTCGATTTATGGGACTTCTCCCATTTATCGCAGCTTAAATCTTAAAATTTTAAAATATAGTATTCCGCTCTCTTGTCCTCGTTATCACTGCGGATGTTCGCTCTACACTATATTTTAAAATTTAACAAAAGCCCTATAGTGGGGCTTTTGTGTTATATTATAAAAATGGAAAAGAAAAACAATAGTATTAGAATAATGCAAAAATGCGCAAAAATAGGAGATAGGATATTTAGTAAAGTTTGTATAGAACTCAAAAAGCATACTCTTAAAACTGAAATCGAACTAGCAAATTTTATAAAAAGTGAAATAAAAAAGACAGGTGCGGTAGAAGCATTCCCAGTGATAGTTACAAGTGGTAAACGAGCCGGAAACGATATTCATCCAATTCCAACAAATTCAAAATTGTCCGGATTTGTAATTATTGATTTTGGTATTAAATATGCCGGATATTGTAGTGACATGACAAGGACTATATATGTCGTAAGTCCTAATTCTAAAGGAAAAACCAATAAACCTACAAAACTTGAAATTAGTCTATACAATACAGTCTTAAATGCCCAAAATGGCTCGATAAAGTACTTTAAATCTGGTTTTCCAGTAAGTAGTTCTGATGCCTATGTAAGGGGATTTTTAGCTAATAAAATCGTGAGGCAAGGCCTCACGACAAAAACTCTAGACAAATATTTTATCCACACACTAGGTCATGGTATAGGCAAAAAAGTCCATGAAAAACCAAAGATTTTTTATAAATCTCATGAAGTTTTTAAAGCCGGCCAAATGGTAACCAGCGAACCAGGAATCTATATACCCAACAAATTAGGCATAAGAATCGAAGATATGTATTTAATTACTGACGATAAGCCAAAACAAATCACAAAAAGCAGTAGGGAATTGCTAGTTTTTTAAAATAGTTTATCCACAGTTTAATTTGACTTAATAGTCTATATTAAGGTATATATTAAATATGACTTATGTCACAAAAAACTTCGGTTACCGTCGCTATAACTCATCATTATTGGTGGTTAGTTTTTGTGCATAAATATGACTATATAAAAAAAGATATACATAAACACGAGCCACTAATGTAAATTAGTAGGCTCGTGTTCTTTTTATTGTTCTTTTAAAAATATTAAATTGGTTATACGGGGCGATTCTAGAAGCCCCGACTAACCAATTTAATAATAAATAAAATGAAAAACGAATTCAAAACAAAAGAATTATTGAATGAAAACATTCAAACCTTTATAATAGGTAGTTGGCATATCAGAGTATTACCTAAAGAAATTGTTATTTCAGGAAATGAAAAATCACAATTAGAATCCATGGCATTGTTTTGGTCTAAAAGTTTTAACCTTAAACATAAAAATTGGATGGTAAAAAATTTTTCTGTTCCATCTAATATAATAAGATTTGATTATGTTTTAAACGATCAAGGAGATATAAATGTTTTTGAAATAGAAGATCGTCCAGCTGGATTTGAAATAAATGCTCTCGTATCACCTTATACAGATAATTCATTTTTATTATCACTATCAGAACTATCTAATTACACAAAAAAGCCAATTGGTATTTGTGTATCAAAAGGTAGAATGTTTAATTCCGATGATTTTTTTTGGGTACAAAGATTTTCTAAATTTAATATGAATTTAGAAAATTCTAAATTTGTTTTTGGTGAATTTCCTAAAAATCCAGAAGATTATTTATGGTTTGTAAGGTCTTTAAGACATGAAAAAGAATATTATGATTTAGAAAAATATTCTTTTTCAACAATCAAATATGAAGGTGATAAATCTTATGGTTTAAAAATGGGGTTGTACAAAACTATTCCAGAAGATATTTTATGGGATAAACCTTTTGTTTTTAAACCAGAATCTGGGTGTCGTTGTGAAAATGTACACATGTATCACCCAAAACAACCTGGTGGTGGATTTTCAACTCGTTCTAAAATAGAAAGAGCTATAGAAAATGGAGATGTTAAATATATTCAACCATATTATGAACCAGAGCATCCAGATTTTTTACCCAACGGTTATTCTATGCTTCGTAGATGTTATTTGATTTTTGACATAGACACTTTATCCTACAAAGTAGTTGGTGGTCAATGGGAAGCTAGACCAAAATGTCATAAAATACATGGAGCCAGTGATGCTGTTTGTGGTCCATTAGTTCTTTAATCTTTAAAATTAAATTTTAACGCCTTTTTATAAAGGCGTTTTTTTATGCTAGTATATATCTATGTGTAGAATGTTGGCATATGATGGTGATTTAAATTCTAAAGAATATCAAGAAATTCTGGCATCTTTTGCTATTCTTGGAGAGAATGGTTGTGTACCTTGCGGTATAGAAAAAGGTCATTTAGATGGTTGGGGGATTCATAGTAGCGATACTAAGGATAGTATCTACTTTAGAAGTATTAATTCTGTAGATAAAAAAAATCTTTTAAATAAAGCCAATCAATTAAATAATGACTATGGTCAAACAGTAGTTCATTTACGAAAAGCCACAGTTGGTAAAAATGCAATTTGTAATACGCATCCATTTATGCGAGCAGGAATTAGCTTTTCTCATAATGGTTCAATTCATGCTTTTCCAAATAGTACTTTTATTTCTGATAGGCATTTTCGTGAAGGTCATACAGACTCAGAAACATTTTTTATGAGGATTATTGATCGTATAAATGGTCAAATTGGGGATTCAAGTTTGGATAATATTAAAAATGCCCTATTAGAAGAAATTGAAGAAATAAAAAATATTAGTGAATGGACATCTTTGACATGTTTAATAAAATCACCTAATGGTATAATAATAAATTATCTATGGAATGAAAAACACCCAGATGTAGAAAAATTAAAATTAAACGAGTATTATACATTTTATATTGGAAAAAAAGAAAATATTACAGTTATTTCTTCCGAGATTTTAAATGTTGATGGTTTTATTTGGGAAAAATTAAACAATGATACCGTATTAGTTTTGCCTTTTAAAATTGATAACGAATTATCGCGGTCGTGATAAATTGTTATAAATAATTTCTATTCATGAGTTTGGATGAATTGTTTAAAAAATATTTCGTGTAATATGCTTAAACATAATGAGAATATGATGTGATAAAAAACCATTAATATATTATAAAATAAAAAATTTTCTTTTATTTTATAATTATTTATATAGCGTCGTATTGGACCTGAGGCAACTATGATTGGTGCGTAGATGCTCATAAGAAATACAGAAACAACCGTACCAATTAATTGAATTTTCATTATTAGTTTTAATATTATGTATATAATTGTGATTTTTAAAATTATCATATTTTTTTATTTAAATTTATAAAAATGAGCCGACTTCCTATAAGTCGGCTCGGTGCTTTTGGCACTAAGGAGCTACTCCTTAGTTGTTGTGTCCCCAACCTCTTTCAGAAGAAGACCAATGTGCGTTGTAACAATAGATGTTTTTCATGTTTTCCACCTCCTTTCTTTTGTTTTTCCTTTTATCATATAAACAACATTATTTATATGGAATTACCTATGGGCTAGATAACTGCTTTTAAAGAACATAGGTTTTAAGATCTTTAGTATATACTAGCATACTAGTACGCTATATACAAATCTAGACCCTGTGGATAACTTAAAACCCCTTCGCAAGTAATAAACTTGAGAAGGGGTTATATTTGATGTGCGTTTAGGTGCGCGTCAAAGACAATCCTTTTCCAAGTTTGGAGATAGGATTGTGATGATGCATAGTTGCAGATAGTTTGCCAAGCACAGTGCGATAACCACCAATTGGCCCACGAAGCCATTTGGCAATACGAGCAATAGTGGTGGATGAGAGACCGGTTTTGTCGGTAATGTCAGTATATGCAGTTTTGTTAGATAGCAGGCGAGCAGCCTCAAGACGACGAGAGAATTCCATAATCTCATCTGCTGTGAGTAAGTCACGCAAGAATGCCTCGGCCTCGATTGATGAGTCGATATAGACGAAAGCATCGACTAATTGCTGTACTTGTTTGTTTTTCCATGAAATATCTTTCATTACTCCACTTTAGCAAAGTAAAGTACTTTAGTCAAATAAAGACCTGTGGATAACTTTGGTATTGACTTTGTGCGCACAATGTATATACTTAAAATATGACTACTTTAAATATAAGAATTGATGAAAAGGTAAAAGCCAGTGCTCGCAAAACATTTGCAAGCATAGGTCTTGATATGTCTTCGGCTGTTAAACTTTTTTTACATCAAACAGCTCTACAAAAAAAACTTCCTTTTCAGGTTTTAACTGCAAATGGCTATACTCCAGAATTTGAAGCAGAGATTAAAAAAGATATAGAAGAAACCATGGCTGATTTAAAAAGTGGAAAGATAAAAAAATATTCATCTGTCGAACAATTGCATCGTGATATTCTTAAATAGTTTATTTTATGCTTTATGTAGTTTATTCAAAAAAATACAAAAAGTCATTACGAAAATATGTCTCATCAGGATCATTTCCTAAACAGGAATTAATTGATGTTGTGAATGATTTAAAAAATAGAAAAATATTACCCATTAAATATAATGATCACCAATTAAAAGGTGATTTTGATGGAACAAGAGAGTGTCACATTAGACCAGATATTTTATTAATATATCAAATAAAAGATAAAGAACTTATACTACTTTTAGTAAACATAGGCTCACATTCTAAACTTTTTTAAATCCTATCTATTTTTGCTGCTAGTATAAAATCATTTCCGGACAAGCCATCAATTGCATGTGTGGATAACTTTATGCCGACTTTGCCCCAAGATAGTTCTATATCTGGATGGTGGCCTTCAGCTTCCGCAATAAGACCTACTTTATTTGTAAAATCTAATGCTTGTTTAAAATTTGTAAATTTGAATTCACGATAAATAGATTTTATATCATCTGGCAGTGTCCAATTCGGAATTTTTTGGATTAGTATTTCAGCGCTAACTTTATCTATTGGTAACATACCACCTTCACATGGCGCACAATGGCCTGCTTGTAGATTATTTGGGTCGTAGTTTTGGTTCATGAAATTATTATAGCACACCTCACCCTTGGTCCCTCTCCATTAAATGGAGAGGGAAATGTTGTAGCTTTATACTATAAGTTTATATTAATATTACAACTATTATTTCATATATTCTATATAACCACACTCCCTTCTCTTGATAAGGAGAAGGGTTGGGGATGAGGTGCTGCTAGTAAATTGTTTAAGAGACGCGCTCGACATATTCCCCAGTGTCAGTATTGATTCGGACAACTTCGCCTTCGTTTATAAAAAGTGGGACTTCGGCTTGGGTTCCGTTTTCCAATGTTACGCGTTTGTTACCGCTATTGGCGCTATTGCCTTTTATTGCCGGAGGAGCCTCTTTGATTATATATTCCATTTTAATTGGTAGTTTAATGCCAATTGTTCGCTCTTCATCTTCAAAATCAAAAATCATAGCTTCAACCTCGGTATTGTCTTTGAGCCATTTTTTAGTTTCGCTAACAAGAGATTCGTCTAATTTAAAACGATCTGCTGGGTTTTTAATATCACAAAACCAAAATTCCGATCCCTTTGAATAAAGAAATTTTATTGGGCGCTTTATTATATCAGCTTCTTCAACAGTATCTGATGCATGAAAAACAGTATTAACTCCACGGCCAGATATCAATGACCGCATCTTAACCTGGTTTTGAGGTTTTCTTTGTTGAGTCCGCGCAACATGATTGTCTAGTATTGTATAGGGCTCATTTTCATAAATTATGATTTTGCCCTTCTTGATTTCATTATAATCTAACATAGTCTTATCCTAACAGATTACAGACTTTTTTCAAGCTAAAAAAATAAGCTTTTGTAAATTGCTTCACCAAATAATCTTTTTGAAAAGTCCTCGGGTTGGCTCACCAGACATTTCCAAAAAGTTCATTTGGTTTCGCTTCCAGGCATTTATTAAAGACTTATTTTAGGAAGTTATTCGTCTGAAGTAGCACTAGCTTTTACAAAGCTTGATTGCATATTTTCAAATTGGTCTTTAATATCATTTAGAATTTGTTTGGAAATTTTTGGATTTTCACGCAAGAATGTTCGGGATGCGTCGTAACCACGAGCGAGCTTTACTTCTTCTTCGCCTTTGCCAGGTTTAACTGGTTTGTAAACATATGACTGTCCAAGTTTTTCAATGACTTTACATTGTTCACCCAATGCTAACAATTCACCTTCGTGCGAAATGCCTTCGCCATAAATTATATCAAATTCAGTTTGCTTGAAAGGCGCTGCGACTTTATTCTTTACAACTTTTACGCGTGTACGAGAACCCACAACTTCTTCACCTTTTTTAATTTGAGCAATACGACGAATATCAAGACGAATAGATGTGTAGAATTTCAAAGCTTTTCCACCCGGAGTAGTTTCTGGATTCCCAAACATAACTCCAATTTGCATACGGATTTGGTTAATGAAAATTACCACAGTATGTGATCGCGCCACAATTGCTGTTAATTTACGCAATGCTTGTGACATAAGACGAGCCTGTTTACCCATATGACTTTGCCCCATATCACCTTCAATTTCATCTTTTGGAGTCAATGCTGCGACCGAATCAATAACCACAACATCAATTTTACCTGACCTGATCAAAGCTTCGGTAATTTCCAAAGCTTGCTCACCATGGTCCGGTTGAGAAATTAAAAGATCATTTATTTTTACACCAAGATTTTTTGCATACTCGGGATCCATGGCATGTTCGGCATCTATATATGCACAAGTTCCGCCTTTTTTCTGAGATTCAGCAACAACATGAAGTGCTAGTGTTGTTTTACCACTTGACTCTGGTCCAAAAATTTCAATAATTCGTCCACAAGGTAAACCACCAATACCGAGAGCCATATCAAGTCCAACAGAGCCAGTTGAAATTACTGAAAGATTTATTTTAGGAGCATCACCCAATTTCATAATCGAGCCTTCGCCATATTTCGATTGGATAGATCGCAGTGTTGCCTCTAATTCATTTGAACCGATTTCACCTTTTGGTGCTTTTTTTACTTTTTTTGTTATTGCCATATTTTAGGTTTTTATCTAATAAATTATTTATATTTAACGAGACGCGACTTCGATAATTTTTATTTCTTGTTCATCTTCTTTGTCTTTACTTTCATCTTTTAACTTTTCACTTTCAACTATTTCTGGTGGGCTGTATTCTTCATTTCTTGTTATTTTATTTCCAGTCATTACTATTTCTTTTGTATGGACTTTACCTCGGATATCAATAGCTTCAAGTGTTATACGATTTATCCCAGGATTTAACATTACTTCATCTGTAAAACTTCCATCTGGGTCAATCAAAATTGCTCGGCCATTGATAGACAGTGTACGAGCATGCATAGCACTACCATTAACTGTCAATGCATTGTTATATTGATCATTTTCAATTACTTTTGCTGTAATTATTTCTACTCCGTTAATAATTGGGATAGCTCGAAAAATTCCGTAGCCAATAACAACAAAAGCAAATACAAAAAGAATCGTCTTCCATAATTTTGCCTGAATGCTGTTGATTGAGTGCGTCATTTAGTTAGTTTAAAGTTAAAAGTTTATAAAGTTACAAGTCATCACTATTGTTTCGAACACCGCCAAGAACTTCTCGTGGTTTTGCACCATCCGATGGTCCTATTATACCACGCTCTTCAAGCATATCCATCAGCCGTGCTGCTCGGGCATAACCCAGCTTTAATTTCCTTTGCAAGTATGAAGTTGATGCTTTTCCTGCTTCTAATATGGCTTCTTTGGCTAATTCATACATTTCATCATCGTCGCCACCCCCGTCGTCCATACTTGCGGAAAAAATATCAGTTGTATTGCCATTACTGTTGGATGTCGCAAAATCAACCCCGTTTGGAAGCTCATCTTTATATGAATTTATAAGATATGATACGACGGCTTTGACTTCTTCTTCGGATATAAATGCGGATTGTAATCTTTCTGGCTGAGGACTGTCGCTGGATAAATACAACATGTCTCCACGGCCCAATAATTTTTCGGCACCTGGTTGGTCAATGATAGTTCGAGAATCAATTTGAGATGCAACTTGTAAAGCGATTCTGGTTGGGATATTGGCTTTGATAAGTCCGGTAATAACTTCTACACTTGGTCTTTGGGTTGAAACTACAAGATGTATACCCACTGCTCGCGACATTTGGGCAAGTCTTACAATGCCGGCTTCTAATTCTCTTGGGTATGCTTGCATCAAGTCGGCCAATTCATCTATAACTATGACTATATAAGGCATTGGGTCTGATTCTGCGTTTCGTTTCAAAATAGTGTTATGGTACGACTCGATATCGCGAACTTTTGTCGATTCCAAAATATCATATCGACGATCCATTTCTTTGTGAGCCCATTTTAATGCCATGATAGCTTGCTTTGGTTTTGTAATAACTGGTGAAAGTAAATGTGGGATACCATTATATAGTGTTAGCTCGACTCTTTTTGGGTCAACAAATATTAATCGCAAAGCATCGGGGCCATTTCTATACAATAGTGATGTTATCAATGTGTGTATACTGACAGATTTACCAGACCCAGTAGTACCAGCAATTAATGCATGAGGCATTTTGTTAAGGTTTGCAACAACTGACTTGCCGGACAATCCTCGGCCCAGTGCAACCAATAGTGGTTTTTTACCTTCTTTAAAATCAGGATCACTAAACAAACTGGCAAGCCCAACCATTGATTTTGTTTTGTTTGGAATTTCTATACCTACCAGAGATTTTCCAGGAATTGGAGCTTCGATACGAATTGGGTGCGCGGCCAATGCCAATGATAAATCTTGTTGCAATGCAACTATGCGTGCAAGCTTTACACCTTGGGCAGGTTTTAATGCATATCGTGTTACTGTTGGTCCAACTGTAATTTCATCCATTTCAACACTGATACCAAAATTCAATAGTGTTCGTTTTATAATATTTGAATTGGCTTTGATATCACCAACATTTGGTTTGCCTTTGTCGGTTTCCAATAATGACAATGGTGGGGGAATGTACGATTTAGCGAAATCGTGTCGCGTACCGTCCGCTGAAACGCGACCGTTTTTATGGGCTTTGATTTCAAAGTTTGCCGGCTCGATATCAGTCATACCACTGACTTTTATGTTTTCATTTTGTACAGGTTTGGTAACTTTGGTCGGTGTCATGTTTGATCTTAGCTCATCACTAATGCCCATATTTGTATTTGGAATTTCTGTGTCAACATCTTCTTGTGTATCAAATTCTTGTTCAAATTCGTATGATTCGTCTTCGTTATTTGAGTCAGATTTTCGAGTAAATTTTAACCAATTTGGTAATTTGAAGTTTTCAAAGATACCACCGAATTTAAGATGTCCGGTATCGGAAAGTACTAAAATACAAACAATCAATATTCCTGCCAACATCACACCAGCTGTGATTGCTCCAATTTGTTGTTTCAATGAGACTGCTAAAACATCGCCAGCAAGTCCACCCAAATGTGCCACTGAACCCAAAATATTTAACAGTGCAAGTAATACAAATATAGATACGAAAATTAAAATGCTAGGTAATAATTTAAAATGAATTTGTTTTTTAAGGACTAATCTTGTACCCATTATTCCAAATAAAACTGGTAGCAATGGGTATGCAATTCCAAACAAATTGTACAGTTTTTGGTACAAATTTTTACCAAAATTTCCGGCTTGTCCAAATGGTCCAAGAATTAAAATAAAGGTAATTACAATTAAAATAACTCCACCAATAATCTTTTTTGTGTCGCCTGAAATTGGTCTAATTTCAGGCATTGAAAATTTGGGCAAAGACAAGTCTTTGTCTTTAATTCCAAAGAGCTTTCCATTTTTTTTATTTCGTGTTTTTGGCATGTGTAAATATCATAAATTATCTATCTATTATATGATTTTATACGCTAAAACAAAAGGGGATAATTATTAGCTTTTAGCTGTTAGGTTGAAGGTGATAGTGATAGCTTCAGCTGACACCTTGCGCTCTGTCCGCAAGCATGTATAATGGGTTTATTAATTCTAACGGACATCGATGTCCGATAGAAAATTATAAAGGACATTGATTATAATATGCTGGGATTAGAAAATACTAAAATAACAAACAAGTCTTATAATGCAACGGTTTCCTATCGGACATCGATGTCCTTGATAAAGAATCTACAACAAATTACTATGGCTATATACATGGTAACGGATTGTGTCGAGGAAGGTGAACCACTGCGTTATCAAGCTCGCGAAGCTGTGTTAAAAGCAATGGCAGCTATTACAAATGTTCTTGGAAATATTCAAACAAATAGTAATCAATTTCGTATTGCTCATGCACAAATGATACTGGTTCGCGAACACATAAATATACTTGAAATCATGGGCTTTGTTAGTACTATGAATGCTTCAATTTTAGTCGCCGAAATCGATCGTTTTATATCCAGTTTAGACACATCTATTTTAGATACGGATTCACCGCACAATGCTCATGTTTCGATGCGAAATGATATGTCATATGGTGTTGATTTAGGTGAGCTTTTTTATAACAAAAATGACCAAAATTCTGGTGCGAATTCTGCGACTAATTCCCCTCGACAGGGGTGGACTTTTGATAAAAAGGACGGGGTGGACAATAGCGGAAACAATGGGAAAAACACAATCCACCCCACCCTAAAGGGTACCCCTCAAGAGGGGAATTCCGTACAAGGGAACTCTTTAAACAACTCCTTTATCAAGCTTGAAAACCAAATGGGCAGACTGAAAAGACGCACCCTTATTTTAAAGCTTTTCCGCGAATTACCATCACCATCTGGCAAGAAAGAATTGACCTTAAACGAGCTTGTGGACAAGTATAGTCGCTATGGTGGCGAGGGTATAGTTGGTGAAAAAACAATACAAAGAGAACTGTTGGAAATGACCCAAGATGGCACCCTTGAAAAGCTTGGTACAAAACGCTGGGTAAAATATAGACTGGTGCATTCCTAACCTCGCACCTCTCATTTTTTAGCACACCCCACCCCTGCTTATTCAGCTAGCCCTCCCCTTGGCAGGCGGAGGGAACTCAGTCGCTAAAAACTAGAACCTAGAAACTAGTTACTAGAACCTAACTTATGTGGATAACCTTGCGAAAATATATAGCATTGTGATATACTACTTTCGTAGACAGTTTTTGACTGTATCTACACAATCGGACCGATCATTGAAAACTGAATATCGAAATAAAACATCGTGAACTCAGTTCGGTTTTCGTATGTGCCTGATTGTTTTTATTTTTAAATAAAATTACAAATAAAATTTATAGTCAGGGATAGACACTTACGAATATCGTTTTCAATTGTCGGCATCCGTATCGGCCCTGTCGACAAGGCAGATAGTATTGTATATAGTTTAATGTACTTTGGTACTATTACACTGTTGCATTATTTCTGAGCAAAACTAGCTATTCATTTAGTTAGGGATGCGCCAATGCCCCGAAAATAATTCTAATTTTTATTTAGGGGCGCATATGTTTCGCGTACTGCATACTATATCTAATGCGCGTTCCATTTATTTCATGGAAGAATATTCTTAAAAAATATTCAATATAATAATCTCGGATAGAGGAGTTTATTATAAGAAATTTTCAAACTGCACAAATCGTTTATTACTTAGTTTATCCGTGCGTAAGCATTAGGGTTTCAGTGCGCAAGCATTGGTTTGTAAATTAAATTTATTTACATTTTTACGAAGTGTCGAAATAAACATAAATCGTGCATCGTAGTGTACATATATATACAATGATAGATTGTGTGTGTAGGTATAATTACAAAAAAATTCTTTTTATTATGATTAAGTCAAAAATAATCGCTTTCGTTGCTGCTGTCGCACTTTCTGGTGCTTTGGCACTAAGTGCATCTGCAGCGTTTGTATTTAATACAAACCTTGGATTCGGAATGCGAAATACTGATGTTACAGCTCTTCAGTTAAGACTTAACGCAGAGACTGGTTCAACATTGCCTGGTACGACTTACTATGGTTCGTTAACACGAGCTGCAGTAATCGCTTACCAAAAAGCAAAAGGAATCACTCCTGCTGTAGGTTTTACTGGTCCTATAACACGCGCGGCTCTTAATGGATCTACAGGTACAACATTTGCACCTGGTGACTGTCAATCAGCTTCTGGCTTTGACAGTTTGTCAGGCAAAGCATGTTACGCAATTAGCGGAGGTTCCGCTTCTTTTGGCCCACCAGATTGTACTTCAGCTACAGGCTTTAGTCGTCTAACTGGCCAAGCATGTTACGCAGTTGGTTCAGGTGCTCCTGTTACAGGTTCTGCAATTGCTGGTCTATCTACTGATACACCAGTAACCTCTTCTTTAGCTGATGCTGGAAATGCAAACTTTACAAAGTTCTATGTTTCAGCAGGAGCTACAAATTTGTCTATAAATAGTATTCGTGTTACACGATATGGTTTATCAACAAATACTAGCCTTGAAAATATAAAAATTCTTGATGGCAATGGAGTTCCTTTGACTACATCAGGAACTCTTAATTCCAATGGTCAAGTAAACTTATCATTTACCCCAGCAATTGTTATACCAGCAGGTACAACAAGTCAATTCTTTATCCGTGCAGGATATCTTGATGGAACAGCTGGTGGTATGACTGCTTCACTTGGTATTGCTTTAGCTTCTGATATAAGTGCAACACAAACAGTAAGTGGTTCATTCCCAATCATGGGAAATATTGTTGGTTCTGTTGCTCTTACTATTGGTTCTGTTTCTGTAACTAATGATGGGTCTGTTGGTGACGACACTCCAGATGTTGGTAATGCAGATGTTGTTTTAAACAAATTTAAAATCACTACTGGTTCAACTGAAGCTGTAACAATCAGTCAAATCTCTGTTGAAAAACAAGGTTCTGCTGGTTCTGCTGATGTTTCCAATATTGAACTTTATGATGTAACACATAGTGTATCACTTGGTACAGTTACTTCATGGAATGCTCAAGGTATTGCAACTTTCAATGGTTTGAATCTTGCTATTGCTAAAGGTAGTGATGTTCGTTTAAAAGTTATGGCCGACGTTGTTAATGGTTCTGGTCTAACCCTAAATGCAGATCTTACTGATGGTTCTGATGTTCGTGTTATCGCTCGCGGTAATGATTATGGTTTCTTTATCACTCCTACCATCACTGGTTCATGGAATGGTCAAGGTTCAAGTAATCAAACAATCGCTTCCGGTGCTCTAACGATTGCTAAGTCTGTTTCTACCCCAGCAACAGGAAATGTTACAAAGGGTAATGATCGACTTATCTCTGTTTTCGATGTAATCGTAAACGGTGAGGCAGTTCGTATTACATCATTCAAAGTTGGATTTAATCTTGCAACTATGACAGATAGTGAAATCTCAAATGTACGTTTGAAGAATTTCACTACTGGTGCAGTTCTAGGTGGACCTAACTCGGTTTCAACTACTGATTATGATCCAAATACTAGTTCTAGTTACGAAGCAACTGCAACATTTACTGACACTATGGAATTCCCAGTTGGAACAACAAAGGTTGGTCTTTATGTAGACATTGCTAGTACTGTTTCTGGTAGTGATACTATTATGGCTGGTCTTCCAGATGCTGATGCTGATATTACTGCTAAGGGTGTTATTTCTAATGACACTATTACAGCAGCACCATCTGCAGCTGAAGTAAATGGTAATGTACTTACCCTTCAGGCTGGGTCACTTAGTGCTACAACTCTAACAAGTCCAGTATTAAGTCAAGTTGTAAAAGGTTCACAAGATTATCTATGGTCAGAAGTTAGTCTTTCTGCTGCAAACTCTGGTGAAGATGTAGAAGTTACAGCTCTTGTTGTCGAGGATACCCTTGGTGACGCAGCTGACGATTCTTCTACAATCGACAATATGGAAATTTGGGCAGACCTTACTTCTGCTAATTGTTCTTCTGCTATCGCAGGTTGTAACACTAGAACTGATGCTTATGAAACAAAAATTTCTAACACAGAACAACCAGATGATAGTGGAGCTACTGACGAAACACACAGTATTACACTTTCACAGACACTTACAATTCTTAAAGATGGTTTCGTAAAAATCGCAATCATTGCTGACCTTTCAGCAAGTTCAACTACTGGCGATACACATGCTATCTCTTTAGACACTGATGCTGGTGATGTTACAGCAAATGGTAAGACTACAGGTGCTACAATTTCAGTTACTCCTACTGGTGCAGGTCAAGTTATGACCGTTGATGCCGGTGGTGCGCTTACTGTTTCTGTAGACTCTTCTTCACCAAAAGCAAGGGTTGTTCTTGACGCTGGTCAAGCAGCTACTAATCCAGTTCTTGGTACATTCCGTTTAGCTGCTAACTCTGATGAAAGTCTTGAATTAGATAGCTTCAAGATTACTGATGATGGATCTGATAATGTTATTGAAACTTATTACTTCCAAGCTTACAATACAACCGGAACTACCGCTCTAGGTCCAGTTGTTGAGGTTCCAGGTGGAGCTACAGCAACAGCATATTGGTCTGATGGTGCAGTTACAATTCCAAAGAATAGTCATATTCTAATGAAGGTTTCTGGTAAAACAGCCAATGTAGATAGTTCAGCTGCTGCCAACGAGGGTACAGTTCAAGTAACTGTTGCTGCTGATAACACAGATATTGTTACAACCGGTCTTGCTTCAGGAACTACTATTAATGGTGGTGGATCAACAAATTACGATGCAACTACTCACTTTGTCTTCCAGTCTTACCCAACATTTGAATGGGTAACAAATTCTTCTGCCGCTGTTGGAACAATAACTGGTAACACTAACCAATTGTTAGGAAAACTTAAGATTACTGCAGTTGGAAATGAAGACGTCTCGTTCTTGTCAGGTTCAACAAGTGAAATTAGATTCCAAGCTACTTATGTTGGTGATGACACTGACACAGCTAGCGAAACTTTGACCTTCAAAGACGAACTTGGTACTACATTGGATGTTTCAACTGATGCAACAACTACTGCAGACTTCAATTCTGCAACAGCAAATAGTACATCTGAATTTGTCATAGATTTCTCAACTACAGCACTTACAGTGCCAGCTGGTGGAGTTAAATATATTTATGTCTATGGTATGACAGATGACTTCGAAGATAACGGCGACAGTATTCAATTATGGAATGATAATACTACTGCAGCTGATCTAAGCTGGGCAATTGATGGCACAGGAGACTTCGATGCACAAGCAGATATCCTATGGCGTTCAGATTACATGACTGATTCTTACAGTCAACTTTGGGTAAATCCTTCATAATAATCAAATTATTATAGGATTTAATCAAATAAGAATAGTGACGTAGATATTCGAATATCTCTCACGAACAAAAAACCACCCGAAAGGGTGGTTTTTTGTTGTATTCATGTAATTAACTTGTTTTAATTATCAAGTTATATTATCATAGTTAGTATATGAAAAACATTAATAAAAACAATATTTTAATAGGGTTAGTGGCAGTTTTAGTAATAGTGCTGGTTTTTGTCCTTTTTGGCGATAAATTAAAGGCGAAGGTGGGGAATGGGCAAGGTAATGGAGGTGAATATTCGGTTGTTTATGCCACAACTGGCGAAATATATGTTGGTCAGTTAAGCAAGTATCCTAATTTTAGGCTTACAAATGTTTATCTTTATCAAATTGTCAAAGATCCTACTGACCCAAACAAATCTAATTTCCAACTACAACCACTTAAAGAGGCTCTTTGGGCACCTGATTATATAAATTTTGAAAAAGCAAACATCATTTTCTATGGCCCCCTAAGCGCTGAAAGTGAGATCGCTAAAAAACTAGCCGAGCAAACGAATTAGTTTCTAGTACTTAGGTTCTAGTGGCTATGTGCTCCCCCTCTCCTTGCCAGGAGAGGGTTGGGGTGAGGTAGTCTAATGTATGATATCATATAAATATGCACAAAGATTTTGACAAATGGAATGAAAATAAAAAAACCATAAATACTAACGGTCAAAACAAGTTTTACCATACGAGAGAAATTTGGTGGTGTAGGCTTGGCTTAAATATAGGTTACGAGCAAGATGGCAAAGACGTAGATTTTCAAAGGCCCGTACTTGTACTGCAATCATTTGGGCCAAGTATTTGCTTGGTAGTTCCGTTGACTA
>Ga0209542_10009311_pt1 | contig 18054 bp, 31 predicted proteins | sample RifCSPhighO2_01_FD_184028 | JGI IMG/M metagenome (GOLD analysis project Ga0209542, IMG submission 184028) | Soil microbial communities from Rifle, Colorado - Rifle CSP2_plank highO2_0.1 (SPAdes) (version 2) | ecosystem: Environmental > Terrestrial > Deep subsurface > Rock core/Sediment ...
GGATCAGATAGAGATTTAACTCTTTCTTTTCTTAAAGGACGACCATATGGAGAGTATTGGTTAGAAGCTGCTAAACTTCATGACAAAGGAGATCACCTTCAGTCATGGAGAGCATTTACAGAGTTGCCCCAGCCAGTAATCATAAGCATTGGGCACATTCCGATAGAGTATAGGCATGAGCGTACAACTATCAGATCCATTGTATCTGTAACTCATGCAGAGCAGCATGCAAGAATCCCTGAAGAGGAAGCAAAAGGGGATATAACCGTCCCAATGTATTTTGTAATGCCAATATCTCTAGAATCTATGGCATCCACATTACCTCAATTACCTGGGGGAATAAGCGAATCATTGGAAGGTCCAGTACGGGGCTTACTAGAGATGAGAAGAGAATATATGCGATGTGGCAGGGCAACATACACAGCAACCGGAGACTACGCTTACAGTCTAGAATCACTTCGAAAAGAGTATCAACCGAAGGTAAGAGGCGAGTTCCATCCTCGATTAAAAGAGGTTCTCGCCTCTTCCGGCTAAGAAAATCTAAAACTCATGATTTCTTACTCGCCCTCTGCATTACAGCCATCTATTCTTTATCCACTTCAGCGCTGTGCGCTCTTTATAGGGTCGTTTTCCCCCACCAAAACCCTTATATACTAGTTATACTTATTAGATATAATATTAAATTTAAAAGATATAATATGGACAACCTCACATTAGACATCCTGGGACTTTTCGCCTGCAGTCCAGCTCAAGCATTAACCATTCATCGAGTCTCAAAGCTGTTGAAAAGAACCTATCCGTTCGTTCATAAGAAAGTAAACTATTTGATAGAAGAAGGGATATTGCAAAGGAAAATCGTGGGCAGGGCGCATGAAGTCTTGCCGGATCTGAAGAAGGAGAAAACAAGGCTTCTTTTCGCCTTGAACGCCCAGCAACAGAAGCAGCAGTATTTAGAGAAGAGCACGATTCGCCATATCCTTACAGAAGCAGTAAAAAAGATTCAATGGAATGATCAAGTCCGTGCAATGGTTCTTTTTGGTTCGTATGCAAAAGCCAGAGAAACAAAAAAGAGCGACATCGATCTGCTCATCATCGTAGACGCCAAAACGCGTGAAATAGACGAGTATATCTTAAGTGCAATCAATACGCTCAATATGACGTTTGGCTGTCAGATAAATGCAATAGTCGTAGACAACCTTATGTTTAAGGAGATGTTGAGCAGTAAAGAAGAGTTGAATGTTGGCAAGGAAGCGCTTAAATCGCATATCCTTTTATATGGGTTCGAGCATTTCTGGGCATTAGTAGGAGAGGGTTTATGACATTAAAGCCATATGAGCAAAAATACGATGAATTTGTAAAAGAGGAAGAAATCAGTAAAGATCCCTCGGAAAAAGCAAAAGTCTCCCATTATATGGCTCGCGCGCAGAGCGATCTCTTCCTGGCGCGCTTATTGATGAAGATCTCAACAAGCACAGCATATAAGCAGAGCCTACAGATAGACTCAAATTACGTTTCTTTTCATTGGGTGATTATTACAAGCTATTATGCCATGTACCACGCAGCTACAGCAGCCATTGCGCAAAAGGGCTTAAAGGCGCGATCGCATGTAGCCACCGTAGCGGCGCTAGCCAAGCACTATGCTCTAGGAAGTAAGTTAGCTCAGCAATTGGAAGAAATCTACATCATCCATCTGGACGCAACGCGCATAACAAGGACCATTGCTCAATACGAAGTCACAAAGTCTTTCAGTGAAAAAGAGGCTCAAAGGATTGTAGATACAGCACAAGAATTTATAGATAAAATACGTGAGATTATTTCTTAGACGCCACAAGCATCACGGCCATTTGTTCTCCATCCACTTCCGCACTGTGCACGGTTCCTTTTAGGAATTCAATCCGATCCCCAGGGTTCAATACATATTTCTCTTCACCTACTATAAACTTCATCCGCCCTTTAACCATAACCCGCACTTCATCGTAAGCATGGCTGTGGTCTGGGTACACATCGCCGGGGTTGGAAGTAAACAGGTTAGGGTCAAAGCCTTCTGCTTGGAGTTCTTTTTCAAGTAAACCAAGCGTAGGTTTCCCGGTACGTTGCCATCGAATAACCTTAACCTTTTGCATGAGTAGGCGTAAGGATTAGCTTTATATATAGCTTTTTGTTATTCTAAGCTATGTACAACACAGCTCCTTCAGGCTATCAGTGTCAGCAGCCACTCTACCAAGTGCAGAACTACGTAAATCAGCCCAGGCAAAAAAAGTGGATTTCCGGCACCTGTACGTGCATGAAACAAGGTCCTTGTCGAGGGACGTGTCTGCCGAGAGAAGTGGCGGTGTAGGTTGAGAAAGCTTTGCCTTCTAAGTGTATTGTTTTTAACTGTATCTTTCCCGGTTTTTGCTTTGTGTAATTTAGGAGGGAAAGAAGTTCCTTGTAGTAGCGTAATCTCTTTTTTGGTGGGTTCATTCATGGTGGTGTTTTTGATCATTGCGCTCGTCACGCTTCTAGCGTCTATATTTTGGATGTGGATGCTCATTGATTGTTTGAAGAGAGACTTTAAGGATAAGACCGTCTGGATCATCTTGATGATTTTGACGCATTTTTTAGGGGCGTCATTGTATTATTTTATAGTAAAAAAGAAGGCTCAAACATAATTCTCAAAGTGCACTTGTTCTTTAGGGTATCCCATTTCACTTAATGTTTTCCTCACATCTGAAACCATAACAGTCAATCCACATACATAAGCTTCTTTTCCAGCCGGATCGGCTATGTGCTCGGCAAAGTGGTCTTGAACATGCCCTTTCAATCCGGACCAGCTTTCGTCTCTACTGATAATGGGGTGATACTTGAAGTTGGGGTGTTCTTGAGCCATCTTCTCGAATTCTTTATGATAAATCAGGTGTGCAGGGGTTCTGGCTCCAAAAAACAGCCAGATAGTTCTTCCGCCATCCAACTTCTTTTCCCAGATCGTGTCCAGCATGGATTTTAAGGGTGCAACCCCGGTTCCGGTCGCAATAAAGACAGGGTCATTTTGTAAGGGTTCTTGTAGAATAAATACGCCATAGGGACCAATGCACTGCAATTTCACTCCAGGCTTCAAGTCGCATAAGAAGTTGCTGCCAAACCCTCCTGTGACTCGATTCACGCAGAGTTCAAAACGATCTGTAATATAGGGAGCAGAAGCAATAGAATACATCTTCCGCACCATAACCTCTCCTTTAGGCAAGAGCATCGTCATGAATTGTCCAGCTTTAAACTCCAAAGGGCCATTCAGCTTGAACCAGATGCTTTGGACTTCTTCAGCAATCTCATCGTTTTTTTCACAGACCACGTCGAAGGTTTGGGGCATAAAAGATAGGTAAGTAGCATAGTTTTAAAGTTTGTGCTTAATAAAAGAGGATCAGAACTTTCCGCGTAATCGTCCGACTTGAACCAGTCGTTCAACCGCATAAACATACGCAGCCATGCCTAAGTCTACTTTATATTTTTGCCCCATTTCATACACATTTTTAAACGCCTGAACCATTTTTTCTTTCAGCTTAGCATGCACTTCGTCTTCTTTCCAGTAGTACCCGGTTCTGTTTTGGACCCATTCAAAGTAGCTCACAGTCACTCCACCGCTGTTCGCTAGAATATCTGGGATGGATTGTATCTTGCGTTTAAACAAGATTTTTCTAGCTTGTGCCGTCACGGGGCCATTGGCCAGTTCTAAAATAATCTTGGCCTTAATCTGATCAGCGTTTTGATCTGTGATTTGATTTTCTAGAGCAGCGGGAACAAGCACGTCGCAACCAAGTTCCAGGAGTTCGCCATTGGTGATGTTTTTTGCTCCAGGATAGTTTTGCACAGTTCCTGTCTTTTTTTTGTGAGCAAAAACTTTATCCACATCCAATCCTTTGGGGTTGTAAATACCTCCTTTGCTGTCAGAGATCGCCAGAATAGGATATTTTTTCTTGGCCAACAACAGCGCAGCGTTACCGCCGGCATTACCGGCGCCTTGTATGACTATTTTTGGTTTTGAAATTTTATATTTTTTCAGCGCTTCTTCCAGCACAAATATCCCGCCTAGGCTGGTTGCAATGTCTCTTCCGACACTCCCCCCTAATTCAAGAGGTTTGCCGGTAATGAATCCATATTCAGTGTACCCACGAACATGGCTAAACTCATCCAACATCCAAGCCATGGTTTGGCTGTCCGTGTAAACATCGGGCGCAGGAACATCTTTAGACATTCCGAGATTCTGAGCGAACGCCCGTACGAATGCTCGGCTTATTTTTTCCAATTCATTTTTGGATAGCTCTTTAGGGTTGCAGGTCACGCCGCCTTTTCCGCCGCCAAAAGGTACGTCCGCAACTGTGTTTTTGAGACCCATCAAAAAAGATAGTGCTTGGACTTCATCCAGGTCGACTTGCGGGTGAAAGCGAATGCCTCCTTTGTAGGGTCCTCGCCAGTCGTTGAATTGCACGCGATAAGCAGGGAAATGTTTCACGCTGCCATCATCCATTTGAATGTCTAAGTCTTTGCGGAGAATGCGAACAGGGGTGCTCAACAGTTTTTTTTCTCGGTCACTGATTTTTAGAATACCCGCCGCTTCGTTGAACTGGGCGAGTGCTTCTTGCCACATGGAGGTCATAGAGAGAAAAATCCAGCGTGGGTTTATATTGTTTTGGGTTCAGTGGAGTTAGAGTTCAATGATCTCTTGTCGTTCTTCAAATCCAGTGTCAAGTTCATGCCAGTGCTTTACGCGGTCTTCTCCGAGTTTCCAGCAAAGGTAGATTTCACGGCCTTCAAAATGGCTGGGGAAGTCAATCAAGCCTTGTTCGAGGTCTTTGATCTCAATGCCCATCTTTTCGATTTGTTCCATGACATCGTAGAAACTTTCGGTTAATTGGTGGAGTTCTTCGTGATTGTTGACGAGTTCGAATTGATACTTGATGTTGTGTTCTTCCGTTTCGACTTGGATTTCTTCTTGGTCGACGAGAGATTCGGCGTGCAGTGCTTGTAGTTCTTTATTGAGGCCGATTGCTTTTCGTAGCAATCCTCGGAGTTTGGGTAGAATTTTTTCCGCGCTCTCGATTGTGAAGAATGTTTCCGTCACAGCGCTTCTTTTCGTTTATTCTTTTATATAGTTTTGGATTTTATAGAATTCAACGCTCAAGCCATTCGTCCTGTCGTTTTTGTATATATAGTGAACTGCGCGACTTAGAGAACATGATTAGCGCAGTTCACATATAGATAGCTGCGTACAATAGAGTAGCATAAGCTACGCAGTTATCTATACAAGTACTTATTAAATTGCCTATAGAGGGCTTTGAATATCCTTGTTTTTAATCCATTTTCAAAGCCATCTATTAGGACTTTGAACACTATATATGGGGTTATTCAAAGTCCTCTATAATATAGCAAAAAACTTCTTGCTCGGTGATTGGTTTCCTTGGTTATCGGGTAAGGTTAAGTAGCCTTCCAGTTTTGCCAGCAAAGCCATGCGGAAACGATGAAAGCAACGATACTCAGCCATAAGGGAATGTTCCAGTTGGCAATGCGGGCAGGGGAGCTGGATAAGAACCGCAGTACATGCAGGAGTGCAATGATGCCAAAGAGAACCGCGTTTAATTGAAGCAGGGATTTGGTCTGCATGAAAGTTATTTAGAATTTGCTTTATTTAAATTTTATCCTTTCACCACACCCAATGGCACCAGTCGTACAACGAGTTTTCCAATGCCTGCTTCATGACTCACCCGTACAACTTCATCCACATCTTTATACGCGCCGGGTGCTTCTTCACTGATGCCTTTCCAGCTGGCCGCTTTGATGTAAATATGTCGTTCTTCGAGTTCTTTTTTGATGTTTTCACCGCGCCACTTCTTGATGGCAGCTGTTCGGGACATTTCTCGTCCAGCGCCGTGTGCTGTGCTACCAAAGGTTTCATCCATTCCGGTTCCAGTTCCAATCAACACGTAACTGGCCGTTCCCATGCTGCCAGGTAATAAAACCGGTTGTCCTAAATCGCGATATTTATCAGGAACTTCGTTCCGTCCAGGTCCAAACGCTCGGGTGGCGCCTTTTCGGTGCACAATGACTTTTTTCTTTACCCCATCAATCGTATGTTCTTCCACTTTAGCAATATTATGGGCAATGTCATATACAGGGTTCAGCGTAGCATCCGGAAACACTTGTTGCAGGCTCTTGCGTGATTGGGAAGCAATAACATGTCGGTTGCACCACGCGTAATTAGCTGAGGCCACCATGGCTTTCAGGTAATCTTGAGCAAGGGGGCTTGAAATGGGGGCGTAGATGAGGTCTTTTTCAGGTAAGGCCTTGATGACTTCAGGGTAAGCATCTTCCATCTTTCGTAAATAATCTGTGCAGTTTTGGTGGCCAAATCCTCGGCTGCCGCAGTGAATCATAAGGGTGATTTGTCCTTCTTGTTTTATGCCAAATCGTTCAGCTGCTGTTTGATCGTAAATCTTGTCCACGACTTGAACTTCTAAGAAGTGATTTCCAGCCCCTAAGGTGCCAATTTGTTTTCGGCCTCGGCTTTTGGCTTTATCACTAACTTTATGGGCGTCCGCTCCGGCCATACAGCCTTTTTCTTCGCAGAGTTCCACATCCTCAGGCAAGCCGTGTCCTTTTTCAAGAGCCCACCGGGCGCCTTTGACAAGCACTTCATCGAGCTCTTCATTAGTCAATCGCAAAAAGCTTTCACTGCCCACACCTGAAGGCACGTTTTTAAACAGTCGATCCAGCAACTCTTTGATCTTAGGTTCAACTTCTTCCTTTGTCAAGTTACTCGCAAGGAGTCGTACCCCACAATTTATGTCGAATCCAATGCCACCTGGGCTGATGCAGCCCGTTTCATAATCCATCGCAGCAACCCCTCCAATGGAAAATCCGTAGCCTTGGTGGGCGTCGGGCATCATGATGGAATATTTCTGGATTCCAGGCAGGTAGCTTGCAACGTTAATCCCTTGCTGGGTACAGTTGTCTTCCATCATTTTTTTGAGAAGTTTTTCAGAAGCGTAGATTCGCACAGGAACATTCATTTTTCCTTGTTTTGGGATTTCATAGAGACATTCAGAGATCTTAACAGGTTGTACTTTTTCTTCAGAGGACATGATTGCAGAAGAAAGGTATACGGTTTAAAAAGCTTATTGCGCGTTACATCCACGCGCCAAGGATTCCGCCCATGACGAGCAGCGCAACCAAGTAATGTAAGGCATTGAGCCAGAAGAGTTGCCAGGATTTGCCTTCCCAGATTACAATATTTAGCTGGCTCATAGCGGTGAAGCCGAGCCAGGCCCAGAAGCCGATCATGGCGCCACTGGGTGCTGTTTTTGCACCGACGATTTGAATGAACATGCTTAATACATAAGCAGTAATGACCTGTCCGATGAAGCACATGGCATAGCTTTTGCCCATGCTTTTTTTCTTGCATTCCTTGATCTGTTTGGGAGTGATGCCCATGAGTTTGATCCAGGTTTTTCCAAACAAGGGTCCATACCAGAGTCCTCCAATGACGATTCCAGCAATGGCAGCGATGAGAATAGACAAGGTCATAAAAAGAGAGATATAATAACTGCCTTATAAATATTGCGTTATCACACATCCACAACCATCTGGATCATAACGCCATCTGGTTTTTCTTCAATAAGCATGTCATTGTACGTTGCTGCCTTAATATCTCCGTGCGTGGCGTAGTTCTTGTGGTCATCCATGAGCAGAGTCGCACTCAACTCATAACTATCTTCTTTTTGAGTAATGGAAAGATTTTCTACCTTGTGCAGCAAGAAGCCTTCGCTCAGTAAATAAACCAGTTCATCGACAAAATCAAACAATAAAGATTCTTTTTTAGAAGTACTTACTTGGACCTGTTTCGTTACAACGGGTTTCACGGTGTTCGTATCAATAACTAAATTGAAGAACGCCAGTGCAACGTTAGAAAAAGCCTCATCTAGGTTCTTGCCATAGGCTCGAAATTTGACGTCGGCCGTATGTTCGAAGTATTCGTAGGGTTTCATAATGGATTGTTAAGATAAGAGAGTTAAAAATCTTGCTCTTTCAGTATAAAAGGCTGTAAAAATAACGCTTTCCTTGGAGGAATTGCGTTCTTCCCAAAATATTTCTAATCGGGCCGAAAATTCTTCGGGAATCTTTGCAGCATCCATATAAAGCATTTCATGACCTTCACTTTTAATGAGGAAATATTATTTAGATACATGCATTTGGATCGATTTCTTTGAGAATCGAACAGGTACAAAGGGAGAGGATTTTGGCGAGCCAGCGTTTCAATTGCTTTCTCTTATCCTTGCGAAGGGATATAGTATAATAATTTCAGATCATTTAATGCAAGAGTTGCAAGACTCTTTCTTAACGGGCTCCATTCAGCTTTTTTTAACAGAATTCAGAGATTCTATAGTTAGAGTGCCGTATACTTTTGTTCAAGCCGAGCAGGCTCGACTAATAGCAGAAGAAAAGCATGTTCCATATAAAGATGCTTTACATGCTGTTCTGGCAAAGGAGCATAAAGCGATTCTTGTGACAAGAGATAAGCATTTCATCAAATTATCTGATGTCGTAGAGTCCTTTGATCCTAAGGATTTGGTTTAGCTTTATTATATAGCTTCCAGAATGTTTTTTCCCCGATTTCGTGAAGTTCTTTGTCGGTAGTTTGCTTCTTTTTTTTGGCCATTCCCAGATAAGGAGCTAGTTTATCCATAGATTGTTTGAGCTTTACCTCGTCCATTTTCTAGCGTAGAGCACCGCGGATGAACTCCGTGCGGTTCTGGTAGCCGGCTTTCTTTACAATATCATCTATCTGGTGCAAGAATTGCTTTTCCAGTTTGACTGTAATCATCTCAGTAACCATATAGCTAGAGTATATACTTTGGATATATAAAGATTTCGGCTTAATAGTACTGGACTGGATTATGCATCCCCTGTGCTTTTAAGCACTTGCGGTTCAAACATCAAAACATACGATTCAACATCACTTTTTGGGCAGTGTTCAACTCCTTTCGGGACGACGGCAATTTCTCCTTCTTGCAAAACCAAGTCGGATTGTCCCTTAATTCGGATACTGATTTTTCCTTTTAGGACATAGAAGAATTCGTCTTCTTGATGGGTATGCCAGTGGTAATTTCCTTTGAATAAAGCCATTCGGACAACTTGGTCGTTGACTTTAGCCACTTCTATGGGGAGCCAAGCTCTTCCATTAATTTCTTTTATCTTTTCGTTGAGCTGTATCTTGGATATCATTTCGTCACCAGATCTTCACTCGTTTCCCGTCGCCTAACCTAAACTCCACGCTCTCGGCAATGCCTTCCAACTCATGGGAAACCATCATGTAAGCCCAGGTGGCCCCACATCCTCTGATCTGCACTGTTTTATTTTTGTATCGGGTTAAGTCTTCTTTTTCTAGTTTTTGTCTAAGTACTTCCGGATCAGTAATACCTTCCATATACATTCCAAGATCAAACAATTCATGTCCAGGAGGAAGGGGAAGTTTATCATGCGCTGCTTTAATCAGAGGTTTCATGGCTGCCTTCCATATAGGTTGTCTTGTCGGTCTTGCATATTTCCACCGCCTAAATAAGCACCTCCTGGTGCTTCTCCGGGAGTTTCATTTCGGCCGTACATTTCATTTCCTGCGTTTTCGGTCTTGTAAGTATTGCCAGGTCCTTCATCTTCGTCTTTTTGGATCTTATAGCCTTGCCCGGCTTCTTTTTCTTTGGGGGGTTCCATGGATTTGCCACAGTTGCATTCCCAGGCGACGTGTTGAGCTTCATGGCTCTGTAGCATTTCAGGTTTAGGGGGTTCCAGGATCTTTCGTTCCTCATCACGTAGCCACCAAGTATCGACTTTGGTTTCAGTGGGGGGTGGTTGAAGGACTTGGTCTGAAGAGATGTGTGGAGGGGTTTCTTTAGGGGCTTCTTTGTCTTGTAGGATTTCTTCCTCTTTTTCTACAGGAATGAGTACAGCCCCGGGGTGTTCTTTAGCGTGTTCTTTCCACTTTTTACTCTGCAGTATTTTTTTCTTGTCAGCGTCCGCTAGGTCTTGTTGTTCAATCATAGAATCCAGGGTTCCGAAGTCCATTTTAGATGATTTTTTTTCCTTGTTTGTTTTGGATGTGAATCACATTGACCGGGCAAACTTCAGCCGCTTCCAGGTTGATCTTGAACTCATTTTGGTCAATCTTAGTTTTTTTGGGTTTGCTTTTAAGACCTACATCGACTTCTTCCATAATCCAGTTTTCCGGCGCAGCAAGTTCGCAGGCGGTGCAACCGATGCAGTTCTTTTGGTCATGAATAATGGTAAAGTTCGTCATGTTTACTCCTCAACCAGTTCAAAGTCATTTTTGCAGGCACCGCAGACAGGACAGATCCAATCGTCAGGGATGTCTTCAAAGGCCGTGCCGGGCTTTATCCCGCCGTCCGGGTCGCCTTCTTTAGGGTCATAGACCCAACCACAGACCTTGCAGACCCATTTCTTGCTCTTCTTAGCCATGAAGATCTCTAATATGAGGCGGTTTTTAAAGCTGACGGCTAGGACATATAAAGTAACACCACTCCGATCACGATGAACAGGATGGCTCTGAGTTTGGGCAGTATAGCTTCGTCTTGTGTCATTTTCCCAACCCATACATGGGCTATTCGTTCCAGGAAGACAACAAAGAGGGGTTGGGTGGCACTTAAGGACGAGGCAATCGTGGCGGGTAGGTATATCATAGCAGTATAGATCCAAAGGAGGGCAAGAAGACTGCCAAACGAGTTGAAAAACGCCCAGCCCATGTTTCGAAATTCATCGATGAATTCTCGTCGGGCATGGCGGTGGAGAAAAGCAGGTAGTAAAAGAAGGCCGATGACGATTCCGTTGATGGAAATGCTATGAGCGGTGGGTAGGTTTGTAGTGGCTATTTTGATGAGAAATTCAGCACCCGCCCCGCAGCCGATCATGATTCCGAGCATCCAGAGTTGTAGGGGGGCACCTGATTTTTTGATGCGTTGTGAGAGTAGGAATACTCCGATGAGAATAAGGATGACTGCGAAATAGCCCATCATTGAAATCCGTTCGTTCAAAAACACAAAGGAAAGAAGCGCTACAAGAAGGGGATAGGTAAAGACGATTCCTTGGACGTGTGAGGCATCGGCTTGGGAGAAGGTAAAATAGTAGAGATAGGTCCATAGAGCAAAAAATACAGCAGATCCGGTGGCAGGGAGAATGCTGCGCCATGATATGCCTGTCCAGTCTAAAAAAAGGGCAAGGACAATGCCAAGGCAGAGGCTAGCAATGCCGGCCATGGCAGTAAAACTGAGGGGGTGTTTTACTTTGTGGCTTAGAACGTATTTGTCAAATATGTTGATCAAGGCTGAGGTGAACGGAGAAAGGAGGGCAAAGACAAAAGGGGAGATCATAAGAGAAGAAATGACAATAAGGTTAATAAAACTTCTCTACCATTGGTGAGGTTTAAATGTCTTACTTTTCCCTTCTCAAGTAATCGCCTCGATCCAGAACCACTTTTAACATAGTTTTCCCTCGTATCTTTTTGAGTTCGCCCAGGCCGAGGTTTTCTCCGTATTCATTTTGTACAAGGACAAGGCCTTCTTGGACAGTACTGGTCATTAAATTCTCTTCAAATACGTCTCGTTTGCAGAGGAACAGCCAGCTTCCTTTTTTCGTAATAGTGACTTTTCGAATGCTGGTTTTAGCCAAAATCTCAAGCAGCGCTGGGCTGGGCATGAATTCTTTTTTATCTTCACCCAGCGGCAATCCGATAGAATACACGTCTCGGCTGGTGATTTTTTCTTTCAAGGCGATTAACTCTGGGTTGACTTGATAATATCTTCGGCCAACTTCTAGGACAGAGTCAGGTTCGACCGTCCCTAGTTGTTTGCAAAAGGCACCTAATTTATTCATACATGGATAACTAAAGCCTAGTTTATATCTTCTTCGGGGGTTTCGGTGAGCTTGACAGGTTTGAGGATGATGCGGTCCAGTTCCGGTCGTGACAACATAAGAAAGTATTCCCCACCTTTGAGATTGAATTCTTCTCGGATTTCTTTTGGGATGACGAGTACATAAGAGGTTTTGTCAGGCCGCATATATCCTTTTACTAAGGTTTGGGTCGGGTTTGGATTAAGAGGAATTTGTTCCATTTTATGTTAATTATGCTAAACATGTTTATAAAGCTTTCGTTAAGATAAAAATAGCAAAAAGTTTATATACTTTTATATACTTTTACATACAAAATGTACAAGCCCAGCAAGAAAGACTTGATCGTCATCAATCAAACCATTGGAGAGCTGGGGAACTTCAGCAATGAAGGTTCGTTGGATTTTGCGTTGAGCTTGTTAAAGCAACGAAAACCTTGGCTGCACGAGTTGAGTTACTTAGTCCGAAGTTTGCTCGTGGATCACGCTTTTCAGGATGGGAACAAGCGAACCGCTCTGGCAGCTATATTGACTTATTTTGCGAATTACGAAGTCGAATGCGATGAGCAAAAAATGACAGAAACCGTTTATAAAATCGCAAAGAAAGGGGTTAAAGACATTAATAAAATAGTGAGGTTGATGGAAGATGGAATCCTTCGCAGATAAAGCTAAAAAAATAATTGAAAAAAAGCAGCACCTTTTCTTAACATTGGAAGAACTAGACCGTACTGGTAAGTTAAGGAAATCAGTGTATAAAGGCCGTTACAGCATTTCCATAGATGAAGCTTTAATGGCCAACTTCCGTTCGTATTGCCAAAAGAACGGATTGAAAATGTCAAGTTTAATAGAGACATTCATCAGGGAATATTTGAAAAATAAAAAATGATTATTCTTCCAACACCACATTCAGCTTAGGCAGTAGTTCGTGTATTTTATGCTTATGGGTTTCTTCGTGGATGTCCTCTAACTTCTGCCGTAGTTCTTGGAGTTCTTCTTGGTGTTCTTGCATTCTTGCTCGGGTTTCAGTAAGGAGGCTTTCTTGTTCCATGATGTTGAGTGCAATGACACTATTGGCCATCTGGGCCTTAACTGAGTTAAGGGGTTCGTTCAATTCAATTAGTTTTTTTTGTTTTTCTTGGAAGTAGGTGGGTGTCAGAGCGCCTAGGGTATTCAATGCTTGGACTTCTTTGTCTTCTTTCAAGTCTAGGTTTTCGAGTTGCTCGCGGAGCTGCTGTAATAGGTTCACAATGCGTAACTCACCGTCTTCTTGAAGGGCTTTTCCTGCATCATCTATATATTGTTGGACAAGGGGTTCTTTGGCTTCGTAGTGGTATTTGCGTAAGGCATGGGTTAGTTGTAAAAAGGCTTGGTGGAGTTCTTCTTGTTCTTTGCCCAGTTCTTCTCCCAATTTTGTTTTTTCTTGTTGAAGGGTTTGGTATTCTTGTTGAGCTGGGCTTTGTTGGTATTGCTGTAGCCGTTGAGCGATCTTTTGCTCTCTCTGTCTTAAAGGGGATAATGGTTCTTCTCTATCCTTAATCTGCTGTTGAATTTGCTGTTTGCGGTCTTGGTCACTTTGGTATTGTTTGAGCAGAAGTCTTAGATCTCGAATGTCTTCGAGGTGTTCTTGCTCAAGCTTTTTTCGGAAAGAGTTGTTTTGGTCGGCAAGGTTTTTGAGGGTTTGAGTGACCGTCGCAAGGGGTTGGGGGAGGTACTGTTGCAGGACATATTGATTTTGTTCAAGGCTTTTTTGGAGTTGTTCAAGGTCTTGGCTGAGTTGGCTGGTGAAGTAGCCCAGGTCAGAAACCGTCTGGGGTAGATGTAGGGTGTCTAGGAAGAATTGGGTTTTCTCTAAGTACCGTTCTTGATTTTCTTGCAGTATGCGCTGTTCTTCTTCAGAAACGTTCGGGGGGGATGCGTTTTGCAAAGGGGGTAGGGCATTCTTAAGTTGCTTTAAGCTTTCTTGTACCTGTTGGTTAAAGGCTTCCAATTTTTGGTCGAGTTTTTTGGCTTCTAAAAACTGGGTAAGCCAAGGGCCTAGGTTTGAGAACGCTACCGTCTGGGGAGCAACTGGTTTAGGGTGGAGGAAGTCGAAGAAGCCCATGGTTATACTCGAGGAAGAGAAGTTTATATAGTTTTGTGCGGTTTAGTCGTTACTGATCTTCCAGAGCAGGTCAAAGTATTGCCGCATGCTTCCTGCCAGGGAGGGGTCTCGGATGACGATGGTTTGAGGTTCTTGAATAATAACACATAAAAATACGTCATTGAAGATATCGATCCAGTTGGTGCTTTTGACGTGCTTTGGCAAGTAGCGGACATAGCTTTTTTTGAATTGTTTGCGTTTTTCTCCATAAGCGCGACAGTCGCTGGTAAATAGGATGCGCATGCCGATGCCTAGCTCTTGACGTTTCTTATGAAACTCCAATAACCAGGCTTCCCATTTCAAATTGGCAATTTTGGGTGCTCCTAATACTAAAAGCTCATCTCCTTTTTTCATGCTATAAAGCAGTTCTTCTCGGATGCTTTTGAAGCCGTGGAATCCTTCGTAGACTTCGGCGTAGTTGGGTTGCCGCAAACTGGTTCGTTGGCGGATGAGCTTGGGTAGGAGTTGTTGGGTCGCTTGCCGAGTTTCATTGAGCTCTTGGCTTTTCCGGTCGAGGTATTCTAGGATCATTTTGGGGTCGTTTGCCGCGTAGTGTTGGACGCCATTTTTGACAATATGGCCTACGAGTCCTTTCTCGATGAGTTTATGGAGAATGTCGTAAAGCTTACTTTTGGAGACGCTGCTTTCTCGTCCGATGGGGCCGACTGTGGTTTCTCCTAATTTAAGGAGTGATAGGTAGGTTTTTGTTTCACCTTCAGTTAATCCAATCTTTCGGAAGAGTTCTAAGTTCATGACGGTTCGTAAATGGGGGAAATATTTAAAGTATCCCCTCAAGGGGGGGCTTAAATTTAAATAGGGGCAGACTCAAGTAAGTGTATGAAAAGAGTTCTGTTCGTTCTTCTTTTGTTTCTTCTGTCGTGCAGTGCTAAAGAAGCAGAGCAGGCCATTAAATTGGGCTATATTGGTCCAATGACGGGAGGTGCAGCCCAGTATGGCCTTCCAGGCTATCGTTTGGAACAGCTCGCAATAGATCAGATCAATATGCAAGGGGGCATTTTAGGGAAAAAAGTAGAGTTCATTGTGGAGGATGACGCGTGTGATGCGAAAAAAGCAGTGAACGCTTTCTATAAATTGGTAGAATTCGATAAAGTCAATGCCGTTATCGGGGGGCATTGTTCTTCTTCTACTTTGGCGCTTGCTCCGTTGGCCAATGAAAAAAAAGAAGTCTTATTGGCTGTAATGACGTCCACGAATGATCTATCTAAATTTAAAGATGATTATGTGTTCAGGATGACGCCTCCTTCCAAGTATTGGTCAAGTGGTCTAGCCGATGTCTTGATCGGTCAGGGCTTAAGGGAAGTGGCTTTGTTTTATTTCTTGCAGGATTATCCGAAGGGAGCGGCTGATTCGTTCAAGCAGGCCTTTGAAAGCAAGGGGGGAAAAATTCTACTGGAAGAATCCTTTGACCAGGAGGATAAGGATTTCAGAACCTCGTTGCTCAAGGTGCAGGAATTACAGAAGCAGCATCCAGAATTAATGGTGTACATTGCAGCGCAGTCTTCCGACCAAGGTTATCTGTTTTTGAAGCAAATGAAGGAATTAGGCATTCGACCGCATAAATTATTAGGTGAAAATGCGGCACTTTCTCCTCAGAACTTTCAATCCACGGATGGTTTCATCAAGGGCGCTATGTATGGCTTTCCTTATATAGATGAGAAGCAAAATGTTTTTTTCAGCAAGGCCTTGCAAAAGTATCATGAAAAATATGGGGAAGAGTTGAATTGGATGTTGAATCATTTTGCAAATGCCTACGATGCGCCGTTTGTGTTGAAGCAGGCCTTTGAGGCTTGTGGCAGCGCCGAACCCAGTTGTGTGCAGGCACAATTGAAATCCTTGATGTATTCGGGTGCTTCCGGCTCTTTCCACTTTGATGAGAACGGGGATCCGGCTGATTTCCAGATTGGAGTCGCTGTCTTAGGTGAGAAGGGCATGCCTGTATGGTTGACCAACGACCAAAGTCAAGTGCTTCTGTTCAGTTTGGAATAAGCCCTCAAAATCGTAATATTTATAAAGAACAGATACATAAAAACGTATACTAGTATATTTCAAATAACATGACCGCGTCTCCAGAAGTAAGACAACTCGCAGAGAAACTGCACAGCCAAGGTATTTGTCAGACGATGGCTTCTGCTTTTCAAATGGCGGAGAGTATGCTCGTAACGAGCAGTAAAGTCACCAAGGATTTTAACAGTCGCTTTGAAAAAAAAGAGCCCATTCATCCTTCTTCCAATCCTTCCTTAAGAGGCATGCCGAATTCAGTCACAAGCCTGTTGGAAGAGCCTCAAGATCCCTTGGCAGACCCTAAAGATGATGATAAGGATGAGGATGAAGATGCTCATCATGAAGAAGAGCGTGTTTCTACAATTCTAAAACCTGTTACGATGCCTAAGGTTGAGAAACCCAAGCCCTTATTCCATGCTCCACCTACGTCTGGTATGACCTTGCATGAATTGATGGATTCAGGTAATGGCGAGCTTAAATACGATGGCAGTAAGGTGCATTACAACGAACAGAAGATGCCTCAAGCGCAGGCGGTTTTATCTCCAGAGCCCGTTCAACCCATTTCTCAACCTCAACCCATTCAAACCCTTCCACCTCAAGCTCCTATAGAAATGCCTAAGCCAGTTGAGGCTCCACAGGCGGCTACCGTTGAGTTACCCAAGGTGCCTGTTCAGGCCAGTCCAGCTGAGCTAGAGAAGAAAAACGCCTTGTACACAAAAGTGGATCTCAGTGCAGTGTTTGGTGGGAAGAAGTAGTTCTTATTTTCTCTCAATCAATTGTTTAATTTTTGCAATAAGTTGATCATAGGTTTGGTCATTGATTTTTCCAAAACTTTTCAAGGCAAGTTGTTTGTTGATTTGTAGAATCTTGTCGGCGCGGATGCGGCTTTTAATCGCCAGTTGTCCTTGAGTAAGGTGATGGTTATCGAGGGGTAAGCTATAAGGGGTTTCTTTAAGGTTTGAAGTAATGGCACATACGACAATATCTTGGTTTTGTTGGTTGTAGGAGTCATTGGAGACAGTGACTGCAGGGCGTATTTTACTTTCAGCGAGGTTGGAATAGGGAAAACGGATCCAGAGGAGTTCGCCTTGTTTCATTTTTGCTCCTGGTAAATCTTGTCCCAAATTTCATCTTCCTTGCTCCAGGCGTTTTCCAAACTATGTTGAGCAACGCCCTTCCAGAAGGTATCTTCCAGGTCCTCCAAAATATCAGCTTCTTTGCGTAGGACAAGTTCTTCGCCTTTCTTGATGAGGACCATGGTGCTGGCTTTCTTGAGATGGAGGTCTTTGCGTACATCTTCGGGGATGACAATTTGGCCGCGTTCATTTACTGTTACAGTTCGGATTTTTTCGTATTTTGTATCATTCATATTAATCAGAATAATATGATTACTTAAATAGTTTTGTATTTCAATAATTTTTAGTTTCTAGAATTGTCTCGTCGATACCGAAACATTTAAATACTAGATTTCACTACTATAAAATGATAATAAGATAGGGGGGAGAGATACCATGAAGTACAAAGCATTCGGAATGTTGTTCCTCGTCGGAGTTATGTTGCTCGCTACCCAAGCCAACGCTTGGACCATCAGTGGCGGCAATCTGCAGTGGTTCGGCCAACAGAACGGAATTTACTATCCGTACACAGGCTATTACAACAGTATGTACCCTTCCTATTACTCAAATCCCAATCGATACAATGTGCCTTACTGGGGATACGGTTCACAGTATGGAAACTATGGTTACGGTAGTTATGGCTCCCAATACGGGGGTTATGGCGGATACGGTAACTATGGCTATGGTTCCCAATACGGTGGCTATGGTGGTTACGGCTTAGGTGGTTACGGTGGCAGTTACGGCTTCCCTTACAGTCAAGGCTACGGCGGTTACCCCTTTGGTAGTCAATACGGTAGCTATGGTGGTTACGGCTTAGGTGGCTTGAGCCAATATGGCGGTTATGGTTACTCTC
>Ga0209542_10009312_pt1 | contig 18053 bp, 18 predicted proteins | sample RifCSPhighO2_01_FD_184028 | JGI IMG/M metagenome (GOLD analysis project Ga0209542, IMG submission 184028) | Soil microbial communities from Rifle, Colorado - Rifle CSP2_plank highO2_0.1 (SPAdes) (version 2) | ecosystem: Environmental > Terrestrial > Deep subsurface > Rock core/Sediment ...
CAAGAACTCGGAGGAAAAACTCCTGCAGAAATAGCTGAGATAATTCTGCCATTGAAAAGAAATAAATTGTTGAGTTTAATCAGATTTGTCGGAGACAATCATATCACCATAATTTGACAGTATCTTGGTGTAAGTATCCTTAAATACTTATTTTCTTCTTTTTGTTTATGGAGTTTGAACCAGTTTATCTTGCTGATAGGTTAAATCATACGGAGGATGGAAAAGGATTTGCCAAGAATAAGTTAAATGTCATAAACCCTCGCGGAACCGTCGGAGTTGTTACTTTGTGGACTGACCCTGAGAGGGTTTGGAATCAATGGTTCGGTGAGCTTCCCGGCTTATTTGTTCGCGATTCTCCTCTTGTTGCTATAACTAGTTTGTATGGCAATGGTTTTCCCCAATTTCTTGCTAATTTGGCGAATAACCCTCAGATAAACAAAATTGTTGTTACGGGGAAGGATATTGGCGAGGTCGTTCCTAGTTCCAAGTATTTGCCTAGTTTTTTGAATAGAGACTTTGAAGAGATTGAGTTTGGAGGAATTAGGATGAATAAGATAAATGGAACTTCTTTTTATTTAGATGCGCAGTTTTCTCCTGAAATGTTTTCTCACTTAAGGACGGAGAGATTTAGGCAATCTGATTTAGAGCGAATTGTTAGTTTTATTTCTGAGGAGACTTCTCAAAGAAAAGATAGAGTCAAGATTGAGTTGAAGCAACCTGCTTTTAGCGATTATCCTTCAGATATCACCAACCATAATATTGTTGCGGCTACTCCATTGGATGGATGGATGGAAGTAATGTATCGGATTGATCGTTTTGGCAAGAATATTAATATTGGTGCAAAAGGAGTTAGAAGGGCGTTGTTTAATCTTGACGTTAATATTATTGATTCGGAGGTAGATGTGCAGAGGGCTGTTGAATTTGGTTTTTGCACCGATGTGGCAGAGAGTTATATGGCTCAAATTCTTTCTGGAGAGCTTCCCGGAGATTCTGATTATAGTTATGGCAATAGAGTAAGGGCTTATTGGGGCGGTGACGCGCTGGACGTTGTTGCTAAGAGACTTAAAGCTAATAAAGATGACAGATATTCCTTTATTTCTCTTTGGGATACTAAAAGAGATTTGATAGACGGGAAGAGCCACCCTTGTTTGACTGATGTTTATTTTGCTAATAACGATGGAAGATTAATGCTGAGCGCAGGTTTTAGGACACATAATGCCGTTTCTGCTTATCTTTACAATCTTTATGCTTTGAGGGCTCTACAGGAATATGTAACTGAGGGTTCAGGAATTGAGCCAGGGCAGATTAATATCAGGAGCCGGTTTATTTCTATAGACCCTTCAGACACTTCCTTGGATTCTAAAATGAATTTAATAAAGGAAAGGAGAAGGGTTCCATTACAGGTTAATGACCCTAGAGGTTATTTTGTTGCTAATGGTTCTAATGGGAAAATAACTTTGGACCATTATTCTCCGGAGGGGATTTTGATTCATAAATATGAAGGCGATTCCGCTTCGGCAATTAAGAATCAGCTTCGCAGAGATGTTGCTGTTTTAGAACCTGACCATGCAATTTGGATAGGTTATAATCTTGCAAGAGCTGAGCAGGAACTGCATGGGGAGATAAAAGAATTGTAGTTTTTCTTTACAACAATGTTTTTATTTGCTAAGTCTTATTTTGTCTGATGATCGATAAAAAAAGAGTGGGGATTGTTGGTTTTGATTTGGACGGCACTTTGTATCCTCTTACAGATAATATTAATGATAGAATTAGAGATTTGATGGCGGAGAAAATTCTTGAAGTTAAACCGTTTCTGGGAAGTCTTATTAGCGCTAGGAGTTATTTTGACATGAGTTATAATGACTTGGGAAGCGGGTCTGCTGTTTTGCGTGAAGCGGGTGTGCAAGACCCTGAAGGCGTCAGGAATTGGTCTATTGCGAATGCCAAAGTTGAAGATTTGTTGGAGAGAGATGAAGAATTGGCTTTAACTTTAAAAGATTTGGCTGAAAGGTTTCCTCTTTATTTACTTACTTCAAGTCCCGAAGAAGCATCTTTACGCAAGTTGAATGCCTTGGGGATTTCTCCTGCAGTTTTTAGTTATATGTTTTGCGGAGATTCTGTTGGTACAGGGCCTAAAACAAACGGAGACGTTTTTGATTATGCTGTAAGGAATTCAGGGAAGGAAGCTGTAAATCATTTATACGTTGGAGACAGCTTGCGTTCCGATATTTTGCCGGCAGGGTCGAGAGGAATGCAGACTATTTACGTCGGCGGTGAATGCCACAAGGCAGATTTATCAATAGCAAATATTCATTGTGTCGGGGGTGTCTTGTTATGAGCGATGAAGTTAAGAAAGTAAGGATATTAAAGGAGATTCCCTTTTTTGGCGAGCACGGCGATTCCCTGCAGAGCAGACTTAGAAAGGTTACCCTTAGAGGTTTTCCGGAAGTGAGAATTTATCAGGGTGCAAGATTTTCCACAGTTTTTCTTACTCCTGATAAAATTGAGAGAAGTCTTCACACACCCCAACCAAATGTTTATCAAAATATTTTGGATAGGATTGGGAATTTGTCGAGGCTTTTCTCTGCTAAAGGTATTGATATTTTGAATTTGGAAAAGGCTTATGATTTTGAATCTACCGACGGTTCTGGAAACGTTAGTTATTGGACTATGATTCCGCCAATAGTGGAGAGATTTCATATTCCTTCAAATGGGAACGGAGGCCTTGATTATAGTTCTCTGGTTTCTCCTGGTTTGATGAGCACTCTTTCTTTGGATGGCTTAGGATTAAATCCTGAACTTTCTAATTTTAGATATAATAATGACAATGGGTGGTACGATTTGATTAATGATGGTTCTCATAGAATTCATTACGGTTTTTTAAATAGAGGAGTTAGGATTTTAAGAGTTGAGGGCATGGCTGAGGGTTTTCCTTATTATGCTGTGCCGCAACCTTATTCCGCGGTCAAAGTTTTTGAGAAAGAGACCGGCGATATGAAAGAGACTAAAGTGCACATTGTTGAGTCTCCTGGCCATAAGAAATTGTATAGAGTTTTTCCATCGGGAGGAATATTATCGGGCGGTGTTAGGCCTCCAAGAGACGGAGAAATAATTCATTAGCTATTCTGTAACTTGGGTTTGTTTTGTGTCTTCGGGAATTGTTGGTTGGGTTTGGTTTAACTGCTTTTCCAGAAGTTCCCTGATTTTAGTCTGGGGCTTTGCAGGAATCGGATTTCCCTGCGTGTTTATTTTTGAGAGGTTGCTTTCTTTTATTATGTGGAGTGTTTTGCCCATATCAATTCCGTATTTTAGCGATTCGCTGTGAATGTACCAGACGAGGTCACCCATCCAGTCCGCTAAGTCGGTGAGGATTTCAATTTTTTGTTTGTCGTCTATTTCTTTTCCGCACGCCTCGTATTCCTCGAGAATGTCTTCGCCCTCCTTAACTTCTTCCTTAAGGAGTTTTATGAAGTGTTTTAGTTTTTTTGGCTCGAGGAGAGTAGGCTTGCTGCTGACGGGAAGGTTATACATTTTATTGAACTCTGACATGATTTCGTGCATCGTTCTTATAGTCGCTGAATTTCTCTCCTCTTTTTCCATTTATTAATTAGATAATTGGAGTATAAAAATTTTGTTGATTTTGATTAATATTATGTTATTGTCTTTCTCTTAATATTTTATCTACTTGTTCATAAAGATTATTTAGCCCGGAATCATTGGTTATATGATATTCTGCTAATCGCATGCACTCGAAGACTCTTTGAATGTTTTCCCCGCTGTTTTCTTCAATTTCATCACGAATAAATTCAGCAGGTGTTAAAGCTTCGGCAATTTTTTTTCGAGCTATTGCTCTTTCGAATCTTAATTTTTCAGGGCAATCAACTGAAATTAATGTCAGTACAGAATTACTTCTTAAGTATGAGATTTGCTCTAATTGCCTCATGCCGCTAATAACCCCTTCCTGTTCTATTCTGCCCAATAAAACTCTTGCCAGATAATCCCCTCCTCTTTCTTTTGCAAGTGCTGTTCCGAAAGAAGTAATGGCTTTTCTTGTTAGAGGGATTTCTCTTTTTCTTGCTTCTTCAATTAAAGGTTCGCTGATTTGATAATGGGGAATTTGGAGTTTGATTGAGGCGTAATCGCCTGCTGTATCTTTTCCTGAACAAATAGGGCCGACGAATCCTATAATTTTTTTCATAACTTCGTTGGTTGATCAATATTCTTAAAGATTGCTGCATTTTGAGATTAATTGTTTCAGATATATTTTTTGATATAATCATTAAATTTAAATAGTTCTATATTATAACAATTGTTATAAAATGAAACCGATAAGTAAAAAAACCAGACGATCGTTAGATAAGGAAACTGCTCTCGCAAGAGTACTTAGAGTATTTTATATATATCCTGATAAGGAGTTTAGTCTTAGTGAATTAGCGAAGGAATCCAAAGTAGCAAAAGCAAATATAGGCGCAATTTTGAAAAATCTTTCTAGTTTTGGAATTATCAAAATTAATTACTTAACGAATATTTGGAGAATACAAGCAAATACAGAAAGCTGGGAATTTAAAAAAAGAAAAATAGGAAATAATTTATATACCATTTATGATAGTAGCATTATAGAATTTTTAATTAATTTATTTAAGAATCCAAGAGCGATAGTTCTTATAGGAAGTTATAGGAAAGGAGAAGATATAACTGATTCTGATATTGATATTGCAATTGAATCTCAAGAAATTAAGGAAACTACCTCTTTAGGTCTCTACGAATTTGTGCGTTCGAAAGAGGAAAAGAAACTTATAGAAGAATTTGAGAGAATTATTAGAAGAAAAATCCAGATACATCTATTTAATAAAGATACCGTTGATTCTAATTTATTTAAAAATATCGCAAATGGTATTGTTTTATGGGGGTTCCTTGAAGTTAAAGCATGGAAAGAAAAATAATTGAAGATTTAATAAAAAAGAGAAATTTACGGACGAAAGAAATTGATAAGGAGAAAGTTATTTCTTTACTAAATGCAATAGAAAAAAATATTTCTGCAGTTAAAAAAATAAATATGAATGAAGATAACTCTACAATTATCTTTAAAGAAGTTTATGACGCCATTCGTCAAATCGCAGATGCTTTTTGGTGGCTGGAAGGATACGAGGTTTTAAGAGATCACGACGCGAGCTTTACTGTATTGAAAGATATTGAGGTTAGCCAAAAATTTAAGATAAATTATATTGAAAGATTTAAAAAAATAAGAAATGATGCTAATTACAGGGGCTTTTTGGTTTCAATAGAGCAAGCGCAGGAAATTTTAGATTTTTGGAATTCTTACGGACTTGAGATAATGGCTTTCTTGAAGAAAAAAATAGACAAGATAAAATAGTTTTGGTCAATCTCTCGTCTCGATTTTTATATTATGATAAACTATTTAAACGGCTTTTTTGGATTGTTCTTATGGAACCTGAAAGAGAAGAGAGATTAAATAGGTATTTGAGAACTGTTCAAGAATTAAAGACAGAGAATGAGGGATTAGTAGGAACCAAAGATATTTATAAATTCTTGAAGGAACAAGAAAAGTTATTTGACACTCCACAAAAAGTCTCTAACGAATTAAATAACGAGATTAAAAAAGTTTTTCCTAAACCGACTTATGCATCGACTATAGACAGATTAAGCGGCTTGCAGGATTTTGGGTCAGAAATTTTCGACAATAGGTTTCTTATTGACAGAAATTTCTATTTGGGTGCTTTTGACCTTGAGAATTATATCTTTAGTTCTAAAGAAGGAATTCAACAGGCAGTTCAATTTTATCTTCCTTTTTTTATGCAGGCGAATTTAGAAGGAATTTGTGATAATGTTGATATTGGCTCAATTGTTAATTCCGTGTTAGAAAGAGATTATAATGCAATCAAAGAGAGAATTCCTGCGGAAAGGAGAGAGGAATTTGATGAGTTTTATCGAGAGATTGTCAAGTCAATTATTGATTTTGACTGGCAAGATGAGTTATCTCGCGAAGCGAGAAGTGGAAAGGAAACCGATATAGCAAGGATGAATTTTGAAGAGATGTTTGATCCGGTTTTTTTGACAGCAAGAGTCATGGCAGATAGAACAGATAATCGCATTGAGTATAGGAGGAGAGTTTTAGGTCATGTGTTAAGCAGATGGACTAATGAAATAATTGATAAAAGTTGGGAAGGATTTATTCATATATACAATAGAAGAATTAGAAATGCGAGAAGAAACTTAGAGAATTTTAGGCAATTTAAAGAAGGTGTTGAAGTTTCAGATTCGAGAGTGGTTGAGTTATATAAAGAACATTTAGAAATTTGTAGTATGCGTGGAGAAGAGCCAAAGTCAGTTGATGAACAAATACAAACACAACAAAAACATTTAGAGACTTTTGTATTTATCAGAAGATTGTTAGGGCAGGAAAAGAATTGGGTTGAAAAAGTATTGAGAGCTAATTAATCTCTCGTTTCAATCTTAATCTGGACTGAACGCGGGATTTGGAGTTTCATGATTGGGTGGAGGATTCTGTCTTCGGCTGGAATGTCAATTACTCTTCGGTGGACGCGCATTTCGAATCTGTCGAAAGTTGCCGTGCCGTTGCCGCATGGCGATTTTCTCGTCGTGACTTTTAATCTTTTTGTCGGCAAAGGAATCGGACCTCTCATGACGACGCCTGCGCGCGCTGTGATTTCTTTTATTGATTGTATAACTGCGTTTATAGGATTGATTTCTATGCTACTTAACTTGATTCTTACCCGAGTCATTTTTTTGATAGAAGAAATTGGTTTTTAAAACTTGCTATGTTTGTCTTGAAGGATTATTTTTGTATTATTCAATTCAATTAATTTTATATATCGGTTTTGTTAGGATTAATCATGCCTGCTGAGAAGATAAGTATTGATAATGCGAAATCGGACAAACTATTTTATTTTGTAGCTAACGTTGTTGTGTTTCGCGAGGAGGATGGCCGGTGCCTGATTTTGAAGCGTGATGAGAGAGAGAAAGTTCATCCCGGGAAGTATGCGGTTCCCGGAGGAAAATTGGAATGGGTAAATCTTGATATTAAAAAACCCACCAGAATAAACGGCGATGTTTTGGATTTTGAAAATGCCGTTGAGGAATTGCTTAAGAGGGAAGTTAAGGAAGAGGCAGGAATAGAGATAGATGGAAATTTGAAATATATCAATAATGTCGCTTTTGTAAGGCCTGACGGGATTCCTGTTGTTTTAATGAAGTTTGCGGCGAGGCATAAATCAGGAGAGGTTGTTTTGGAAGAGGGAGCTTTTACTGATTTCAGGTGGGTAAATAAAGATGAAGTTAAATCTTATGATTGTATTGATGGGATTCATAAAGAGGTTGAGGAAACTATCCGCTTATTTTCCTGATCTTTAGTGGCGGGGAATTTGATTAGTAAGCAAATCTCGTTCGGAGTTGTCTTGGGTTTCTGTTGATATTTATCTTGATTAAGTTTTTTCACTTTAGGAAAGCGTTTATTTTCCTGATTTGTCCCAGAGCATTTTTGTGTAACCTTCCCTGATTATTTGATTTTTTTCTATGCTAAGTTTTTTAATTATTTCTTGGATTTCTTTTCTTGCTTTTTCTATTTTGTTTTTTTCTGTCAGGTATTCTATTTCGAGAAACCAGCCCAGACTTTTTACGTGGTTTATTTCTATATGAAAATTATTTTTTAATTCGTAGATTTCTGAATGTTTTATTTTTGTCAGCCATTTTTTGAAGCCGAAGTCCGCGATTAGTGCGAGGAAGTTGTTGATGTCCGTCACCTGAAATTCCTGCTCGTTTTTTGCGTGAATTCCGTTCTTGTAAGATATTCTTTCTTTGAAGTTTATTTCGTGAATTCCGTTTTTTTTGCGGATGCGGAGGGATTTTCTTGGGTAAGATTTATTTTTTTGTAGAGTGTAGTAGTCGTCTATTTTTTCTTCTTTTTCGACGAGTTTTCCTAATTGGTTAACGAGCTTTCTAAATTCCTTGGGGTTCTGAATTTTTATTTTTGCTTCAACTTCTATCATTTGTATTTGAGGAAGACGAGATTTTTAAGTCTTGGCGTTTGGTTAGTAATTAAATATAGGTCGGCGTTATGTGTGGTCGAGTGACGCATCGAATAAGTTCTCGCATAGAGGGTTGTGGAGGTTTATTTCTTTTTTATCGTTATTTTATGTTCCCCCATCTGTCTAAATTAATCCAAGAAATAATTTAATGAAAAAATAAAAAATAAATTTTGTTTTTATGGTGTCGGTGGTGGTTCATTGCCTATGCAAGTAACAACTGCTGGTGATGGGTCGCACGTATATGTCTGTCCTTCTTCGTTCTTTAGAACTACTGTGGCTCTTGCTTTTTCATCCTTTAGTATTCCACCTTGTACGTTGGTAATGTCTTTTGTTCCTAATAATTCAGGAAAGCCACTACTTATTTTTCCAAGTTTTGTTGAGCCATCGCTTTTTTCTACTATTGCTATTATTTCGACGAACATAGTATTATCTCCTTTGGCCAGTTGGACCGTTACTTTGTTAGTGGTTGCGTCGCACGCAACAGGTTTAACCTCAGTCTTTAAGCATTCAGTTGACAAATCAATGTTGCTTCCTGCGGTATCAAGAGCTGGTCTGATGAAGGCCCAGATGATTCCGACTGCTGCGAGAGCCAAGAGAATAACCAGGACGACTGTGACGACATCACTTAATCCTTTTTTGTTTTTCATAATACCTCCTTTCAATGTCATGATATGACCTAAAACCTTATTTTCTTTCACGTTATTTGTGAGTGAACCAAAATTCATGCTTTTTTCCTCTTTTATCAAGTTTGGCGAATCCAAATCTTTCAAATTGTACGATTTCGTTATATTTAAGAGTTTTGATTGACTCTTCCGCTATTCCCTGAATTTTTTCTCCGGTCGGAAGAAGTATTTGTGTTGGAACAAAACTTGAAACCCAGTTTATTTTTTGTATGTTCTTGTTTTCCTTTGATGTGTATTCTGCATTGTGTGATTTTGCGTGGAGTTTTACATTGTACAAATGAAGAAGGCGAATTTCTTCCCCTTTGAATTTTTCGAAGTCGTTTTCTGAAATGAAAATTTTTCCTACTTTTATTGTTTTTTGTTCTTTTTTGTCCGGGTGCACAGGAACTTTCACCGAGCTTATTTTTGGAGCGTTTAGGATTTTCAGTTCAATCGGCTTGTGAATAAATGAATATCTGTCTGCTGTAGAATCTATAATCTGTCTGTTGAATGCCTCTATTGATTTGAAGAATTCTTCTTTTGAGACTGTTTTGTCCGTCAGAGTTATGCCGACGCCGAGAGCATATTTTACAAGGGCTTGAGGTGTGAAGCCGCGCCTTTTCAATGCCAGCAGTGTCGGGAGGCGGATGTCATCCCAGCCGGAATATTTCTTTCGCTCAATTGCTTTTCTTGTTTCAGTTGTTGAGAGAGGCATACCAAGAAAGTTAATTCTTCCGACGAACATAGTTTCTGGTGATTTCAAGTTCAGATAAGAGTAAATTATTGCTTGGCGTTTTGCGTTGTCTGCGTGGTCTTTTGCCCGTATTATATGGGTAATTTTTGATTCTATGTCATCGACGGTTACTGCGATGTTCATCAAAGGCCAAATCCTGAATTTTTTCTTTTGCCTTGGGTGCGGAGTTTCATTTATCCTGAATAGCGGGAAATCGCGCATCGCTGGATTTTTATCTTTCAAGTTTGTTTTTAATCTTACAACAGCCTCGCCCTGCTTGTAGGTCGAGAACATTTTTTCCCAGCGTGACTTTTGCTCTTCTTTTGGGAGTTCTCTGCAAGGGCAGGCTTTTGATTTGTTTAGGAGCTCTTTGTAACTTTCGGATTCACAAGTGCAGATGTAGAGCTTGTTCAAGTCCAACAATTTTTCCGCATATTTATAATAAATCGGAATTCTGTCAGACTGGATTATTATTTCTGAGATTGTGTCTTGGGTGAGCCAGTTCGCATCTTCAGGGATTAATTTGTAAGTCGGAGGATAAATATTTTCGGGATTTGTGTCTGCGATTCTCAGGATTAATTTTCCTCCGTGCCTTTTTACGTATTCGGCGTTTAATGTGAGAACGTAAGAGTGTCCGACGTGGAGCGGACCCGACGGTGAGGGCTCAAATCTCATTACAAGATTTTTTATATCTTTTAGCTCGGGAAGGTAATTTTCAGGGCGGACATGCCTTTCAGGAAGAAATTCCTTGTATTCCTCAATCATGGATTTTTTTTCTTCTTCTGAAAGAGAGTTTACTTCTTCAATTATTTTTTTTATTTCCGGCATGATGGATTTTATTTGAGATTTTTCTAAGCCATGAGCGAATAACTTTGGCAGGATTTTTCCTTCAACTGCTGAACCATGCTCGAGAGAGTTTTTCAGTGCGTGGGCATAAATATACTTAGTCAGTGATTTCATGGTATTGGTTAGAGTAGTTTCCTTTCAAATTTAAATAATTATAATTAATTATTAAATCTCGTGTTTGTGAGTTAGATTTTTCTGCTGACATTTTTTGGTACCTTGATTTTTAGGCGGTGACTTATATTTGGGGAAGAAGGGGAAATTTAAAAGGTTATTTGTTATTTGCTGTTGAGTTTTAATTCCAGTTTTTCAATTCTCTCGAGGAATCTTTCTAGTTTGTATTCTAAATCTTCGAGCTTTACATTAAGATGTTGAATGTCTGCTGATGAATTTTCTGAATGCGGTGCCTGAAGTGAGGGAGGGCTTGATGTTTCGGCCAACGAGTCCAGAAAGTCGAAAGATGGTGCGCTCGGCTCGACGCTGGCTGTTGGAGGCGTCAAGTCTGCGTATTCGTTTTCTATATTTTGCCCCGGTTCTTCCTTTATTTTAAGCAAGCCTCTTTTTTGCAACAACGTAAGGTCGAGAAAGTCGGTCTCTTTTTTGAATAAAGCCATTTTCAGATAAAGAATAAGTTTTATATAAATATTTCACTTTTATTTTATAATGGTCAACTTTAGGGGCAGAAGAGCTTGGCAGGATACTTCTCCCCTTGCCCGCAAATTAGGAAAGAGAGCTTAAAGAAGACGGCGCTAAGGGGGTTTATGAAGGCCATTTGGTTGATTCAGGAAGTGAGATAATTTACAAAATTTCAAGAATAACGGAGAGTTTTTAAGATATTTAATCAGGGAGAGTCTTGTTACGGGAGGTATTGTTCAGAAAAGGGGCAGAATTGTGGTTGACGTTTAATTTTTAAAGTTGAGTGTTTTGTTAATTAAAGCGCTGAATGCGTACGTCTGCCTAAGTGTGGTCAGATGAAGGAAAAAAGATGGCTGTTGACATTAAGAAACTTATTGCTGCGATAAACCCAGATGTTTTTTGCAGTGATGAGCGTGATGAAGCGGGGAAGAAATTGAGTTCTAAAGTTAAACAAATTGCTAAAGAGGAAGGATTGATTAAAGCTGCGGAAGTTGCCAAGCTGAAAGAGGCGGATTTTCTGGATATAGTTCAGATTAAATCTTCGAAGAATGCTTTTTCGCTGACTGGGATTAAGTCGCCGATAGAACAGCATAAGCTGGTTTATGATGCTTTTAGCCAGAATCTGGAACCTATTTATTTTTGGATTTTGGATTATGTAAATAATAATTTTGGAGGAGGCACGGAGAAACTTATTGACAATTTTGTTTCTTCTCCTCAGAGCGGGCAGTTTGGTGAAATGTCGAGGCGAGCGGCTATTTTGAGGGATGACGCATCGAAACAGATGGCAACTGTTAATCAGATTTTAAAATCAATTTTGAATTTGATTTATGACCTTAAGGAGTTTAAACTGAGGCTGGTTTATTATGAGGAATTGAAATCGGATGATAAGATGAAGAGGGAGTCCGCTATGCTGTCTTTGAAACAGATATGGATGGATAATGTTGATATAAAGAGGCAGGCAGGAAGCATTAATGGTCTTGCACAGCAACTTGATTTTGTGACTATCAGAGATGCTTTTATGGCGGCGGATTCTTTGGAGGCAGTTGATAAGCTTGACTTGAACGATCGTGTTAAGAGAATTTTGAAACAGAGAGTTCCTGAATTTTTTAGGTGGGTTAAGGAATCTGAGAGGGAGCTTAAGAAGAGATTTGAGATTGAGAAGACTTATCTGAAGAGTCAGGTTAATTCAGTGAAGTTGTATGCGCGTTGGGTTAAGCCGGCGCTCGTTGCGGCGCGGCAGCTGGAGCAAAATCTGGAACCGACGGCAGATATTGTCAACGCCTTCAATACTTCATTGTTTAGACTTGTTCTTATGGCTAAAGGAGGGTCTTACGACCCTGCGGATGACGTTCTCAGCGGCGATTTGCCTAAGGTTTTCAAGAAAATGAAATTTAGGAAATACACTCCCTTTACAATAATAGAATTTGGTTTCAGGAGCGCGCCTGACCGGGCAGACCAGAGGGGAGGTTATGGCTACAGAGGAAAAGCCGAAGTTGTGTTTACAAGTTTTGCTATGAATGAAGATGAGCTGAAACTTTTGAAGAAGAAAGTTGAGGAAGACGATTTTGGTGATGTTTATAAAATGATTACCGGAGCGACAGAAGAAAGTTTGGGGCAGTTACAGGGCGATATTGAAGAACTTCTTGGCGAGAAAGACCCGAATAAAGAGGAGGGGAAGAAGAAGGGCGAGGATGCTAATCCGTTTAGCGCTTTGTTTAGTTTTTTTAAGAAAGAGGAAAAGAAGAAGAGTGGAGATTTGGAGAAAGATGGTATACCCAAGGATACTGAGTATGAAAAAGTTTTGAGGAGCCAGGCACTTCTGGGTTCGAGGTGGACGTGCAGAAAACTTTACGATGATTATAAAAAAGTGCATGGTATGCCTGCGTTTCCTCCTACTATGGGTTAGGTCTTTGATGGTTTTAGGAAGGTAGGTTAATGGATGGAGTTAATTTTATAATGGGTTATAATTATTATGCCAAATTATTTTATTTCTTCTCAATACCCTAAGGTCTTGCCTTAGGGATAAAGCTTTAAGTCAGAAACATTCCGCTTAGTTATGGACAATCCAATATTCAAATCTTATTAGAAACTATATTCGGAATCAGGGGAGAAAAGAAGAGCAACTCAAGTTAGTGGATTTTGTTTAACGATGCCCCATGGTCTTGCTATAGGGTTGTTCACAGACGGCTTTGAATAACCTCGTTTTTGAAGAACTTGTAAATAAATTAAATTACATCCTGGTTTTGAGATATTAATTTTGTCGTCGATAATTATATAGAAATATAAGGTTGGGACTATTTTTCATTCGTAATGGATTACAGAAATAGGGTTTTTCTAAATCCCCTATATCTGATATGAAGCTATTTTTGGCTGAGAGAAAAAAATAAATAGTTTGTTGTGCTTTGTATTTGATGTCAAAGAAGGTGAAAGTTGTCCGGGAGATTGAGCCGAAGATTAAGAAAATTAGGGATGTGGAAAATGAGGAAGAGAGAATTATTAATGGTTTTTCCGATGGAGATTTTTCTGAGTTTGAGGAGCAGGAGCCTGTTCCGGCGGAGATTGGCGGCGGGGCTTTAGAAAGAGTTCATGAGACCGGCGAGCGCAATATAGAATCTTCTGTTGGCGAGGTGAGAACAGGGTCTAGGGGAGATAAAGGAACTGAAAGAGAATTTAATTATACGACTGGAGGCCATGGGCAGGTATCTAAAGTTCCTTATAGTACTTCTTCCGGAGAAACCAGTAGCGATATTTTGAGAGAAAGGAGCTTGAGCAGGGAAGGTTTCAGGAGCGCGCCTGACATTCCTGGCAGAGCGAGAATGGGCGGGCAGAGAGTTTTTGAGGATGAACAGGATTTGGGTCAAAGATATAAGGCAGGGGAAGAGAAAAAATCGAGGAAAAGGACAGTTGGTCCTTGGGAGTAATTTTATAATTATCGGAAACTTTCAATTATTTGGTGAATCACATTCTGAGTTGATTGATTTTCTTTATTGTTTTGTGAGGGGGCGATAGATTTATTAATTATTTTTGACATTGTCGAATATGGCTGAGAGTGGCGAAGGATATGCGGAGAATTTTTATGTCGGGGCTGATTATGGTTTTGACCCGAATTATGGCGCGGAGTTTAGCGTAGGGATGAGCCAGGAATATACTCCCGAGGTTTCGCAGTTTGGATATACTACTGACCCTCGAATGGCTAACCAATTGAAGGCGGTTTCTGATAAACTTAGCACTGGAGCGAAGACGATTGAAGTCACGGCTATAACTCCTGCGGTTTTTGAATCCATGCCTAAACAACATCTTGATGAAATAAATCGCTTGAGGAAACTTGTCGGCGTAGATTTAACTTTTCATGGACCCATTATAGAGCCGAGCGGTTTTACCAGGCAGGGATGGGATGAAACGCAGAGAGTGCAGGCGGAGAGACAGATGCATCAGGCGGTGCAGAGGGCTCATCAGGTCAATCCTGACGGGAATGTCATAGTTACTTTTCACTCGGGAGCTGTCGGACTTGACCCTGAGACCAGAGTTAAAGATGAGAAAACGGGAGAGATAATAACTGAATTTGCGGTAATTAATCAGGCGGAAGGGCAGGTTCAGAGAATTCCCATCAAGCCGGATTATTTTAAAGGTGGTGAAAAGGATTTTTACTCGAAGGAAAATCAGCAGGAAAAAATAAAGATGGTGATTGACAAACAAAATAAAGAAGCGTGGTTCAGACAGCTTTTCAACGTCAGTTATCATGCTTCGGCAGGTAGCAGAGAAATTGATAATGTTTTGTCTGGTTCTTCTAAGGTTGCAGGAGGGGATAAAAAAGTGGCAGAAGTTTTATTGGAAGGATACAGTGATTATTTGAAGGGAGGGGAAATCTCTAAAAGCATTGAGAAATTGGGGAAGCCATACAAAGAGGTTTTTCAGGATACTGTTACAGGACTGGTTCATGGTGATGCTTATTTAAGAGATGCTTATCAGAATTTGCAGAACATGTTTAATCAGGCTTATGAGGTTGCTTTGAAGAATAATAATAAGGAAGATTTGAGCAAGCTGAAAAAATTTAGAGCGGAGATGCAGCCGAATCTAAAAGACATAGAGGAGGTTAAGAATTTGCAAAAGTTTGGTAATGAGATTGTTCGTGGCGTCAATGTTTTGAGGTCGATAGATCCGCCGAAGGCGTTGAAACCTTTCAAAGATTTTGCTGTTGACAAGTCTTCAGATACTTTTTCAAATATCGCTTTTAGCGCTTACAAGGAGTTTAAGAATACTTCTCCGATTTTAAGCGTTGAAAATCCTCCTGCCGGTAGTGCGCCATTGCATAGGGCCGAGGATTTGAGGCAGTTGGTTGACAAGTCCAGGGAGAAGCTGCAGAAGAGGTTTGTTGATGAGATGGGAATGGGGGAGAGTGAGGCGAAGCAACAAGCTGAAAAGTTAATTGGAGTTACATGGGATGTCGGGCATATCAATATGCTGAGAAAATTTGGCTATAGCGGGGAGGATATAATTAAAGAGACTGAGAAGATTGCCAAGCATGTCAAGCACGTTCATTTGTCTGATAATTTCGGGATGGAGCATACTGAACTGCCGATGGGAATGGGTAACGTTCCGACGAAGCCGATGCTGGAGGCGATTGGGAAATATAACAAACAGCTTAAAAAGATTGTCGAGACCGGAAACTGGTTTGGACCTCAGGCGTTTGGAAATCAGACTCCTGTCAGAGAAACTTTGAGGGCATTTGGAAGTCCGCTTTATTCTATGCAGATGCAGCCGAATTGGAGAAATATTGCTAATTCGAGCGGAGGCTATTTTGCGGGCTACGGAACGATGCTACCTGACCGGAACTTTCAGACTTACGGCGCGGGATTTTCTAATTTGCCGCCGGAGCTGGGTGGGGATATGGGTGGCAGGGCGAGAATGGGCGGGGCGCCGATTGAGTGATTTATGTTAATGTGATTTGGTTTAGTTAATGATTAAATTTCTTTTTTGTGCTGTTTGATGGCGCGATTTTTTAAGGGGCTGAATGAAGATTTTGAAATTGAGAAATTTGATTTTTATTAGTTCCTTTATGAAATAGTCACCACACCAAGATTGATCGATTTATTAAAAGAATTTTATAGATAATGCCTTTTATGTACTAATGTTAATTGTAGAGTGGACTTAACATTAAGGACTTTGTTGAAAAAGTTTTGACATTTTTTGTTATTTCGTTTGTCTCGCCTTTCTTTCCGAAGAGAGCGACGCTTTACATTCGATTAGATTGCAAATGAAATTGAGATTTTCAACAGAGCCAACATTAAGAGAAGGTTTTTAAAGAATTGTCTCTTGTTTTTGGCAGTGATGTTTGAGGTGTGAATGGGCGAGAAAAAAAAGAGAGTGAAGAATAAAAATAAGGAAAAATCTGTCAAGAAAGTTTTGAGGAAGGGAGACCTTGCTAACAGGAAATTAAAGGACGGCAGGGATATTGCAATGGATTTTGCGGCTAAAGTGCAGAAGAAATTTGACAGAATAGTAAAGGCTTCTATTTTGTTCGGCTCTAATTCTTCTTCAAAGCAAAGCCAGGCGACTTTTGGCTCTGACGTTGATGTGATTTTGATTGTAGACGATGCTTCTATCGAGTGGGATTTGGAATTGCTCTCGTGGTACCGTGAGGAATTGGGAAGACTTGTCTCTGCCCAGGATTATTCCAAGGAGTTGCATATTAATACTGTTAAGCTGACGACATGGTGGAATGATATGCTGAATGGGGACCCGGTTGTGATAAATATATTAAGGTACGGCGAGGCGCTGATTGACTACGGAGGTTTTTTCAATCCACTGAAGGCGTTGCTTTTACAGGGAAGAATGCGCTCGACTCCCGAGGCGGTTCATGCAACTTTAATGAGGGCCCCCGGGCATATTGTGCGAAGCAGAATATCTGAGATGGGAGCGATTGAAGGAGCTTACTGGGCGATGGTTGATTCTGCGCAGGCTGCTTTGATGACTGCAGGAAAATTGCCTCCGAGCCCCGAACATATTCCTGAAATGTTGAGGGAAGAGTTTGTTGAGCACGGGATGCTGAAAATGGGTTACGTTAGGGCAATGAAGGATTTGTATGCTTTGCATAAATCGATTGTGCACAGGCAACTTGCAAACATTGATGGAAAGATTATTGACGGATGGCAGGAAACTGCTGAGAAATTTCTTGGCGAGATGACGAGAATTATTGATGTCTTGCTTGGCGGGAAGAAGTAGAAGTTTTTAACTGTGTTATCTGAAAATTAGTTCCCAAGGCTGTTAAAAATTAACTTGCTGAATTAGCCAGAGAGATATTTTAATTTATAATAATTTATCCGACGATAAAGTAAAAATCTTAATTAATAAAAGTTATAAAATTTTATTTGGTGATTAAGGCATTTTTAGCACCAAAAAGTCACAAATTAAATGATAAGACAAATAAATTAATTAAAGAATTATCTTTTATCGTCGGTAAAGGTTCATTATTTTTTTATTAATTGAAAAGAAATCCCCACAGCTTACTGTGGTTGGGCAAAGCTATATCACCATCTTATTATTGTGGAGATAATTGAAATATATTCGCATCAAGAAAGTCAGCTTAAGCTGAGCGAGTTTTAGTCGTCGTGTGAAGCCCCGCAGCTTGCTGCGAAGCGAACGGAGTGAGCAGTGGGTGATTCATTTTGAAAATATTAAAAGCTCGCATTTACATTTGCAAGACATATTTTTGTATAATTTATCTTCGGCAATTACCAAAAAAATGGTGCGTTAAACCACTAATCGCCTTTTTTATAGAGGAGAAAAGAGATTTAATTTGTCGTTAGGAAATAATTATAAGATACGGCAAGTTTTTAATATTCCGATAGTTATAAAAAAGCTGTTTATTTGGGTTTTTTATGGAATTGACTGAGTTAAAGAAAATTTATTCTGAACTGAACGGAAAATATAGCCTGCCTTCTTTTAAGGAGCTGAATGAAGATTTTGAAATTGAGAAAATTTCCAGCGGCTCTGATACTTTGCTGAGGGCGATTAGGAAAGTGATGATGGAAAAAATTCTTAGTTCTCTGAGTTTTGTTGAACTGCTTTTGAATCCGATGGCTTCCCCGCGGATGTATCTTGCTTATGTTAAAT
>Ga0209542_10009313_pt1 | contig 18052 bp, 16 predicted proteins | sample RifCSPhighO2_01_FD_184028 | JGI IMG/M metagenome (GOLD analysis project Ga0209542, IMG submission 184028) | Soil microbial communities from Rifle, Colorado - Rifle CSP2_plank highO2_0.1 (SPAdes) (version 2) | ecosystem: Environmental > Terrestrial > Deep subsurface > Rock core/Sediment ...
AGCACCTATTTTACCAAACGATTGTCCAAAAAATTTGTCTTGCAGACAAATTTTTATGCTCGATAGCGTGGTTTATTCCACAGACCGCGAGCATAAGAATCTTTTAGTAAAATAGGTGCTGGGTAAGGTTTGGCGCAAATCGCCATTTTTACGCCTCGCTCCGCGCGACGCAAAAATGGCGAGCCAAACGCTTATTTCGGACGCTTCACGCCGTACAAACTCCGACCGCGCTTGCGCGCGTTCACTCCTTCCGCGTCCAATATGCCGCGGACGATTGTGTAGCGGACGCCGATGTCCTTCACCTTGCCGCCGCGGATAAGGACCACCGAGTGCTCGCGGAGATTGTGCCCTTCGCCCGGGATATAGGCGGTTACCTCCATGCCGTTCGTGAGCCGGACGCGGGCGATTTTCCGCACCGCGGAGTTCGGCTTGCGCGGCGTTGTGGTCGTCACTTTCGTGCAGACACCCCGCTTGAACGGAGACGCCGTATATTTGGGGCGGTTTTTGAGCGTGTTGAAAATGCGCCCGAGTGCGGGGGTTTTGTCCTTCCTGGTCGCTTTTTTCCTTCTCTTCCGTACGAGCTGATTGATGGTTGTCATGAGGAAAAGCTTTTAGACTTATATTTGTTTCCTCCGGAGGAGGATCCGCCTTCGGCGGAAGCATATAGCTTTTAGGGGTAAAAACAAAAAACGCACTCTGAAAACACGCGTAAGCAATTACTATAATATACTCCGCCTAAGAATGCAAGACAAGAAAAAAGCCCCGCAGCGGGAGCCGTCTGTCGTGCCCCTCTTTTTTCTAGTGGCTCGTGACTAAATCACCAGAGGCATTCCGGTGAAGAGCGCGAAAAGAACCGTCACAAATCGAAAGAAGAACGGCCAGAGGAAAAAGATGAAAAGGAATAGGAGAAGAAGTCCACCGAAGGGGCCGTATCGTCCCATGAGGGCGCCGGCAGAGAAATGCCGCGACAGGTGGAAGGGCAAGAGTGAAGCAAGCACCTTCGCGCCGTCCAAGGGTGGAATGGGCACGAGGTTAAAAAACGCAAGGAGAAGATTTATGTACACGACAAACGATGTGAGCTCAACAAAAGATGGCGAAAGGAAGCCCATGGCGGCATCCGCGCGGAGGAGTGCCGAAAAAAGAAGCGCTATGAGGATGTTCATCGCTGGTCCCGCGCCCGCGACAAGCGCCTCTCCCCACTTTTTGTTTCCGAGATTGTACGGGTTATACGGCACCGGCTTCGCCCACCCGATGACGAATCCCGCATTCGCCAGGATGAGGAAAAGCGGGACGATAAAAGACCCCCACAAGTCCAAGTGCGGCACAGGATTTAGGGTCAGGCGCCCAGAAAGGCGCGCGGTGGGGTCGCCGAGCACCTCCGCCATGTATCCGTGCGAAATTTCGTGCACGATAATGGAAAAGATGAGTATGGCGATGAGGAAAACGATATCAGTTGGCATAGTTACGCCCTTTATGCTAGCATAAAGGGCTTGAAGTTTAAACATTTAAATGTTTAAATATCGCTTATCTGCATTCATGGCAAAATCATGCCCATTATGCGAAAAGGGGTCCCAAGTCGGCGGCGGCTACTCAAACGAGGTCCGCGCGACAAAGTTTAACCCCACCGGCTCACGCCGCAGACAGCCCAATCTCCAGTGGGCGCGTTTTCCTGACGGCACGCGGACAAAAATCTGCACGCGGTGCATCAAGGGAGGGAAGCATTTGAAAAGCTTTTAGCTTGTAGCTGTTAGCTTTTAGAAACCCCCGTTCATCTCCTGTTTTTCCTCTTTGCCTAAAAGCTATAAGCTAACAGCTTTTTTATAGTTGCGTCTCCCGAAGCGACGCATTGATGCGCCGTATCGCCATACCCCGCACGGGAGCGAACGCGGCAAATGTTTCTTTGTCTCCGATTTGAAAAGAGTGGATGAACGGTGACAGCACGGGGTCGTCTCCCCAATAGCCGAGCCGCGAAAGAATGCGCATCACGAGAAGCGCTTCAAAATCTTTCGGCGACCCGTGCGGCGCTTCCCTCTCCCCGAGCCGCGCGAACGCGCCGACGACCTCTTCAAAAAGCGCGGGGTCTTTTTCTTCTCCGCGGAGAAGCCGCACGAGAAGCGCACTCACGCGGACAAGAATGCCCTGCGCCTCCCTTCTCCTTTCTCCGCGGAAGTCCGCGAGGGTGCGGATGCCCGCGGCACTCGTGACGCGCCAACCGCTTTTTCCGCGGACTAAATCAAAAGACCCAAGGGAAAAATCTTGGAGGCAGTAGCGGAGTTTTGACCGCTCTTCGCGGACGCTCTGCGCCCGCGCGTAGAGAAGCCCAAGGTCTCTCGTAAATACGACAAGAATCTTTGACGCCTCGCCCGTCGCAAAGCCTTTCAGCACAATTCCTTCCGTGGTGTAGATGCGATACATTTTTAGGAATTAGGAGATAGGAATTAGGGTGTAGGTTTCTGGAAAAGGCGAAACAAAAATCAGTTGCGCGGAGCGTTGTCGCTTTCTTCAGTACCGCTTCGGCGGAGAGAAAACGAGAAGCGCATCGTATCAACCGTCACCTCGTTCCCCTGCGGCGCGGTGCTGAACGCTATCTCTTGAAGCATCGCGACCTCCTTAAGCGCCTGCTCGTTCTCCTCTACGAACCGTTTCCCGTCTTCTCCCGTCTCAATTGTGACGACGGCATAGTCGGCCGGGGTGAGCCCTGCTTTCTTTCGCAGGTCCTGCACGGCACGGATAAGGTCGCGGAGCTGTCCTTCCTTTTTCAGGTCTTCCGTAATATCGGTATCCAGCGCGAGTTCCTCCGCAATGGTCGCCCCGAAGACGACCTCTTTCACATTCACCTCGTCTTTAATGAGGGCGACGAGTTCTTCATTTTCCTTGACCCTTGTCTCTTGTTTCTTGATGCTTAATCTTTTGAGCGGCTGGCGTACTTTGATACCCTTTTCCGCGCGGAGAAGCAGGGCGTGCGAGACGATGGCGCGGACCTCCTTCATTTCGGAAAGAATTGCGGGTTCCGTTTCCGCGCGGAAAAAGCGGCGGAAAAGCGAGCCGAGGAACCCTTCCTCGGCATATTCCGGCCACTCTTCAAGATGCACGCTTTCTTTCTCGCCTCCCGCGCGGCGGTAGATGTCCTCCGCAATGAACGGCATAAAAGGCGCGATGATTTTTGAAAACTCAAGAAGCGTCCGCCGGAGCTCCCCGCGCGCCGCGGCGCGTTCGCGCGGGTCTCCCGACTTCAGCCGCTCGCGGGAACGGCGAAGATACCATGTGGAAAAGTCGTCAACAAACTCCGCAATCGGGCGCGCGGCTTTATCAAGCTCATACCGGTCCATATTCAAAGACACCTTCCGGAGAAGCGACGCGAGGCGCGCCGCAATCCACCGGTCAAGAACATGCAATCTGGGGACTGTGGGCTGGGTTCTGGGGACTGGGGACTGGGGATACAGTTCGTAAAACGCGAGCACATTTTCCGCGCGCAGGACGACCTTGTTCTGCACTTCCTGCACTCCTTTTTCGGAGAAGTTGATGTCCTCCGCGCGCAACACGGGCGAGGCAAGGAGATAGAGACGGAGCGCGTCCGCCCCGTATTTTTCTAACATCAGAACGGGGTCGGGGTAATTCTTGAGCCGCTTGCTCATCTTTCTGCCGTCTTCGGCGAGAATGAGTCCGTTGACGATGACATTTTTGTACGCGGTCTTCCCGAAAAGCGCGACCGCAAGCACAAGAAGCGAGTAAAACCATCCGCGCGTTTGGTCCAGCCCCTCGGCGATAAAGTCGGCGGGAAAGCCCGCGCCCTTTTCGGGGTTGAAACGATGCAGGTGTTCAAACGGATAGTGATGTTCGCCGTAGGGCATCGCTCCCGATTCAAACCAGCAGTCAAACACATCGGAGACCCGCACGAGCCGCGCGCCATCCGTGTCAACAAGTGGGAGGGCGTCTATCTGCGGACGATGGAGATTCAGCGTAAAGTTTTCGTCGTGCGGGAGTAACATAAACGGCAGTTCCCGTACTTCCGCGTTCGCCATAAAACTGCAGTCCGACATACGGAGCGAAAATGTCTCTTTTTCGGCGCATCCTGAGGCGCCCGCGCAGAGCATCCAGAGAGGGTCGCTGTGCGACACAAGGAGAATGGTTTTTCCTTTGTATGTTCCCTCCAGCTCGTAGAGGAATTCGGTCATCCGCTTCTTCTGGTCGGCGAGCGTCTCGCCGGGGGCTTCCCGAAACCGTTTTTCGCGTGGAAAGTTCTCGTGGTATTCAGCCGCCGTCCTCCCCTCAAACGAGCCGAAGCCGGTCTCTCGCAGACGGAGGTCATAGACGATTTTTTCCGCGTCATAGCCAAGTATGTCGGCGACAATCTCCGCCGTCTCTTTCGCGCGCGCAAGGGGGGAGCTCACAATCATGTCCACCTTTTTTCCTTTAAGCCGTTCTGCCGCATCGCGCGCCTGCGTTTTCCCTTTCTCGGTCAGGTGGTGATTGTTCGGCAGGGCGCTTGAGACGACGCGGAGCACATTGTTCTCCGCCTCGCCGTGTCGCATCAAAAGATAGGTGTTGCCCGATTTCTTTACCCGTTTTTTTATATCTTCAACAGACCCCGCGACAAAAAGCGCGCCGGTTTTTTCGTTTCGCCAGACGGGAATCGGCGCCCCCCAGTACCGCGTGCGGGAAATCGCCCAGTCGCGGGCGTTCGCGAGCCAGTTGCCAAAACGCCCGTCGCGGATGTCGGCGGGCACCCAGCGTATTCCTTTGTTCGCGACAACAAGCGCGTCTTTTATTTTTGTTACGGCGACAAACCACGAGTTCGCGGCGTAATTCAAAAGCGGCGTTTCGCACCGCCAGCACAAGGGGTACGAGTGGGTGATTTTTTCTTTTTTGAAAAGGAGGTTTTGCGCCGCGAGATGTTTGATGATTTCTATATCTGTTTTTTGGTGGTCTCCTTTCGGTTTTACCGGAAGTCCCGCAAAGTCGCGCACTGCGGCAACAAACTTTCCGTCGCGTCCGACATGATGCACGATGGGGATATGCTCTTTTTGCGCGAGAAGCAAGTCGTCCTCGCCAAACGCCGGCGCAATATGCACAATGCCCGTCCCTTCATTGGTTGCGACAAACGACGCGGCGTACACTTTCCACGCCCGCCCGAACGACTGAACTTGTTCGGTCGGGCGGGCATTTTCTTTGTGCGGAAGCGCGGCGTTTTTATAGTAGCCAAACGGCGGCTCATAGCTCTTTCCCACCAATTTACTTCCCTTGATTCCTTCCACGATTTCGTATTTTTGTTCTCCAAAAATATGCGGCGCTCTCTCTTTTGCAACGATATATTTTTCCTTTATTCTTGATTCGTCATTCGTTATTCTGATTTTGACATAGTCAAAATCTTTGTTTACGGCGGCCGCCATATTCCCCGGAAGCGTCCACGGCGTCGTCGTCCAGACCAGAAGAAAAGTGTCCGATTCCTCGAGAAGCGGGAGTTTCACCGTGACGGCAAGGTCCGTAATATCGGTGTACCCTTGGCTCACTTCAAAGTTGGAGAGTGTCGTCTCGCACCGCGGACAGAGGTGCATTGACTTGAATCCTTCGTAGATAAGCCCTTTGTCGTAGAGTGTCTTGAAAACCCACCAAACGCTCTCGGTATAGGAGGCGTCCATCGTGCGATAATCCGCCTCCATATCAACCCACCGCCCCGTGCGGGGAATGATGTCGCGCCATTCATCCGCATAACGAAGCACGCTCTTCTCCGCCGCGTCGTTGAAGCGCGCGACACCGTACTCCTCAATGTCTTTTTTTGTCTTCAGGTCAAGCTCTTTTTCTACGAGGTTTTCCACGGGGAGCCCGTGGCAATCCCATCCCCACCGCCGGCGCACATGGTAGCCCCGCATGGTCTTGTAACGCGGAATGGCGTCCTTGATGACCCCCGCAAGAATGTGCCCATAGTGCGGAAGACCGGAGGCAAACGGCGGACCGTCATAGAAAACGAACTCCCCCCGCGAAGGTTTCTTCTTGAGGGTTTTTTCAAAAATCTCGTGTTTTTTCCAAAACGCGAGCGTCTCTTTTTCGCGCTCGGCACTAGTTTTCTTTTTTCTTTCGTGTTCCATGTTTCATGTTTTATGCTTCATGACCTACATCCTCTCCGGCGCGGGAATACCCAAAAGCCAGAGGCCGTTCTTGAGAACAGTGGCTACTGCTTCGGTCTGCGCAAGACGATACGGGGAGTCCGCGATGTGTTCCTCCGCGTAGAAACCGTTGAACGCTTGCGCAAGCTCTGTGAGGTAGGTCGTAACATACTGGGGCGCGTTTTCCTCGCGCGCGTGGGAAACGACTTCGGGAAATTGATACACAAGGCGTTTGAGTCGCCCCTTTTCGGCGGGCGCGTCCGCAAGGGATGGCGCCACGCCGCTTTCCCTTGCCTTCGCGATGACGGACCGCGCGCGGGCGTAAGTATATTCCAAGTACGGGCCGGAACTTCCCTCAAACGAGAGCGAGCCGTCAAAATCAAAAACAATGTCGTTACCGGGCGCGTTCTTGAGCATTGAATATTTTATGGCGCCAATCGCCACCTGTCCCGCAACCGCTTCCTCATCTATACCGTCAGCGGCGTGCATTTTGGGGAGAATGCGTTTCTTTACCTCCTCAATAAGCCACTCAGCGGTGATGACATCGCCGGTCCGCGAACTCATTTTCCCCGAAGGAAGGCGGAGCATTCCGTGCGGAATGTGGACGGTTTTCGCGGCAAGCTCGGGGAAAACAAACTCCATCGCCTTGTGCACGACCCGAAAATAGTCGCGCACTTCGTTCCCCGTGATGACAACCGACACATCGTAGGGGTAGGCATCGTGTTTTATTTTCGCAAGACCGAGCTCTTTCGCCTCGTAGGTTGGGAGCCCCTGCGAAGTGATGAACACGCGCGTATGAAGCCCGTGTTCTTCGCCGCGGAAAACTGTTGCGCCATCGCTTTCATGAAAAACCGCCGGCGTATTCTCCGCCACGACTTTCTTGCCGAACGCCCCCGTCTCACTCTCAAAAAAATAAAAATCAAACCGCGTGCCGAGGTCGCGGTAAACGGATTCAAAATAATCAAGCGACTCGCGCCGCCCTTTTTCGTAGAGCGCCATCAGGTCTCTATCGCTCTTCGCGTATATTTTTTTGTTTATCTCATCAATCGCCTCTTTGTTCGCTTCATAGTTTTGCGCCCCGTGGGCATATGCTTCGCCCCACACCGCATCCGGCTTTTCCATTTTTCCCCAGAGCGCTTTGGCGACATGCAAGCCCACATCACCCTGATAGTTTGCGCGCTTCACATCGGCGCCGGAAAACTCCAAAAGCCGCGAGAGCGACTCGCCTATCGCATTGCTCATAAAGTGTCCGATATGAAACTCCTTAAATGGATTCGGGTCGGTATACTCAACGATTATTTTTTTTCCGGCAAGCGCTTCGTTCTTCCCGTAGTTGCTCCCTTTTTCCAAAATCTCCGTGAGCGCGGTAGCAAAAAAAGCCTGCGAGAGCGTGATGTTCACGAACCCCGGACCGGCAACCTCTGCTTTCTCTATGCGCGCGTCTCCCGCCCGCGCGATGCCCGCCGCAAGCAGTTCCGCAAGCTCGCGGGGGCCTTTCCCCGCCTCCTTCGCGTATCGTAGCGCCGCATTTGTCGCGTAATCACCGTGTTCGGGAACTTCGGGGTGTTCAAGATGAATGTCTCCGACTGCTATGCCGAGCTCCTTCAAGACAGCGCCGATTATCCTTTTAATTTCGTTCCGCACGAGCACATTGTAACACAAAAACCCGCTCTTCGTGAGCGGGGGCCCGACCGATTGATTGCGGTCATTCGGGCGAGGGTTTTAGGCGGTGAATGCGCGCACCGTACGGAGAACATCTGTATGGACTTCCTCCGGTGAACGGTTCGCGTCAATGAAGGTGCACGGCACATGCGTGGCGAATGCTTGAAATCCTTCGCGGACGCGCGCGTGGTAGGTGAGCGGCCATGTGTCTATGTAGTTGCCGGGACGGGTCGCGTTGCGCCGCAAACGCTCCACCGATACTTCTGCAGGCAAATCAAGAATCAGGTACCGCGGTTCAACGGAAACGACGCTTTTCCGGAGCGTGAAGAAGAGGTCACGGAACCTCTGCACTTCTTCGCCGTACAGCTGAAGCGCGAAGGTTGAAGAGTCAAACCGGTCGGAGACGACATGCGTGCCGCGGGCAAGCTCGGGAAGAATACGGCGCGTCAGATGTTCTTCCCGCGCCGCAAAAAACAAAAGCAGTCGCACGAGCGGGCTCGCGTCCTCTGCCTGCGGGTCAAAAATGAGCGTGCGGATTGCTTCCGCATACGGCGTGCCACCGGGCTCGCGTGTAAAGATAAACGGCTCACCGGAAAGCGCCTGCTTCAGGAGGTCAATCTGCGTCCCCTTGCCTGCGCCGTCCACGCCATCAATAACGATGAGAACGGCTTCTTTGTCTTTTGCCATTGCCGCCACCCTTTCATGTTGCGACAAACTAAAATGTTCTTTTCTTCACTAAACGATAGGGTGTTCGGCGCGAAAAAAAACGGAGTTATCCACAGACACCGCGGCTGGCACCCCCTATCGCCACGCCGCGCTACTCTCCTTAAAGTATTTTGACAGAGAGGGACCCGAGCCCGTGTAGTGCGAACCAAGATCTTGTCCATACAATACCTCTGACGGTTCTTTTGTTTTGCGGAACACCATCCCGCAGATAACCTGGCCGTCAAAAAAACGGAATGCCGCATCCCGCACGCGCACTTCAAGAACGAGTGTTGTCCCCTGTTTCCCCCCGAACCCCGGGTCAAAAAAGCCGGCATAATGCGTGCGAAACTCGCCCGTTGTTACCTCGTAGTGAATAACCTCGGCACAATAGCCCGGTGGGATAACGACCCGTTCCTTTGTTGAAAGAAGGTAGAATTTCCCCGCCGCAAGAACAATCTCTTTCCGTGACGAGGGGCGCCGGATACGGCGCCAGAAATCGGAAACGATATGCGATTTCGGCTTGTTCAAAAAAAGCTCTTTTCTGGGCTTCGGAACCGCTTCAAAGCCGACTATTTTTCGCGACAAATCAATACTAAAATACACGGCGTTGTTTTGTATCCGCGCCTCCCGCAGACCGAGCGCTCTCCCGCGGGAATCGCGGACGATTCCGTACTCCGCCTGAAGCGCCTCTAGCGTCGCGTTGTCGGCGGTCGCGTCATCTTCCTGAATCCGCATCTGCACGAGCGACAAACGCGACACCACGCGCGCGCGGAAAGACAGCGGGACGATTTCAAGGTAGAGAGGGCCGTGATACCCCTTCGGCGTTTTATCGTAACTGGGATTTTTGTCGGAAAGGACGCGAACAAATATGTCGCATCTGCCGATGGAACTTTTCGGAGAGAACGTCGCAAAAAACCGCGTCCCGAGCCGCAGACGCTCCTTCAGGGGGATGATGTAGCAGTGACCTTTTTCAAGCACGCACGGCGTGTTGCCGAGAACAAACGAACGGTGGCAGTTGTTTTCAACAAACTGGCGCACGGTTTCCTTTTTGCCGGGGAACCCCGCCGCTTTCATGCAATACACGGTGTCGCCGAGCCGCAAATCACACGATGCCGGCTGAATCTGGGACGGCTCCACCGGCGTTTCCGCGACAATCATCGGTTGCGCCCCGAACAAAATCTTTTTTAATGCCTGATACGGAAGGACCATGCCCTATTTCTACCATGCATAATTTTTTACTGACAGTATCCGCGACGCTAGAGAATGCACGTATTTTTGTGTCAACTTTTTTTGTGCTTGCTTCGCGTATATACTGTCAAAAGATTCTTTTGTTCATCCACAATCACGAGGTACCGATGAAATCCGTCGCGGAGCTCAAACATGTGCAGAGAATGCTGCCGAATGGCGGCAAAGTGGTCATTCTGAATACCGGCGCGCTTATTGGGCCGGAGGCGGAGGCGATGCTCCAGGCGCTCCACTCGCGTTCTGTTGACGGCATTGACGCGCATCTTGCAGTGCTCGCGAAACGCGGACCGGAAAATTTCATGGAAACCTTCTATGTCGGCTACGGTCACAAGTCAATCGGCGACTGCGGCACGATAACGGTTTTCATTGAGGGTGTTTCCATGCTCGTGGCAAAAGCGATTCAGGATTGGGCACTCTATTCTGGACAAGAAGTGTCTACTCGCTATGTTGATTTCGCCAAACAGTCGTTCTGCGACCCATGCGGCACCGCGCCATCACGAGCCATTCTTGAGGCGTGGCGCTCGTTTTATGTCCACGGATTTGATGCCGTGCTCCAAGGGCTTCCGCAACGATTCCCCCGACAAGATAACGAAGAAGAAAAAGTGTACAGAAAAGCATTGCGCGCATACGCCTTTGACATCATGCGAAGCTTCCTTCCAGCCGGCGCGATGACCAATCTTGCCTGGCATACCAACCTGCGGCAATCAACTGACAACCTAGCGCGTTTGCGCCACCACCCACTTCCCGAGGTGCGGGCCGTCGCCTGCATGATAGAGGATGCGGCGTGTGAAGCGTTTCCCAGTTCGTTCAAGAAAAAACGCTACGAAGATACCGAGCGGTACAATGAAGAATGGATGCGGGAGCATTACTATTTTACCGCAAGCTCTCCGCATGATTTCGTGTGCGCCAACGATACGATAGACAGGGCTCAAATTGCGCCCAGCCGAAGCATGCTTGCGGGCCGTCCCCCAAAAACAGAGCTTCCGTCGCATCTCAAGGAGTGGGGAACGCTCCAATACCGTTTTCTGCTTGACTTCGGTTCGTTCCGGGACATCCAACGGCACCGCGCCGTAACACAGCGCATGCCGCTCGTGACGGCGGCACACGGTTTTCATCCATGGTACCTCCGCGAGCTTCCCGAACAAGTGGCGGATGATGCACGTGCGCTTATCGCTCGGCAAGAATCGGCGATTGCCGCACTCGGCGCGTCACCCGAGATAGAGCAATACTATTACGCGATGGGATACCGCTTGCCAAACCAGCTTACCGGCACCCTCCCCTCGCTTGTCTACCTTGTGGAGCTCCGCGCGACGCGCTTCGTACATCCGACATTGCGGCATCGCGCAAGGCAAATCGCGGCTGACCTTATGGGGCGCTTCGAAGGGTACGGTCTGGTGCTCCATCTGGACACCGAACCGAACCGCTTTGACGCGCGCCGTGGCGAGCACGACATCGTAAAAAAAGAGTAGAAGAAAAATGCCCCATCCCGACACACATCGGGATGGGGCTCATTTTTTCAAAAAAAACTTACAACGATTTGCGCATTTTTTTCAAGTGGCCGATGTGCTCTCCAAGGTATTTCATGAAGGGCGTCCCGCCAGTGCCGACTGCAGTCGAGTTCGCGGCGCTTTTTTGCGCCTGCGTCTCAATGTATGCAGAAGCAAAACCGATGTGCGTCTCAAGAAACTCTATCATGAGCCCGAGTGTTTCTTTCACGAGCTCTTTCCCGCCGTATGCACCGCTTTTTTGTACGCGAGTCAGGACGGAAAAACCGGATACCTCTGCCTCTTCAAGCAACTCAATGAACCGGCGGTGACCGGATGGCATGTATCCGCGCATTCCCTTGAGATAGGCAAGATACATATCTTCATTGAACCGCACACCCAGGAGCGCATAGAGAACCGGAAAGATGGAACTCTGCGCGCCGGTTTCCCCGTAAAACTTCTGCGGTGTGTCACCGAAGCATCCTTCATACACGACGCCGTTTGGCAGCGCAGGATTCGCCTTCCATCCGTGGATATACGGACGCACACGGTTAAAATAGACGTAAGGGTCGCACCCTTCGGGCATCCTTCGCATCGTGACAACCATCTTTTCAAGCGCGCAAACAATGATTTCAAGGCGAAGCGAGAGATGAAAATCATCCTCTGTCGCAAGCGCCCCCAGTATCTCAAGCGCGGTGGCTGGGATTGGCCCTGCGCTCGCCTCTATGTCCACATGAACGAGCACAAACCAATTCTCGTCCAGTCCGCCGTAGAAATTTTGGATAACCCCGATGTTGCCGAGTGCTATTGGCCCTTCTCCGCGGAAGCGACACCAATTTTGAAGCGCGTATGAGTCGTAGGAAAGCACCGGCGGACGGCCGAGGGCATTCGCCATGAGAACGAGCGGGGCGGAGAGCCAGTCGGGAATCCGGTCTGTATGTCCTTCTCCAATCCCGCCCCACACCCATGCGTGCGCCAGAAAAGAAAGAGTGCGCATGGACTGTGCGCATTCACGGATGCTTATCTGTTGGAGTATATCCCCCATACACGCACCGTTCGTAAAGTTCTTCAGATTCCTCTCAATTTCCGCGCGGGCATTGCCCGCGGCAAGCCACTGTGGCAAATGCTTGGCCTGCTCCGAGAGGCGGGACAAATAGACCTCAAGGAACAAGCTATGCCCCGTGTCCCCGGGAAAATGAGTAAGCGGGTCATCAGACGGAAGAAATCCGCGCGTCGCCGAGATGTCAAATTGCTCAATTTTCGTTCCAAGAATTTTTTGAGAATCCATCGCTATTCTTCTCCTCAACGTTTGCTTTTTCAATCTGGAAGGACTATATCATATCCGTTGACACATATACCATCTGCGACCCGTCCTCCTTGGGAGGACGGGTCGCATTGAGACAACACACGCGAGCGGAAAATATTTAAGAGACAACCTCTATGCCGAGCGAGCGAGCGGAACCTTCAATGATTTTCATGGCCTGCTCCACGTTGTCGGTATTCAAATCAGGGAGTTTTTTCTCGGCGATTTCGCGCACCTGCGCTTTCGTCACCTTGCCTGCCTTGCTCACCAAGCTTTTCCCTGAACCCTTCTCCACGCCTGCCGCTTTGAGAATGAGGTAGGATGCTGGCGGGGTCTTCAGCACGAAAGAGAAGCTCCGGTCTTCGTAGACCGTGATTTCCACGGGAATAATGTCGCCCATCATCGGACGGGTCGCCTCGTTAAACTTCGTCACAAACTCGCCGATGTTGATGCCCGCTTGTCCTAAGGCCGGTCCCACTGGCTGTGCGGGTGTCGCCTTTCCTGCGGGAATCTGCAACTTCAATTTTTTAGTAATTTTTTTTGCCATGATTCAAATGTAAAGTGTAAAGCGAAAAATGCAAAATAAAAGTCTGAATATATGGTGAGTTTTGTGTTATTGTTTTTCGCTGTGCGCTTTTCGCTTACAATTTTCTTACTTGTAAGAAGTCTATCTCCACCGGTGTCTCGCGCCCAAACATGGACACAAGGACTTTCACCTTGCCGCGGTCTTCGTCAATCTCGGAAACCTTGCCTTCTTGGTCTTTAAACGGCCCGTCCGTGATGACGACGACTTCGCCCACGACAATGTTCACCTGATGCTTCGTCACATCCGTATCCATTCTCTTGAAAAGTTCTTCTATTTCTTTCTTCTCCAAGGGTACAGGATAGACACCCGTGCCCACGAAGCCCGTGACGCGGGGCGTGTTTCGGACCACATACCACGAGTCGTCGGTCACTATCATATCCACGAGCACATAGCCCGGGTACACCTTCTCTTCTTCTTCAACGCGCTTCCCTCCCTTAATCTTAATCTTCTTTTCGGTCGGCATCATGACGTTAAAGATTTTGTCCTCCATGCCCAAAGATTCTATGCGCTGTTTTAAATTGCGCACTACTGCGTCTTCGTATCCGGAATATGTGTGGATGGCGTACCAGTTACGCTCCCGTGTCGCTTCTTGTTTTGACATGTTTCAAATGTAAAGTGGGAAATGCAAAATAAAAGTTTGGATGCCGTGTGAGTTTTGTGTTGTTGTTTTTCTCTGCGCGCCTAGAGAATGAGTTTCTCTATGAGGGTCACAAACAGAAAATCAAAAAACCCGAGGAAAAACGCGATGACCAAGGAGAACGCAATCACGAGCACCGTGAAAGAGATGGTCTGTTCCTTTGTCGGCCAGTTTACATGGCGCATTTCCGCTCGTGTTTCTTTGAGATATTCGGCTATTTTCATGCGTTTGATTTTCCTCTTAAAAAACCCCTCGCGGGGCGTTCTATGGCTTCCAGTATATACCCATTGGAAATTGAAGTCAATCCCTGTGCAAAACCCACCGCAAGGACCGTCCTTGCGGTGGGTTATCCACATCAGCGCGCCAGTGCCCACCCAAAAACGCACTGCGCCGTTCTTTACCCTGCGCACCAAATACTGCATACTGTTTGAATGGATTGCCTCTTCTGCAAAATCGCCTCGGGTACGGTTCCCTCTGCGCGGGTATATGAGGACGCGCATGCAGTCGCGTTTCTAGATATAAACCCGAACAATCCCGGCCACACGCTTCTCGTGCCTAAAGACCACGCGCGAAACATCTTGGACATCAAAGAGGAAACGCTCTGCGCCATCATGCCCGCATTGAAAAAACTCTCCCGCGCCGTCAAAGACGCAGTAGATGCGGACGGCTTAAACATCGCGATGAACAACGAACCGGCGGCGGGGCAGATTGTCCTCCACGCGCACATCCACATCATTCCCCGCTTCACCACAGACGGCCATCGCCATTTTGAAAAACGCCCCTACAAAGACGCGGGTGAAATGAACGCCGTGGCGGAGAAGATAAGAACCGCACTTGCTTAAAATTCTATTTTTACCGAAAGCCCCACCCCCCTTTGAGGGGGGTGGGGCTTTCCCAACATACTGCATACAACATACTACATACTACATACTATTTTTGAGCGCCTCTATCCCGGGCAATGTTTTTTTGAGGAGAAACTGGAGCATCGCGCCGCCGCCGGAGGAGACGAAATCAAACGCGTCCAAAAGCCCGTGCGTGCGCAGGAGCGCCACCGTGTCTCCGCCACCGACGATGCTCAGCGCACTGCTTTCCCTTACCGCCTCCGCGAACGCGATGCTCGCCTTTTCAAAACCGGCTTTCTCGTAGTCGCCAAGCGGTGCGTTCCAGACGATAAAACGCGCGGCGCGCGCGAGCTCCTTTAACTTTTCTCCCGCCCGCGGCCCTATATCAAGCATCATGTCGCCCGGGGATAGCTCCTCTGCGGATTTTACAAATACTCCTTCGTCATTTTTCACCACGACATCTTCGGGGAGGATCACTTTCCCCGAATCAAGAATCTTTGTGAGGTCGGAAGACACGGGGTCTAGGCGTGACGACCCGATTTCAAAATTGAGCGCATGAAAAAAATTGTTCGCCACTGCACCGCCTATAAAGACGGAATCCACCTGCGGCAGAAACGCGTGAATGAGCGGAATCTTCGTCTCCGGCTTTGCCCCGCCGAGCACCATGAGAAACGGATGCTCCGGTGTAAATGCACGGGAAAGTTCTTCCACTTCGTGCATGAAAAGAAGTCCCGCGTATGAGGGAAGAAGCGCGGGGAGACGCACGATTGATGCATGCGCGCGGTGCGACGCGGAGAACGCCTCGTTTACATACACATCGCCAAGCGCGGCAAGACGAGCGGCAAAGTCCTCGTCATTTTTTTCTTCCCCTTTGGAAAAGCGCAGATTTTCGCAGACAAACACTGAATGGCCTTCGGCGCGCCCCTTCCCAAACGCCGCCTCGTCTGACACATCGGGAATAAACCGGTTGGGAACCTTCTCCGCAAGAAACCGCGCGATTTGCTCCAAGCTCTGCTCCGCATCGGAGTGGTGAGAGATGATGACGATTTCTGCAACCCCCGCATCTTTTAAAAACGAAATCGTGGGCAGGATTCCTTCAATACGTGAATCATCCTTGGGCGTATCTCCCTCAAGCGGGATATTGAGGTCTAGACGGAGAAGCACGCGCTTCCCTGTGAGATTTTCTGCATCTTTTAGTGACGGAATAGACATAATACTTAAGGACGGTCCTTGCGGTTAGTTATCGGTACCTATCCCTTGACGGCATAATAAACGAGCCCCGCGGAAATGGTGGGGTTCTGTTATTTCAGCTTTTTAAGGATTTCAATTTGCTTTGAGACAATAATCGCTGAAACAAAAACAATGAATGTTTCAATATCCGAGAACCAAAGAAATGACGCTCCCAGCGCGATAATAAGAAAGAACCATGCGAGGGAATTGTGTTGGAGATTTTTCATAGAAATATTGTAACATAAAAACCGTTCTCACGGAAGTGGATTTCTTCTTCTAACGCAGAGGCGCGTATGGTATTGTGAATATACGGTAGGAGAAGCGGAATGGATTTTGAAAATTAAAAATAGTTTCTCCGTTCGGTCTGGTAACCCGAACACGCGGAGGAGGCACAGTGCTTTTTACTAGCTAACCATCTTAAGACATCAAGAGAGTTTCGCATGGTGCTAGGACAAGATGAGAAATCATACTGTCCTAGCTTACCACTGGGACTAGGTGACGAGATGAGCAATGCTCAAAACGACATCTTGTCTAGCACTGTGCGAAGGTTTGTTGGTGTCTTTTTTAGTGCCTTGAAAAAACAAAATTGCCCCATTTCGGGGGCAACAATGTAATCGTTCTGACAGGAACTCTTAAAAACGGGTGATAGGTTTTGGAAACCGTATTGAAGTCACAAGTGACTTAAGGCCTTAAGTCTTCAGAAATTACCGGTAATACGAACGGTGCATTGTTCTCCCGAAATGGGGCAATTTTCATAGCGTTCAGTTGAGGATAGAGAAATGTGCGAGTGGTGGAATTGGTAGACACGGAGGTCTCCAAAACCTCTGGCTGCGCGGCCTTGTGGGTTCAAATCCCATCTCGCACATCTTTCTGCCCTCAACTAACCACTATAACGAAAAATAAACTGATTTTATCGCACCTTATAAAACCAGCAAAAAAACCTGCACATAAAAACGCACGCTTTCCTGCACATAAGGATACAACATGTTATACACAACTCCTGTGCATAACCAACCATTGCGAACAAAATGTCACAATAGCATATATAAGTCAAGCACACAAGCGTTGTGCTACAATGATTTTATGGACAAGAAAGATTTTCTAAAAACACTCAAACACGCACTACGGCACCAAGCAAAGCCGAAAAGCGGGCAGTGTCGTTGTGCCGATTGTTATAGTGGAAAACAAAGCCGTCCAAGTAAAAAGGTAGATACTTCGGGGAAATGACCTTGTGTGTTCCTCGTACGCTTCTCTTGAAGTGTCCCCAAAATCCCTCAATTGTATTCGTGTGAACCGTACCGCGCACATACTCCTTTCTCCGGTGCTTCACCATCTTTCTGTCGTACATTCTCGCTGATAGTTTGTAGCGGTTGCTCTCGTCCGTCAAAAGGAGCGTCCCCTTACTCTCCACATTCTCCACAAGGAACTTTCCTAAAGAACGAGCACGGGCATTCGGTGAGGTCTTGGCGCGGATGTTTCCTTTCCGCTCCACCGCTCCCAAGATAATTGTTTTCTTTTTCATAACTTCCGAAAGATTTACATTATCGGCTCCGGCTTTTCCTCTCCCGCCGAAATATGTCTCATCCATTTCCACACTTCCGCACAATTTTTCTTTTCCTTGTTCAAGCGATTGACGGATGAGCGTAAGCATACGCCACGCGCACTTGTAAGTAACTCCTATCTCGCGCTCCAACTGTTTTGCCGAAAAACCGCTCTTTGCCTGTGAAAATACAAAGAGGGCGTGGAACCACAGTGTAAGGGGGGTGTCTGATTTGTGAAATATCGTCCCTGCGGTAGGGGCTATCTGAAAACGACACTGTGAGCACTGATATTGCTTCCTACCCTGTATGGAGCGGTAGGTACCCCCACAGGAGCATTTTCGGCTATGGAGAGCGTCAAATATGAAATCTAGGCACGCTTCGTCCGTGGGAAAGTCCTGTTTGAGGTTGCGAATACTATATTTTTGGTTTTTCATACTCCCATCCTAGCAAAAGGCAATTATGTTGTCAAGGGATAGGTACCTAGTTATCCACAGCTTATGTGGATAACTACGCTTTTTCGGCAACATCAAGGATGGCGGAAAACTTTTTCGCATCCAAACTCGCCCTGCCCACAAGGAGTCCGTCTGCATTCCCTTCCTTGAGAAATCCGCCTGCGTTCTTTTCGTCCACCGACCCTCCGTAGAGCACGCGCGCGGCGTGCGCGGCGTTTGTACCAAACATTTTCCCGATAATTTTTCGTATGAAAATACTCA
>Ga0209542_10009314_pt1 | contig 18051 bp, 23 predicted proteins | sample RifCSPhighO2_01_FD_184028 | JGI IMG/M metagenome (GOLD analysis project Ga0209542, IMG submission 184028) | Soil microbial communities from Rifle, Colorado - Rifle CSP2_plank highO2_0.1 (SPAdes) (version 2) | ecosystem: Environmental > Terrestrial > Deep subsurface > Rock core/Sediment ...
AAATTTGGCAACGGTGCAAAAATTGATGCTCCAAAAGATTTACTAGGAAGAAAAGTTTACGTCATTCTTAGAAAATAATTGAATTAGTACGCAAAGCCGCGCTAACCCAACCTTTTTATAATACCTTCATCTATAACAACCATGAACCTCGACCATGTCATATACAACAGAAAATCGGTCAGGTCATTTATTGGTTCAGTCAGCTGGAAAAAAATAATGCAAGCAATCGATGCAGCAATTCAAATACCTACCACAGGCAACCATAATCATCTCCGCTTCCTCATTATCGAAGACCGCCAAACTATAATAAAAATAGCATCGCTTGCAAACCAACTCTGGATAAACACCGCCGGAGCAATAATCATCGTGCTCTCCGATGATACCTTTCTCGAAAAAATGTATGGAGACCGAGGAAGAATTTACTCACGGCAACAGGCAGGTGCAGCAATTCAAACCCTCCTCCTCAAACTCACCGACCTTAACATAGCTTCCTGCTGGGTAGGCGCCTATGACGACCATCTCCTCCGACTATTACTAAAAATCCCGCAGCACGTACAAATCGAAGCCCTCGTACCTCTAGGCAACGAACGCGGTCACCACAAACCCTCAAAGAAACTCTCCCTAGAGGCCGCACTCTACTGGGAACGCTGGGGTAATCGTAAAAAACCCCAACTCTTCAAAGAACCTCCTGAGAGAGACTAAAAACTAAATCTTCAACGCAGAAAAGTTAATCTCAAAAGGTAAATTAATCTTCAAATCCTGCAAAGACTTCGTCCTCTTCTTAAAGTTAAGAATACCAACACCCACAACTTCATCATTCGACTCTTTCTTAAATAGAGTTATATCATCACCCACATCTTCACCATACGTCGGACTAGAATTATCTATAAAAATCTCCAAGTAATCTCCTTCATCATCATAGTATATGTTCATTTTTCCTTTCATGTTAAACTCACTATATACGATATTATAAATATTCCTAAAAAAATAAAAAAAATAAAAGAAAAAGTCCTAGAACCCTATAGGGTTCTATCCAAACACTTCTATGCCTAAATCAGACATATGAGCCTTGGGTTGAACCGCTTCACTATAAGACTTCCTTCCAGTAATGTAAGGTGATTTAACACCAGTCATTATCGTGATAACACGAACCTTATTCTGAAAGTCCTTGTTAATTCTTGCACCAATAATAACCTGTGCCTCAGGACTGATATTCTCAGTCACTAACTCTCCCACACCCGAAAACTCTTCTAGCTTGAAATCAGGACCGCACGTGATGTGAATTAAAGCCCCAGTAGCACCCTTATAATCAACATCCAACAAAGGATGGGTCAAAGCTTGCTTAACTGCCTCCTCAACTCTCGCTGTCGTGTCAGACTCTCCAACACCAATAACAGCAACATCGCCGTTCTTCATAATAGCCGAAACATCAGCATAGTCCAAGTTAATCAATGAAGGCAAGGTGATTGTTTCAACAATACCCTTAATCATCGTACTAACAAGTTCATTAGCCACTGCAAAAGCCTGCTCCATAGGTAAGTTACCTGCAATGTCAACCAATCGATTATTATCAATAATAATAACCGTATCAGCTACCTCGGTCAACTCCTGTAAACCAAACTCTGCTTTGTCATGTCTCGCCTTCTCACATTCAAACGGCATCGTGACAACCCCAATAACCACAGCTCCTGATTCCTTCGCAAGCTGAGAAACAACCGGCGCAGAGCCAGTTCCCGTTCCTCCGCCCATACCAGCCAAGACAAAAACCATGTCGGCTCCCGTAGCAGCTTTTTTCAGCTCAGAAAGAGATTCCTTTGCAGCTTCTCTTCCCTTTGCTGGGTAACCACCGCAGCCCAGACCACGAGTCAATTCCTTTCCAATCAAAATTTTCTCATCAGCCTTGGTAATGCTCAAATGCAAAGCGTCGGTATTAAGACCATAGATCGTAGCCCCATTAATTCCTTTATTAAAGAGCCAGGTTATAGTATTGCAACCAGCACCTCCACACCCAAACACTTTGATATTTGCCTTGCCTGCGCGAAGCTCATCAAAATTAATACTATGTGTCGAAGCGTTCTGTAATGCTTCCTTGGCAAAATCGAGTACCATATTCATAACCTCCTTTCAATAATTTATTTTTCTATTCATCCTGACTTTAAATAATTGACTATACTCAAAACAATACATACAAATCACACTCGTACCTCTGTTACTCCGCAAGAAATACTACTCTTTCTGCAACCGTCGCTTAAATGCCTCTAAATCACCAACCAAAATTCTCCCTCCGGCCGCTTTCTTATGTCCTCCGCCCGACGCATCTGCTAGTCCCTTCAAAACAATCTGCATCCATTCATTTAAATCGACTCCTCCATCTTGTCTCCTCGATGAAACATGATAATACTTCCCGTCAGATCGTAGAATAACGATCGTCTCTCCCTTTCTCTGAGAGCTAACAATTGTTGAAACAAGCGAACTCAATGAAAAACGACTCTCAGGCAACACAAACAACCATCCCCCTTGAATCTCTTCTTTCTCCTTCTCAAACAATCCCAATAGTCTATCAAGTTCCAGCTGCACTTCCCCCGCATGCTTCCCCAAATCACCTATCTCTCCAAACTCCTTGCCCAGAGAATCAAACACATTCCTTAAACTATCTTTAAAGTAAATAAGAGCAAGAGACAAAGTCCACTGCAAATCCCACAGCTTCCCGGACTTTATCCTCTCAGGGTCAGCAACAAATGCTCTATCGCCGTACCGTTCATATACTTCTTTCATAAACCCCTGATTCTGAAAATACTGCCAATCCGCCAACGAAGCACACGCCACGAGCCAGTCCAAATAACTGATATCCTGTACTTTTGAAAACAGATAATAACATAAATACGTCGCACAATACCCCTGAGCATTCAAAAACACAATTTTATCAGAATTCAAATCTTCTCCAAAGAGATGATGATCAATAATTAATACCTCCGCAAACTTCCCTATCTCCTCCAAGAACAATTTCTCCTTAATGAACAAATCCGTAAATACCACGTTCTTAATCTTCTCTCTCTTTAACTCCTCCACCAAATTCCCATTCAGCTCCTCATAATTCACAAACCGAACATAATCCGCTCCTAAAACAGCATTAGCCACCTTAGCAGCACTAATACCATCCAAATCAGTATGGCTTATCAAAGCCAGTTTCTCCTTTCCCAGCCCCGCAATAAACTCACTGAATCGCTTCTCTGAACCTGCTTTAAAGATAGGTTGTTCCATTCAAATGAGAAATGAAAGGGCTTTTTAAAGATTCTGAAAAAAAGAAGATTTATTCAGTTTTGATAATGACCTTTAAATCAAATTTTCCTTCAGGTGAAGAAACACTAGAAGAAGTAGGAATTAAAAGAATTTCGTCTCCTAAGTCAGAATAAAAAAAGTTCTGATTAAAATTAGTATTAGAATAGGTTGGTTCAATTAAAACTGACTTTAGCTTACCAGCATAGGGTATTGTAATTGCACAAGCATCTGAACCAGATTTTCCAAAGACGCCCAGTTTTTCTATCTCAATCTTAGAAATATATTCAGTATTGGAGATAATTTTGCTATTTTTTTGAAATTGTAAAGTCAAACGAGCAGTCTTAGTATTAGAAGACCCTTCAAGAAGAAAATTTTGAATACAAGAAGTATAAGGTAAAGTTTGTTTAGTTAAGATAATAGATGGGTCTCCAAAGAGAACCCAATTTCTAACATTAAACAAAACCAAATCATTAGTGTACTCGTCTGATAAAGAAAAGAATTTATTTTTTTCCACATTGAAGATATATCTATTCTTAAAGTTCTTTAGAGCTAATCCTATAGAATCGCCTTGAAGCACAGACTGTTCAATTAGAGTCTCTTCGGGAAAGAGAGCCGAATTTGCAACATGAGAAGAACCAATATAATTTAACATACCACTATCTATTAAACTAAGAAGTAGAGAATTTTCTATTTTTCCACTTATTCCAAAATCATCAAAACGGGAATCTAGTGAAGAAGGTTGACCAATCAGACGAGCTGTAAGACAAGATTCAGCAATAACTAGAGGCAAATTCAAATCGGTAAGTGGGTCTAATTTACAAATATAATTTCCATCAATATCATAACAAGACTGACCTTCACTAGTAAACTGCTTAGTAAAGTAAGCCCCTCTAGGACCTCCCTCTAGTTTTTGACCTTTTCCTAAATCAATATCCTTTGGCGTACCATGAAGACTAAATGCAAAGACATTAGCACCAACAAGATTAGACATTAAACGATCTTCATTAACAACTTGTTCATTATTGCATATGCTAAAACCGCCACCAGAACCGAATATATCCTCATTAAAAAGACAATTTTCTTCAAAAATAATTGATGAATAAAATTTCAAATCCCTAAACTTATAAGGAGTATTAATCCCATATAATTTTAAAGAATAGGTGGGGCTGTAAGCTAAAAGACGATCTACATAACTATCGAATCCCTCTTTAGAGCGAGCAGTAATAAATCCTAAAGCTAAGTCAACATAAGGATCGTTATCGATTTTCCTACTTTTAATATCGGCATCATCAATAAAGTCTGGTGTTAGGTATTCTGGTTCTGAAATAACCGCAAGATAATTTGGGTTATATAAACGTAATTGCGACAAAATTTCTTCAAGAGAGTCACTATAATAAAGAACTTTTGCTTTTTTAGCCAACGCAAATTTTAAAGCTCCATCGGTATATAATGAACCCAGCCTTATAGCAACGACATAGTCGCTAACTTCTTCAATTACATCCACGCACTTCCCACCCACACACCCCTCCGTACAACTCCTCACACTCTTCTTTGCCACCCCATTCTTACAATAATATTCTGCAATCTTACTAGATCTTCGTTCCCCCTCAAACATCTTTTTAGAACCCGTACAACTATCGACATATTTCTTCTTAGGCACATACACCCCACGTTGTTTCTTAAACAAACTCACCGTCCCAGCAACATCCGTAAACAACCCACCATCACTATCCTTGCATTTCGCTGTATCAGCAAACACAGTCCCTTCCGCAATAGCATTTCCCGTAAATCCCCAAAACGCACTCACACTCCCAACAAACAAAACGATAAACAAACTAAGAATAAACCGCCTCATCCCATAAAGAAAGAAAACAACTTTAAATATCTATTCTCGCAGATTCTTATAGATCTTCTTTCTATGTCCCACAACCCAAATCCATAAGATACGCTTATCATACAGTATATCAAGAATAACTCGGTAATCTCCAATACGTAGCTTGTAACCTGGCAAGTCCTTTCTTTTTTCAAGAAAATGGTGAGGATTTTCAGTTATAGAATTGAGCTTCGTAAGGATACGTACCACGACATCCTTAGGTAACGAATCTAAACTACGACGTGCATCTTGATCCCACACAAATGTATAACTCATGAGAGAAATCGTTTTACAACTTCTTTGTGAGGTATTGCCTGAGAAAGAGGACGGCTTCGAGCTTTTTCAAGCGCAGCTTCTGTCTCCTCAGTTAGCTCTCCTTCATCATCTCCCACAATCGATTCAGAAACAGGCAAGCGTTGCTCAATCCGCTGCAACTCACGCTGCACAGTTTGAATCGCTGCATACAACATCTCCAACGTAACAGGTTTCTGTTCCATAAAAAAAGCACTCAAATTACCTTAATAAAAGTTTCGTCTAAAAAATCCCCAACAAAAATCATAAGTTTATCCCCAACTCCTTTGCGACTTGTTCAATAGATTTAACTTTTCCTTTCCTGACATTCTCTAAACCTGCATTTATTTCGTCGATCTCTGTATCACTAAGCAATTCTTCTTCACTAAGAAAGGTAGTATCATAATTCATAAGAGCTACACAGCCAACCAATACTTAAATCTTCTCCAGCACCTCTGCCCTAATCCCCTTCTCTCCACATAATTTCTTAAACCGTTGCGCATCCCCAACCGTACCCACACCCGCACCGTAATGCATGGGTATCGCCACAGATGCATGCAACACCCCTGCCGCCGATGCAGCTTCCTCCGCAGTCATACAATACGTACCAGAAACAGGCAACAAACAAATAAACATATTCCCATCCTTTCCATATCCCGAAAGCTTCTGCATCTCAGGAATCACATCACTATCTCCACAATGATACAAAATAGTATTCCCATATTTCAGCACATACCCCACAAACCCTTCACTCTTTGTATGAAACTCCTTTCCCACACAATACGCAGGAACCACTTCAATCACCAATTCCCCAAATGAACAACTCTCTCCTGCCTCTACCACCTGCATCTCAATACCCTCAATCTTAGCAAGCTTACTCGGACAATCAGCAGGGCACACCACCATCGTCCCCTTTCGGACAAGCTTCTCAATATCTTTTATAGAACAATGATCATAATGTCCATGGCTCAAGAGTAACAAATCAACTTTCTCAACACGCTCTCCAAGACCAAGAGGATCTAGTGCTACTTTCATTCCTGCAACATCGAGTAAAAAGCCCGAATGCCCAGTAAATTGCACATCAATCTCACCCAATCGCATAATCCTCAATAACATAAGTTTATTATAAATATACCGTTTGGAGAAAAGAATATAAATGAGGAATGCCAACAAAACATATGTTATGGCAATTAAAAAGATATAAAGAAGGTCTAAAGATAATAGGATTTACACTTATACTATGCGGACTTATAGGATTATATTTTAAAAAGGATTATTTCATAGGTGCGACTGCTATAGGCATACTAATTCTATGGCTAGGTTACAAGAAAAAATAATTCTAAACCACAAACTCCACATTATCTAACTGCTCAAATGCGGGATCCCCAGTTAAAAAGAGTATCCCTAACTGCTGAGCCATGCAGTATCCAATACAATCAGTCATCGAAACATCTCGTTTATTCAAACTAAGTTTCAAGTGAGCTGCCTCTTTAATAACCTGTTCACCAAATTCTTTCACAAAAGGATAATAGGTAGTAAAAGAAATACTAGCAAGATCTGTTTTGCCTTCTTTCAAAAAAGTGAAATAGAGTTCAAAAACATTTAGTTTGGTAGTTACAATTCCTGCACCAATATATTTTTGATAATGGGAATTTCCTTTTATTATTTCATAAAAAGCATAGGTATCAAAGAAAAAAATAGGTTCCGCAATCCTGGCAGGCTCAATCGTTATAGAGTTCACTTCTAAGCTCATCCTTTACCTGCCGTCCGGATTTAGTTAATAGTTTCTTTCCTATCCCAAACGTTTTTCGTAACGCCTTACGAGAATCAGGTACAACGATGACATTAATATCATCATTTTCACTTATATTTCCAGCTTCAGCTATATGTGTAGGAATAATAAACGCTAGGGAATTACCCCAGCGTTTAACTTTAGCATGAATTGAAGTCATAATGATACACTGTCTAACTACTATTTAAAGCTTGCTGTTCGTCACTAAATCTAGAAAAGAAAACCTCCAAGAGCTTAAAAAACTACTGCTCGAAGCTAATAATACGCTCTAAATGTTTTAACTCCATAATAAATTCCTACTGAAGAAACAACCGCTAAAAGTCCTAAAGAAAGATAATTATGAGGAGAAGGTAAACCCCAAGCCACAAAGAACAACCAAACCAATCGAATAATAATTCCAAATATCTCTGATTTAATACTAAGAGAATATTGGTTCCTAACAGAGGTATGGGATCCTTCAGAAAAAGCACGATCTCCTTTAGAAAGTAAATAAGCAAACCAAAATTCATGAAGAATATAAAAAAACATAACCAAAAGAATAAGTTGAACAAGATACGAATCCCAATGGGGGCTCTGAAGAGGAATATTCATAAGCGCTCCAACACTAACAAACACTATAAAAGAAAAGAAAGCCAAAAAATAAAAAGAGTTTTTTTCTCTCGCCAGCTGTAATAGGGGTTTCTTTGCAATGGAATGACAATAATGGGCATATGATAAATCTGATAAATCCATAGAAAGAAATAAAATTAAGAATAGAAAAAAACCAAGAAAAGGAATAGCGTTAGAAAAGAGAAATGAAAAAGAAAAGAATAAAATCAAAATAACAAGAAAAAGAAAAAACAATAATAAACGACGTTTGAACAAGAGTTTAAATTCAGTACTAAAATAAACAGGTTCTATTTTTTTCTTTGTTTGCGCAAATGAGAAAAGAGCCATTGAACAATCCTAAGACCTCAAGATCCCATTAGCAATCGAGAGCATCTTCCCTTCCTCTCCCTTTCCGCACATCACCTGCATACCAATCGGAATACCACGAACCTTTCCCACAGGAATCGAAACAGCACAAATCTCCGCCAAATTCGCTGGAATAGTCAAAGCATCTGAAGCGTACATCTCATCAGTCGTCATCTTCTTCCCCTCACCAATCTTCCAAGGTAAAATAGGACACGTCGGCAGCACTAAACAGTCAACCTTTTCATACGCTCGCTCAAATTCCTCTTTAATCACATCTTTAACTGCCAGCGCTTTCTGATAATAAGCTCCAAGCAACTCTGCTTTAGTAATCTCACTTCCTCCAATAATACGCCGTAAAACTTCCTTCCCACAACTCTCCTCAATCTTCTTCCCGTACCGTCGCCCATCAAATCGCCTCGTACCAGAAAAAAATTCTGCATACACCAATGGATAATAAGTTTGCACAGCCAAATCAATATGTTCAATGACAACATCAGATACCTTCCATCCTCTCTTCTTCATCTCTGCAATCGTACTATCAATTTCTTTCTGCACCTCATTTTTTACCCCAGTAACTCGAACAACGCCAACTGAAACCTTTTTCATCTCCTTAACAATAATCTCTGGAGAAGCAACACTCTGTGTATCTCTCTCATCCTCTCCGCGAATAACGTCTAACACAAGACCAACATCTTCAACAGTTCTCCCTATAGGTCCAATCTGATCTAAACTCATAGACAAATCAATCAATCCATAACGAGAAACTAAACCATACGAAGGTTTTACTCCAATAACACCACAATACGAAGCAGGATTCCGAATACTCCCTCCCGTATCTGAACCAAGAGCCACATCACACATGCCTGCAGCCACCGCAGCTGCACTTCCTGAAGAAGAACCTCCAGGAATATATCCTGGCGCGGTAGGATTCTGACACGCTCCAAAAGCAGAACTCTCCCCCGAAGACCCACACGCAAACTCATCCATATTCACCATTCCAATAATCACTCCATCCTCAGCCCTGATCTTAGAAATCACCGTAGCATCATACGGTGCTCTATACTCAGCAAGCGTCTTAGACGCACAATTACAGATTATACCTTTAACATTAATGTTACTCTTAATCGCAAACACATACCCATATAATCTGCCCTTTTTCTTTTTAGCATCAATTTCCCGAGCCTCTTCCAAAGCTCTCTCATTCACCTGTAAAAAGATATTCAGTTTCTTATTCTCCTTCTTAATCGTGGCCAAATAGCCAGCAACTTTCTCAGCAACATTCATACTCCAGTCAAAAACCACATATTATTAAATCTTAGGGTGTAGTGCCTCCTCAAAAAACAAACATTTATAAAACAATTATTGTTAAAAAAAATATGAAAAGTGAAAAATTTATAGAAGCAAAGGCGTCAAGAAACGCTGATTATTTTCATGGTTTGTAGTTCGAACTATCTATTCTTAGGTTTCATAGGGGCACAGATCAATTCCAAGACTGATTGTATTCACTGTATTTTCTAATAGTTCTAACGTACCAATTGAAAGGAGGTATCGATTATAATGGATATTAAAATGATTGAAGAAGGAACAGAACTATATGTCCAATTCGATAAAAGAGGAGGAACAGTACCAACAATTGCCCAAGATGCAGCAACAGGTTTAATTTTAATGTTAGCATACACGAATGCACAATCACTTGAAGAAACGCTAAAAACCGGCTATGCAACATTTTGGAGAACAAAAACACAAGAATTGTGGAAAAAAGGTGAAACCTCTGGAGATGTACTTCGCATTGTACAAATATTGGTTGATTGTGATCAAGACGCTCTGGTGTATAAAGTCCAGCGCGAGGGATCAGGTGCATGCCACACCACCAACCAACAAGGAAGGACAAGAGAATCTTGTTTTTATAGATCAATCGAATGTAATAAAAAGCTAAGATATCTCTAAAAATAAGAGTGGCTGTTAGTTTATTTTTATTTTTTATGTTTAAAATAATATATTCGCGGGACTGAAAAGAAATGGTTGAAAACTTCAGTCCTGCGCTATAGCATCAAAAAAACAAGAGGTTGAGAAACATCCCTAGATTGAAAGCTCAAGCAAACACTGAAGTTTTTCAATATAAAACGAGTATAATGAGATATAGTTGTTACATAGTCATAATAGTTTTATAACCTCCTATTTTCAAAGAAAAATGAGATATATTGTCACCATACTATGTTTATTTGTTTTTAGTATTTCTGTAGCAAGTTCGCTTGTTTCTGAACAACAGAAGGAAATTAGTTCATGTAAATCTAACTGTGTTTCAATGCGAAATAACTCTATAGCTGTTTGTAAACAAAGCTATAATTCTTGCAATTTAGAATGTGACAATTTTCCATGTAAAATCAATTGTTCAAAGCAGAGAAGTGGATGCTTAAAAGAAACAAATAATGAATCTATCTCCTGTCAAAAAGGGTGTAAAGAGAAATATAATGTAAAACGTACCTGTATGAATGGAACATATAATAATGGGGACGTGTTTACTCAAGGTTGTGAGATCTGTAAGTGTGGAACCGATGGAAGGGTAAATTGTAAAAAAGATAACTTCTGCAATCATAATGTATCTTTGACTGAGTCTCAATGTGTAACTGCTGGAGGTTTATACCATCAATTATGCAAAGGACCTTACTTTAGCATTCTGTGTACACCAAAGAAATATTGTCTATGTGAAGGAAATAAGGAGTATAGCTGTCCAGCCAACTATAAGTGCGTAAAAGAGTTTATTTCTCCAACAAGACGTCAAGCTTCACTTAGAGAATGGGGTACACTTCTAGGTGAGCCGTTGGGTGAAATTGGTGTTTGCGGAATAGATATGCAGAATCAATTAAAGTAAATACTGACATTTTTCGAGACTAGAAAAAATCACCATTCAATCTTAGTCACTCGCTTCTTCACATACATAATCTCTTGCAGCTCATACACTTCCAAACTCGTCGTAATCTGGTCAGAAAAATATCGTAGCTGAAAATCCTGTTCAGTTATCGGATCATAAAAATCAACAGCCATCTCTTTCGTCGAGCCATGATCAATAAGTACATCATGCGCGTCCACTATCATTTCCTTGCCATCCAAACGAATATGATCTCCTTTCTTCAGATTCCCAACAGGCTTTGATGCTTTTACGACAATCTCCTTCTGCTCATGACTATCCATAGTTGCCTGAATGCCGTCCAGTTCATCCTCCAGTTCATCGTCACTCATTCCTTTCACCTTTCGCGCCTTAGACGGAGCATACTCCACATCTTCATCGCCAGCAAACGCATCCTCCATTGAAGCTCCTCCCTCATGTTCTTCTTCCAGCTTTTTACTCTTTTTCACCTTGCTTACTTTTTTTTTCACTACCATGATTTTTTCTCCGCAATAATATGATCTGCATTCTTCAAAGGAGCATTTGCAAACATCATCTCCTTGAAAACTTCCTCTATCTCTATTCCATTCATCTCTTCTCTAAATCCCTCCTCTTTAGGCTCAGCTCCTTTCGGTACAATCTTCACCTTTGCCAGCGCTTTAGAAAATTGCTCAAGTAATTGTTTCGTGTCTTTCTGAATTGCAGCATAATCCTTTATATCCATAGTATAATCACAAAAAAAGGGTTAATAAATGTTTTAGTTCAAGAAACGTACAGCCAAAACCAATAATAAATTAAGGAGTCAATCTATCTCTATCTCTCGGGAATAAAGTCGCCTCACGAATATTCTGAATGCCTAAAATAAGCATCGTCAACCGTTCTAACCCAAGACCAAATCCTGCATGAGGTGGCGCTCCATATTTGAATGAATCGATATAAGAAGAAAAATCCTTTGGGTCTAAACCATTTACTTTCAAACGCTCTATTAATAGTGCGGGTTCGTGAATTCTTTGAGCCCCTGAAGTTATTTCCATTCCCAAATAGATAGCATCAAATCCTGCAGACAAACCATTTTTTTTAGGCATGGTGTAAAATGCACGTCCTGACACAGGCCACTCATGTACCATAACGATAGTATCAGGAAATAATTTTCCTAACTGTTGCTCAACCTCTGCCGACAAATCATCTTGCCCCATAGGCACCTTATGCTTCTTCATAAGTGCTGAAACCTCAGCAAACGTCAAATACTTTACACTAGGAACTTTCAAACTAACACCCAATAATTCCAATTCACTCTTGTTTGTCTCAATAACTTCTTTAATCATAAACTGGACCGCTCGAACCAACACATCCATAACCACGAACTCATCAGCAAAGGCCATTTCAAAATCCATTTGTCGAGCTTCATTTAAGTGCCGAATAGTGTTATGTTTTTCAGCTCTCCATGCAGTAAAAATAGCAAACACTTTTTCCATTGAACACGCAAGCATCTGCTTATACAATTGACAGCTCTGCGACAGATATGCTTTCTTATCAAAGTATTGCACTGAGAACAAATCAGTTCCCCCCTCGCTACTAGCACCAATTACTGAGGGAAAAACCGCTTCAATTGCTCCTTCCTTAACCATAAAAGATCTATATGCTTGCATCAAAGTGCTCTGAACTCTAAAAATTGCCTGTGTTCTCCGTCTATGCAAATCTAAAAACCGATAATCAAGGCGCTTCGGCAATTCAGTTTTAGAAAAATCACTCACATCGATAGGTAATGGATGCTCAGCAGCATTTAACACTTCAAACGACGAAGGTGCAATCTCTCTTCCACCAGGTGCCTTAGCACTCTTTTTAATCGTCCCAGAAATAACAACGACACTCTCTCGCTGTGTTTTACCCATCAAATCAAAAACTTCGCTCGGCGTCTCTCCTTTAAAGCCCGTCACCTGAATCTCACCACTACTATCTCTAACAACTAAAAATCTAAGCTTTCCAAGTTCACGAATATCATACAACCATCCAGCAACCGTCACACTCTTACCTTCATCTTTCACACTCAAATCAGCAAGCATCTTGCGTTCCTTCTGTAACTGCTGTAAATCCATAGAATAGTCAAAAAACCCAGCTTTTTAATCTTTATGGACAAGTAGATTAGGATGTTGTCTGTTTCCACTGCTTGTCCATTAGAGAATTTAGTTGATTATGTCACAAATTGTAACAAATTCTCTATACCATAATCCTTAAATAAGATAAAAAAGAAAACTCAATAATGCAGTTTCAAACAATAGATGAAATTAATTTAGAAACAACCGTTGAAGACCTATGCAAGGTGCTTCCAAATCCAACTTCAGAAAAAGAATATCTATGCAGACACAGACTGGAATACATAGGGGAATTGCCAAAATCAATCAGTAAAACTCACCCGTACAACCTATTTTATTTAGGAGGAGAAGTAAGTGCACTAACCACGAGAAGCTATCTAGAGAAGATAGATAATAGGCTTACTCTAGCTGATCTCTTCACACTAGAAGGAGACGAATTCTATCCAATTAATCCAAATTATGCGGAGCGTGAGAGTTAAATTCCTACAATCTTCTGCAAAAGCTCCATCGCCTTCTTCTTGTCAATACCTTTAATCCTCTGAACAGCCAACCCCATATACCCTCCAACTCGCAGTCCAGATTTCTCCGCAACAATCCTCCGCAACTCCTTCTCAAGCTCATCATCCGAAACCTTCTCAACCTTAACAGCATCATCAAACGCAACTCCCTCCAAAATCTTTCCCATCACACCCCTCACATCACTCACCCCAAGCCGACCATCACGCACCAACTCTAACAACCGCTCCAACTCCCTCTCCCCTAAAACTTTCTCAATTTCTTCAATTCCCTTCTTCATCTTTGAAGCAAATTCCATTCTCCACAAAGAAACCATCTTTGCCACTAAAGTCGCATCCTTATCATACACTTTCATCAACACAAAAAACTCATCTGCATAACCATCAAGAATCAAAGAAATCAACTCATCACTCAATCCCCTCTTCTTGAGTTCATCCCGCACCTCAGATCGTAATTTCGGCAACTCTTTCTTCACTTCATTCACTAGCTCCCTTCCAATCCGTAAAAGAGGCAAATCAGTCTCAGGATACATTCTCGCTCTCCCAGGAGAAGGTCGTAAAAATGCCGTGGTACCATCCGCCAACGCATTCCGAACCTCTCCCTCCTTCTTTCCCTTACTCACTTCCTCCTTCTGCCTCTCAACTTCCTTCAACACCGTCGCCACCATCATTGCAGGATCCTGAAATCCCTTAATCTCCACCTTATCATGCCCACTCACACTCACATTAATATCCTGTCGTATAGTCCCAATACCTCTTTTTACTCTACAAGCTCTCAAAATCTCCCCCAAATGTAACGCTGCTTCTTTTATCTGCTCCGGATTTCCCATAGACGGAGCGGTCGTAATTTCAACTAATGGAATACCCAATCGATCCAACCTAAAAATAACCTCTTTTCCTCCTCGCTCAGAAACAAGTCGAGCAGAATCCTCCTCTAAGGCAATACTCTCAATAGGCACTTTCCCAAAAGAAGTTTCAATATACCCTGAATGACCAATCAACACTGTTCTCTGAAATCCTGAAGTGTTAGATCCATCAATCACCATCTTTCGCATAATCTGAGAAACAGGATATAACTCACAATGCAAGAGTAATGCAATCTTCACCGCCTCCCATAAAGCTTTCTCATTCAACAGATGTGGCGGCTCTTCATCCTGCTCAACTAAACATACCGAATCCCGATAGCCCTGATAATAAAACGTCTTACCAAGAGAGGCCTCATACGCTACCGCAGCATCAACTTCTCCCGTCTCCCCCACAACCGGATGCAATGTCCGCATAATCGTGTAATGAGGTTCATCTTGCCGTAGATACCCCGGACACGCACAAAACAACTTCCCACAATCAAGTTGCTGATGAATCTCTAGTCCCGCTTTAAGCATCGCATCTGCCATGTAAAACAAAGAAAAAGAGATTATTTAAAACTGACTATAGTCAACGACGTTAGTTTTTCCCCGTTTTGTCGTTGACTAGATAGGAGAAAACTTAGAGCTTTCACTATAAATTCAAGTAAATCGGGCTAATTTACGCTCAAATAAATACTCCCCATCCTTAACAGTAAGAAGACCGTATCCTCGTTTCATCTCATCTAATTCTATATAAGTAATGCCAAGATTGTCTTTATAATGAGAATACGCTCCCCTATGACCAGAAAAAACATAACGAGGTTGTATTCGTTGTATTTCTGAGCGAAGAGATTGTGCTAAAGGAAAATGTAAAGCATTTAGAGGAGATTCATGTAGAAGAAGCAAATCTAATTCTCCAGGAGCTATTTCTTTTAAGGAGATAATGGAATTATCCTGAACTGATAAAGGGAGCATCTTTGAAGTATAATTCCCATCAATGCCAGCTAGATGTATAGATTCAGAACCTTGCTTAAAGGAAACAATCTGATAGGGTGAAAGTCGATAAGATAAAGGAAGAGTGTCTTGTGTAAGATCTACTTTTCTTGGTTCATGATTACCATGTATATAAAAATAAGGAGTATATTCAAATAAAGATTCAAAACGTTCATGATCTCCACAATCAAGAACGGCATCCGGCTTCTCAGTAATAAATGCGCTTTGAGCAGGTAAAAAATCTGAATGTATATCGGTAACCAATAATAACTTCACTGGAGCAGCTCCTCAATATAGGAACTTGATGGAACCAGAGGAAGAGGAAGAGCACCTTCAACAGTGATAAGTGAAGAGGGAGGATTTCTTAAACTATATTGTAACACTTTTCGTTCCTTTTCTCTAGAAAGCAATTGATTCAAAAACAAGGGTGAAATTTCTCTTCGTTCGCAAACACCTGTTAAAACTATAATATCAAGAGCATCTTGAGTACGGCATAATTTATAATCATTCTCTACATGTAGTTTCATTTTCATAAGTGTAATAGGATCGGCACAATTAACCAAAAGACCAAAAAAAGAAGGCCTAGTAGGACTTTCCCAACAAGAATCATCTATAACAACATCTCTTATTTTAACTCCTTGTTTTGGAGAACCGTTGGGAAAATAAACATCAATAGTGGCTGAACCAAGAGGATTACAGTTAGAATCAAGCGAATATCCTCTAACAGTAGACTTATTAGGTATTGAGCTTGACTTTCCAGCTATATCTATTTCATCAAAAACAATATCAACCAAAGAACTTTTTGAACGATCATAAAGAGCAACATCTAAATCTCGCGTACCTCTCCATTTAGTTATTGAGTCTATCCCAAGTTCATTAACAATGTTGCCAAGTACACCTAAACCGCCAATAAACATATACTCTTTCGAAAAACCAAGACTTTCAGCAGTATGTGCCAAAGCAAGCATATATCTAACCTGCTCAATATAACTTTGTCTTCCTTGTAACATTCCCAAATCGACCATACGCATATAGTTCTGTATGTGTTCTGGATTTTTCCCTATCATTTCTTCAACAATTACTAATGAATCCATAAATAAAAATATTCCTGATTTACCTTTTAAACCTTTCTATTGTAACCCCTTCCAAGATACAACAAATAAACCAATAGTACCCCAATGAGAGTACTAACAAACTGCCACATCCCAAAGAACGGAAGAATAACCACCTGCCCGCATATACCTACTGTATCATAATCGCTACAACTCAACTCCATCTGAGCAAGCTCAGATTCAGAACAAACAGCTCCTTCATCAACAACAGATTCACCACTTACCTGTACCTGCATATGCCCCTCAATACACTCCCCAGAAGTATACCTCGTCGCACAACTATAGCTACACATCGACTCACCAGGATAGGTATATCGAATGTTAAAGTAACACTCCATCTCTCCTTTAAGTTGATCGGGATCGGTTCTCCACGCACACGAACACTCCACTGCTCTATCGTCAGGTAGCGTACTATCACACTCATCTTTCCACGCAGGATCAACCGGATTAGGAAGACTGCCCATGCCTGCAGAATCCTGCACACAAAAGTCCTGAGCACTATAATCCGAGCACGAATCAATCACCGGCACGTTTCCTCTGCTCACTTCCAAAGTATCACTCCGAGCACTCTCCCCACTCGAAGAAGCAACAAAATAATACTCCGGATCTCCCTGTAGCCATCCATCATCTACATACTCAACAAGCCAACTAGACGTTGCTCTTCCCGATACAAAGGTGACGCTAACAGGCATATAACGTGCCAGCACATCAGACAAAAAGAAACCATCATCTTCCCGTACTTCAAAACTAACACTCGCCCCATTGCATGCTAAATTACCCTCCACAACCAACCGAACCACTTCTCCCTCCAGAGCCGTATCTTTCTCCCACGAAGCAAGAAATACACAATCAGAAGAATACACGCACGGTTCCTTCAAAAGAGGTGTTCCCACACATCCCGGCGGAGAAGAAGAAATCAAACTCCTCGTTCGTTCACCCGATGATTGACACGCACTCCACTCTGAATACACATAGGTGCACTGAACAGGTACCCCATCCTCACACGCATTCCCTATCCCATCTTTATCATCGTCTCTTTGATCAAGATTAACAACTAGCGGACAATTATCAATCCCGTCAATCACATTATCATTGTCAGAATCAGGATCAAATCGATTCGGATCGCACGCGTCTCCCAATCGATCACCATCAGCATTATTCTCCTTCCCTCCGACACCCGCATCAGCAACCAGCGGACAAAGATCGTCACCATCAGGAATACCATCGTCGTCAAAGTCATCATCCAAATCATCCGGATCACACCCTTTCCCCAATCCATCTCCATCCACATCTTCCCGATTAGCATTATTAATCAACGGACAGTTATCATCCATATCAACCTGATCATCACCATCAGCATTATCACACGCATCCCCCTGACCATCATCGCTCACATCTCCCTGCAGAGGATTAGGAA
>Ga0209542_10009315_pt1 | contig 18050 bp, 24 predicted proteins | sample RifCSPhighO2_01_FD_184028 | JGI IMG/M metagenome (GOLD analysis project Ga0209542, IMG submission 184028) | Soil microbial communities from Rifle, Colorado - Rifle CSP2_plank highO2_0.1 (SPAdes) (version 2) | ecosystem: Environmental > Terrestrial > Deep subsurface > Rock core/Sediment ...
CACAAAATTGAGAAGAGACAGCTTCATTGAAATTGAAAGGGCAGGCTCAACAATCGTGCAGCTTGGGAGCTTTCGTATTGTTATAACAAGGCCGCCATTTTCCGACGGGTGGGAAATAACTGCAGTTCGCCCGGTAAGAAAACTCGACTTGAAAGATTATAACTTAAGCGAGAAGCTGATGACAAGAGTTGCAAATCAGGCTGAGGGAGTTCTCGTTGCAGGCGCGCCCGGAATGGGCAAGACAACATTTGCGCAGGCTCTTGCAGAATATTATGCTTTGCAAAATAAGATAGTCAAGACAGTCGAATCCCCAAGGGACTTGATTTTGCCGGAAACAATAACCCAATACTCAATTTCGCACGGCGACACGCAGGAAATCCACGATGTTCTCCTTCTTTCTAGGCCTGATTACACTATTTTTGACGAGATGAGAAACACAAAAGACTTCCAGCTCTTTGCAGACATGAGGCTTGCAGGAGTCGGAATGGTCGGCGTCGTCCATGGAACATCTCCTGTTGACGCAATCCAGAGATTTTTGGGAAGGATTGAGATGGGCGTAATTCCGCAGATTATAGACACGGTCGTTTTCATTAAGAACGGAGCCGTGTTCAAAGTTCTTTCATTGAAGATGATTGTAAAAGTCCCTTCAGGAATGACCGAAGCAGACCTTGCAAGGCCGGTCGTTGTTATCAATGACTTTGAAACAGACAAATTGGAATATGAAATTTACAGCTACGGCGAGCAGACCGTTGTTGTGCCGGTCCAAAAAAACGTTCAAAAGACAGGCACTCACAAGCTTGCAGAAGCAACAATTCTGCAGGAGTTCCACAATTATTCAAGGAATGTTGAAGTCGAGGTTTTATCTGATAATAAATGCACCGTCTATGTTCCAGAAGCCGATATTGCAAAAATCATAGGCAAGCAGGGCGCCAATATCACAAAGATCGAAGAAAAATTAGGAATTGGAATTGATATCAAAAGCATCGATGAAAAATATGAAGTCAAGGGCGCAGCAAAAGACCAGAAAGAAATTCCTTTTGAAATACGCTACAAAAAGAACCAGTTGATGATAGAGCTCGGAATAGACATGCAGAATAGGGATGTCGATATTTATATTGGAGAAGAATTTTTATTGAGTGCAAAAGCCGGAAAGACCGGAGTCATAAAAATCAAAAAGAACAACAACATAGGCGGAAAGCTTGTCGATGCTTTAAACAATAAAAGCAAGATAAGAATGGTAATATAAAATGCTAGACATAAGGTTCATACGCGAAAATCCTGAAGTTGTAAGGAAAGATTTGCAGAAAAGAAACGACAAGGAAAAGCTTGCATGGCTTGACGATATTCTAAAATCAGACATTAACTACAGAAAATTGCTTCAGGAAAACCAAAGTCTCAGGCAGAGAAGAAACGAAATAACAGAAGAGATTAATGTTCTTAGAAAGCAGGGAAAAGACTTCAAGGAAAAAGTGCAGGAAGCAAAAGAGCTTCCGGAAAAAGTAAAGCAGAGCGACGAGCAGCTTGAAAAATTAAAGGCAAAAGTTGATTATTACATGATGCGCCTTCCCAACATTCTTCATGACAGCGTTCCAACCGGAAAAGACTCAGAAGACAATAAAGTCGTAAAAACGCACGGAGAAAAGCCTAAGTTTGACTTTGAACTCAAATCACACGGCGAACTTCTGCAGGAATTGGGATTGGCGAATTTTGAAAAAGCTGCCGAAATAAGCGGCCACGGCTTCTATTACCTAATGGGAGACATCGCAAGGCTAGAATTGGCATTGACAAATTTTGCAATAGACTTGCTTTCAGAAAAAGATTACGTAATGATTCAGCCTCCTTTGATGATGAGGCGCAAGCCGTATGAAGGCGTTACAGACTTAAAAGATTTTGAGACCATGATGTACAAGATTGAAGGGGAAGATTTGATGCTGATTGCAACATCAGAGCACCCGATTGCAGCAATGCTGATGAACGAAACTCTTGACGGTGAAAAACTGCCATTGAAATTCGCAGGCTGCAGCCCATGCTTCAGAAAAGAGCTGGGAAGCCATAGCATTGACACAAAAGGAATTTTTAGAGTGCATCATTTCAACAAGATTGAGCAGTTTATCTTCTGCAAGCCAGAAGATTCTTGGAAATTCCACGAAGAGCTTCTTGCAAATGCAGAAGAAATATTCCAAAAGCTTGAAATTCCTTACAGAGTCGTTAACGTATGCACCGGCGACATTGGAATTGTTGCAGCAAAAAAGTATGACATTGAAGCTTGGTTTCCGCGCGAGAATCTTTACAGGGAAGTTGTTTCCTGCTCCAACTGCACCGCATATCAGGCAACAAGGCTAAATGTCAAGTACAGAAAAGACAATGAAAAAGAATACTTACATACTCTTAACAGCACCGCAATCGCGACAAGCCGGGCATTAAGGGCGATAATTGAAAATCACCAGCAGAAAGACGGCACGATAAAAGTTCCAAAGGTTCTGCAGAAGTATCTTGGAAAAAAAGTAATAGGAAAAAAAGAGAAATAAGGAATTAAATGGCAAAAATACACTGGATTGTGTACCTGCTTGCAGGCTTTTTGACGTCTTCTGTATCCTGGAAACTCAATTATGATAAATTTTTGCTGTTTTTCTATGTTGGAATACTTTTCATTCTTATTGGGATAGCTAAAATGACGTTTTCTTCCGGAAAAAAAGATGAAAAGCCGTTGCAGCATAAAGCTCAAAATTCACAGGCTACACACAGACAACCAATTCATCAAAATAATCAAAATCTGAAAAGATGCCCGTACTGCAGCAATGTTGCAAGAATTCATGACAATTTCTGCTCAAGATGCGGGAGAAGGATTTAATTTTTTATTTTGTTATAATTAGGCGAGGCTTGAGCGCCTAGCAGCAAGCGAAAGCCGAGCTGTAGTTATTGTGAGGCGAAGCCGAACACTATTAAAATTTCTAATCATCAAACTTATTATAACAAAAATTATATAAACCAAGTTTAAGTTTCATCCTATATGGCATTGTTCAAGGACATACTGGCAAGCAACGAGACTCTTTTCAAGAACGACATAGCTTTGGAGTTTGACTACCAGCCGAAAATAACCCCATACAGAGAAAGGGAACAAAGAATCGTTGCAGAATGCATCAAGCCTTTATTTAATGAGAAAAGCGGCAAGAATGTCTTCATCTACGGCCAGCCTGGTGTTGGAAAAACCGTGTCATGCAAGCACATCACGGTGGAGCTTGAAGACCAGACCGATGACATTATCCCGATTTACGTCAACTGCTGGCAAAGAAACACGACTTTTAAGATACTTTATCACATTTGCGAAAAGCTGGATTTTAAGTTCATACAGAACAAGAAGACAGAGGAGCTTTTCAATATAGTCAAGCAGTCTCTCAACAAAAAATCAGTTGTTTTCATTCTTGATGAAGTTGACAAGCTTGAAGAATTGGATTTTATTTACATGATACTGGAAGATATTTACAGAAAAACAATTGTTTTGATAACAAACTACAAGGAATGGATAATCAATCTTGATGAACGCATAAAATCAAGGCTGATGCCCGAAGTCATCGAGTTCAAGCCGTACAATCAGGAAGAGACAAAAGGGATCCTCAAGCAGCGCATTCAGTATGCATTCCATCCCGGAGTGTGGGACGATGATGCTTTTGAACTTGTCGCAAAGAAAACATTTGAGATGCAGGACTTGAGAACCGGATTGCACCTGATGAAGGAAGCGGCGCACATTGCAGAGTCAAAATCATCAAGAAAAATAATCCTTGAGCATGCGCAGCAGTCATTAAATAAAATAGAAGAGTTTACCGTAAAAAATCCAGGAGATCTCGCTTCAGACGAACAGCTTATCCTTGAGACTATAAAGAAAAATTCAGGAAAAAGAATCGGGGATTTGTTTAAGCTCTATCAGGAAAACAACGGAAAACTAGTTTACAAGTCATTTCAGAGAAAAATTGAAAAGCTAGAAAAAAGCAAGTTCATAACCGTTGAAAAAACAGAAGGCGGCGTCGATGGCAACACCACAATTGTTAAATACAAAACCGAGAAGAAATTGACGGATTTTTAATCTCTTATTTCAAACGATTTAAAATTATTATGTTCTTTGTGTGAAACTTTAACTTCTTCAACTTTAGAATATCCCGGATTGTTTTTAATAAAATCAATAAGCTGATTTATTTTTTCTTCGCTCCCTTCTGCCACAACTTCAACAGTCCCATCGCTTAAATTCTTGGCATAGCCTTTCAGTCCAAGCTCATTGGCCTTTTTTCTTGTATTGTCCCTGAAAAAGACACCCTGCACTTTGCCGGACACTATAAGATGGACACATTTCATTTCAAAGAGTAATTTATTTTCCTATATAACATTATTGTATGTATCAATGAGCATAGAAGTTGAAAATTATATTTTTGAATTATTTTCATACGTAAACTACCACTGGACACTGGACATCTGTGCGTGTGAGATATATAAACCAATTCTACCCTTAAATCCTTTAGGCAGGGAAAAAACCGCAACCCCCACACGCGGTTTTCCTTGCCAATTTCAAAATAAGAAGGTGACAAAATGAGATGTGCAACATGCGGAGCATCAGTCAAGCCATGGTTTGAGGAATGCTATCAATGCCACAATCATCCCGCAAGAAACGGATCAATCCCTAATCCAATAGCGGCAAAGCATTTCATGAGGGAGATGAACATAGCAGGATGGAACTAAAAAAACAAAGGTGAAAAAATGGAAACAAGCAATAAGTTCATTGAAGGACTGTTCCTTCAGCAGATGAAGGAAGTAACAGCAAGGACAAACAAGCAATTGAGAAGCTTTGACGCGCAGTTCAGCGGCGTTCCTATAAAGCACAAAAGAATATGATAAAAAGGTGAAACCATGGAAGAAGACATGATGCATGACGAATTTGAAGGGGATTTTTACTCTTCAAATTTCCTTGAGGAATCAATGGATGACGATGAAATCAGCGGCATTGAAGAAGGGTTCATGCGCGGGTATCTGGGCTAAATATTTTTTTCATAAACTATTTATACTCCTTCTTTTTTATTTTTTTCATGAGAGTAATCAATTTTGATGAGATAAAGCTCGAAAAACAGGAAATAATTGATGATATAACAGAAGGAAAAATATTTGTCTATCCAACAGACACAATCTATGGCATCGGATGCAATGCGCAGGATGCAGTTGCAGTTTCTGAAATCAGAAAAATAAAATCACGCGCTCAAAATCCGTTTTCTGTCATCGCACCGTCAGTCAAATGGATAAAAGAAAACTGCGTTGTGGAAAAAGAAGCAGAAGCATGGCTGAAAAAACTGCCCGGCCCTTACACTTTGATTTTCAAGCTGAAAAAAGACTGTGTTGCAAAACAAGTCAATCCGGGATTGAATACGCTTGGAGTAAGAATACCAAAGCACTGGATAAAGGACATTGTTGCAGCCGCAGATGTTCCAATCATAACAACATCAGTCAACAAATCAGGAGAAGATTATATGACCTCTCTTGAAAACATTGATTCTGAAATAAACGGAAGCGTTGACTTTGTTCTTTACGAAGGCGAAAAAAACGGAAAGCCAAGCAGGATAGTTGACTTGACTGGAAAGGCGAAGCTAATAAACAGGTAACCTTTTTAAACAAATATCCTCATTCTATACTTATGGAAAGAATAAAGTTAAAGATTTTGGCAGCAGGAGACATTCACGGCGACACACGGCATGCAATGAAGCTTGCAGACCAGGCAGAAAAGGACAATGTTGACCTTGTCGTATTGTGCGGAGATTTGACATACCAGGAATCATCAACAGAAGGCATAATAGGCCCTTTCATCAACAAAAAAAAGAAAGTAATCCTTATTCCAGGCAATCACGAAACTGTTGCAACAGCTGATTTTCTCGCTGAACTGTACGGCGCAACAAACCTGCACGGTTATTCCATAAAGCACAAGGACGTTGGATTGTTCGGCTGCGGCGGAGCAAACATAGGATTGTTCCAGTTAGGAGAAGATGAAATTTTTGAATTAATAAAAAAAGGCCACGAAAGAATAAAGGACATGAAGACAAAAATCCTCGTAACACACGTTCACCCATCCGGCTCATTGATGGAAAAATTCTCTAACATATTTCCGGGAAGCGATGGCGTTAGAAAAGCAATTGATGTATTCAAGCCTGACATTTTATTGTGCAGCCACGTGCATGAAGCAGAGGGCATAGAGGAAATGATAGGCAGCACAAAAGTCATAAATGTCGGCAAGAAAGGAAAGATAATAGATATTTAATAAAACTCTAAATTACGCTTTTTTGATTTGGCCTTAACTTGAGCCTCTTCTTCCTCTTCCTCATCTTCGGGCTTTGTGTCCATCTTCTGTATTTCTTCCGGACTAAACAGCTCTGCAAAAAGATCTTCTGTTGAATCTGATGATTTTGTAGCGGTTTCTGTTGCAGCTTCAGGAGCAGAAGGTTGAGTTTCAGCAACAGTTTCTGTTGCGGCAGATGCAACGCTTGAAGAGTCCCCAAACATGTTGACAAAAGCATTCTGTGTTGTTTCAGCAGCAGGAGATATAGTAGGCTGGTTCGTAAAAACTTCCGAAGAATCACCCACAATGTGCTGGAGCATCTTGATGACTTTCCTTATCTCATCGTGCGAATCTTCCTTGGTGTTTATCTCCAGTTTCATGGTTCTGACTGGATAGTTGTAGCTTAAAAATCTTGCGGTTTTACAGAACAAAACAGTAATATCGCTTAAAAATCAAACATTAAGCTGCTTTTTGACTTCTTCAAAAAAAGGAATATGCTTATAATCATTAATTTCTTGGTCAAATACAGTATATTTGTTTACAAAATCCAGTAGCCTTTTTTGCACATCTTCGGGGGTTTCCTGATGTATCAAACACTCTATCTTCTTTATTTCTTCCAGAAACATCTCAAGAAAATGAGGTAAATTTGGCGCCAGATGAATGATTCCTTCTTGTAAAGAAATGCCTCCATTTTCAAGAAGATAGTTGAATAGCACTTGGGACGAGACAGCGTCATAGTTCGGCTTTGGAATGCCTTCAACAGCGTACCTCAACAAACGTTCAGAGAGTATAAACTCATAAGCTAAAGCCGCATCATCTGCTGGCAGATTTTTATCATTAAGGCATACAAGCATTCCGGAAACATCCACCCTTAGCTCTTCCAGCCCTGCAAGCGGCTTTGGACTCTTAATTGACAGGTATTCTGTAATTGGCATGTCGCCATGCCTGTGATGATACTCATGGAGCCAAACCCAATAAGTTGAGGCCTTTTCAATTGCAGCATCGTTTGCTTTCCTAACTAACTGAAAAGCGTCCTTTGACACTATTGCGCCAATCATTTTCTGTGTTATTCGCTTGTGTCGCTCTACAAATTTATTGATGAAATAGAATATGCTGTCATCGTTGCATTGAAGGTGGTCAATATGATTTTCTGGAAATAAAGCAACAACAATTCGCGACTCAAAGCCTTTTGACATATGTTCAATATTCACAGGCATCGTATGGCTTGGATATTTTTGCCTCAGATAGTTATTAACTGGGAGTTTTTTGTAAGTAAGATATTCCAGCGACAGGGAAGGAAAATAAGATGAGTCAAACAATGAAAAAATGTTGCCTGCGCTCCCTTTATTTATGTAATTTTTAGTGTTGATAAGGCGTGATTTTCCATCAAAAGCCATGACATCTTTGATAAAACATTGCACGATTGGCTGCTTGCACAAGTGCTGCGTTGACTTTATTTTTGTGGCAAGCTCCTTCAAGAACTCGGGATTTCTGAACGAGCTTCGTGGCCCTATGGATTTTCTGATATCATTAACTTCAGAAATCAGTTTACCAGTCTCTCCATTAGTGGCATCTTCTCCATTTTTCATGGCCTAACTAATAACTGTCGATATTAAAACGTTTTGTTTTACTTAAACACTTTCTGCCAGTTCATGTAGATGCTGTTGGCAACTTCCAAAGGATCCATTTTTTTTATCTCGCTTATCTTATTGTAGCTTTCCAGTATAAAAGCAGGCTCGTTCATCTTGTCCTTGTAAGGGCTTAAATAAGGTGAATCAGTTTCGCAAAAAAGCTGCGTTATCGGCACATTTTTCACAATATCCTGAAACTGCTGCGCCCTTACAACACTAGTTGGAATTGTGATATACCACCCATTGTCAGCTATCCTCTTAACAAGCGATTTCTTGCCGCAGAAGCAGTGCATCACCACCCTTTTCAGCTTGGATGATTCAATCATCTTGATGCATTTCTGCTCTGCTTTTCTCGAATGCACAACAATCGGCTTTCCAATCTGTTCAGCAAGCTTCATGGCCTTTTCAAAATCTTCCATCTGCTGTTTGCTTTCTCCGTCAACAAAATCCAACCCAACCTCGCTTATCGCAACAATGTTGTTTTTATTTTGTTTTATGAACTCAAGCTCTTCATCAACATCATAATCCCACAGCTTTATCGGGTAATCTCCGCTGTCAATGTCTTTTTTTAAAGCGTTTCTTGGATACAGCCCCATCCCGCACTCAACAATATCATATTTTTTAGAAATCTCAAGGCATTTGCGATTAGTTTCTGGATTTATGCCATTAGTAATTATGTGCCGAACGCCGGCATTCTTTGCTCTTCTTATTACTTCATCCAGTTGGTTAACAAGAAGATGATGGTCCAGATGCGAATGAACGTCAATGAAGAGTGCCATTTTATGCATTATCTATACTAACATTTAAATAATTATATGGAAACCAAAGCCTATGGACAACATATCTTTCAAGAGAAAAGCAAAAGAGCACTCAATCAACATAAAGGAGCTCAAAAAAATAAAAGGCTTCCAGCTAAAAAAAGGCCTTAAAGTAAATGACCTTCTTGAAAGCTACAAGTCAATCGGCTTTCAGGCAAGCCACATTGGAAAGGCTGTTGATATTCTGAATCAGATAAAAAAAGACAAGGCCGAGATATACCTGGCGTGCACATCAAACATGGTTTCTTCCGGATTAAGAGAAATAATCGCGCAGCTTGCAGAAAAAAAACTCATCAAGGCAATAATCACAACAACAGGTGCCATAGAGGAGGATTTCATAAAGAGCACAAATGATTTCTATCTTGGGAGCTTCAATGTAGATGATGAAGTTGTCAAGAACAACGGAATCAACAGATTAGGAAATATTTTTGTCCCGGACAAAAACTACTGCGATTTTGAAGATTTTCACATGAAGTTTATAGAGAAGCTGGCAAAAGAAAAAAACATCTGGAGCCCTTCTGAATACGCAATGAGGCTTGGTTTAGAATTAAAAGACACTAGTTCTGTTTTATACCAGTGCGCAAAAAACAAAATACCTATTTTCTGCCCGGGATTTGTTGACGGAGCAATCGGCGACCATCTTTACTTTCATAACCAAAGAAGCAAAAATAAAATAATAATAGACACGGCAGCCGACATAACAAATTTTTACAACATGCTTCTTCAGCCTGACAAGACAGCTGGCATAATTTTAGGAGGCGGCATCGCAAAGCACCATTTAATCGGAGCTGCTATTTTAAGAAATGGCCTTGATTATGCAATCTACATACAGACAGGCACAGAATATGACGGCTCATTGTCAGGCGCAAAGCCAAAAGAAGCTGTTTCGTGGAACAAGCTCAAATCAGAATCCAAGTCAGTCTGCATAGAAGCAGACGCAACAATCGTCTTTCCGATGCTTGCGTTGAGCATGCTTAACGAATAATTCTAAAATGCGCTCAAAAAACAACGTGCATTTATTCGCTGCGTCTTTTGTTGCAACTCTAATCACATTTCGTGCTTTTCTCCATTTTTATCCAAGCGCAAATTTTAGCATTGGAATTTACAATATTCATCATTTGTTCACAGGCACAATAATCCTGATATTCTCCACCCTATTACTAGTCAACAGGATAAACAATAAATTTGTAATCATGATGTCAGGGATAGGCTCTGCTTTGATTGCAGACCAGATAATTTACCTTATAGCAACAGACGGAAGCGACAAAGCATACCTGACCACCATTTCACTAAACGGAGCAATATTTCTTGGAATTTTGATTATAATCACTCTTTATGTAATCAATCTTTTTAAAAGAAAATAATAAATTTTAAAGAATATGCTTCAGAACACTTCTCAAATCCTTTCCCTCTACAACAACATCCGCAGCTTCCTTAAGCTCATCATGGCTGCAGTTGAACGCAATCCCAAGCCCCGCTTCCTGCATTATTTTGAGGTCATTTAAGTAATCCCCTACAAAAACACATTCACCAAGCTTTAGCCCTTCTCTTTCCGCTATTTTTTTCAGCGCAAGCGCCTTCGCTTCCATGTCAAATTCAGTTGCCTCAACGCTTTCAATATGCCCGTTTTTGTCAAAGTAAATCTTGCTTATGAACACATCATCAAAAAATTCCTCATAATTCGGAATAAACTTTTCAAGAAGCACATTAAGGGAGCCAGATATGACCGCAAGCTTGATTCCGTTCTTCTTAAGCTCTTCAAGCGTTTCAATCGCCCCGTCCATCAGCTTAAGCTTGTCAAGAGCCTTCATGAAATCTTTTTTATTTGCATTCTTCTCCTTCCACATGTTTATATCATGCTCTGCCCATTCCATATATGTTATTTTTCCGTCAAAGAATTTTTTCTTTGCGTCTTCCCTTCTGTGCGCATCAGTCTGGAAATAGTCATGGAACAGCTGCCATGAGAACTTTATGTTGTCAATTAAAGTTCCGTCAACGTCAAAGCAGACAAGTTTGTATTTTTGCATCTTAAGAAAAAATTATTTGCAGCACCTGTGAAATTCGTTTTCCATGTCATAGAAAAGATTGCAGAACTTTCTTGTTGCTATCTCAAGCTCCTTTTGACCTTTTTTTGTTATCTTATATTTTTTCATCTTGCCCTTGCCTTTAACTTCCTCTATGAATCCGTTCTCGCTCAAGGCCTTTAGTACAGGATATATCGTTCCAGGGCTTGGCTTCGTGCCCTTTCTTTTCTTTAATTCCTCGCTCAGTTCCTCTCCCGACATATTGCTTTTTCCTATCAGTTTCAGCACAATAAAGCTAAGAAAACCCTTCATCTCGCAGCATTTTCTCATATTATAATCAAAACAATGAATCCTATAAATATCTTTCCCAGATTGATATATCGTACAACCGATATATTTAAATATTAGTATCGCATATCCAATATTAGAAATAAATGATTTACAAAATACAAAGGTGAAAAAATGGGATGCAATGAAGAAAAATGTGATGAAACAAAAGATAGCTGCTGCGAAACAGACAGCTGCTGCGAAGACAGTAAATGCGGCTGCGAAGGAAAATGCGACTGCACAGGCGATAATATGGCCGTTATGGTTATGGGACTTGCAAATGACGCATGGTCAAAGCTAATGAAGGAAAAGATGAAAGCCGCTTACGAAAAGGCAATCGGACCGAAAATGGACCGGATGGCTCAGGTAGGAGTTGAAGCGTGCATAGCTTACTGGAACAACCAGATGAAAGACAAGGCAGCATTTGCCGAGTTTGAGGAGAAGCTGAAGAAAGCAATGCTGTAGTTACTTTTAGTGCGGTTATGCGGCAGGAGCAGACCCTCTTCCTGTCGGCATAACTTTATATACCAGCAAATTTAAACTGAAATATCAAATAGAAATTAAAAATCACGGTGATGAAATGGAATTTGAAAAAATAGTAATGGGAAGATATGCTGTAAAGAAATTTGACGGCAAAAAAGTCTCGGAAGAAAAAGTAAGCAAGCTTAAGGAGCTCATAAGGTATTCTCCCAGTTCTTACAACATACAGCCGTGGAAAATTAAAATAATCACAGATCAGGCAACGAAGGAAAAGCTTGCCCCAGTTTCATGGAACCAGCCTCAGATAACAACCTGCTCCCATTTGCTTGTGTTCTGCGCAGACAAAAATGTTGCAGACAACATAGACAGGCTTGAAAAATTAATGATTAAATCAGGCGCAGATGCAGAAGGGATTAAAGGGTATGTTGGCATGATGAGATCATTTGAAAAAGGAATGGATGACCAGAAAAGACTCGCATGGTCGCAAAGGCAAACTTATCTTGCGCTCGGCAATGCATTAAACGGATCAAAATCACTGGGATTCGACTCATGCCCAATGGAAGGGTTTGATTCAGAAGCTTATTCAAAAATGCTTAATCTTCCGTCAAACCTTGTGCCGACTGCATTGTGCACAATCGGATATGCAGCAGACACATCAAAATCAAAGGTAAGATTTGATGAAAATGATGTTTTCATATAAGAAGTACAATTAAATATAAAACAAGGAGGCAATAAAATGGGAAAAGGAAAAGGATGTTGTTAAGTTTTTTTGGATGGATTTTTATTTTTTTATTTTTTGACAAAAACAAAAAATTAATAAAGTAACTTTGGATAATATCTAAAATGCAAAACTCGCTGCTAATATTGCCGATTATAGGATTTCTTCTTTCTTTATATTCATTTTATGTTGAAAGAAAAACACAAAAAGACAGCAACTATAAGGCAGTCTGCGACATAAGCGACCGAATGTCATGTAGCAAGACATTCACGAGCGGCTACGGGAAGCTTTTTTTCGGAATCTCAAACGGAGTGGCCGGAATTGCGTTTTACATTCTTGTTATTGCGCTGAACATTTTTGGAATGACTAAAGTTATTTTTTACCTTTCAATACTGTCATTAATAGGCTCTGTTTACCTTGCATACGTGCTTAACTTCAAAGTCAAGACAGTGTGCATGGTCTGCTACTCAATCTATCTTGTGAACATACTTCTTCTTGTTTTCAGCTACAGGCTGCTGTAAAATAAGCATTAAAACCATGAACATAGAAATTCAGAGATCTTCTGAAAGAGGACTTACTAAAATTGGCTGGCTCAATAGCAGGCACAGCTTCAGCTTTGGAAATTATCATAATCCAAAGAAAATGAATTTTGGGCTTTTAAGAGTCCTTAATGACGATATAATTGGAGCAGGAAAAGGCTTTGGAATGCATTTTCATGACAATATGGAAATTGTTTCAATAGCAGTTGAAGGAGCTCTTGAGCATAAAGACAGCATGGGCAGCCACGGCATAATAAAAGAAAATGAAATACAGTCCATGTCAGCCGGCACAGGGATAAAACATTCAGAATTCAACCATTCTAAAAAAGAAAAAGCCCATTTTCTCCAGATATGGATTGAGCCGAAAGAGCAGGACATCAAGCCGGAGTATTGTCAGAAAAAATTTTCAGATGAAGATTTCAACAACAGGCTAAGGCTAGTGGTTTCCGGCAAAAAAGAAAAAAATACCCTTTGCATTCATCAGGATGCTTATTTTTTAATTGGGGATTTTAATAAGGGGAAAAGCGACTTGTACAAACTGGAAAAGGTATCTAACGGAGTTTATTTCTTTGTGATTGAAGGATCTGTAAATCTGGAAAATGAAGCTCTTGGAACAGGAGACGCAGCAGAAATAACCCAGACAGAAAAAATAAGCTTCAAGGCAACCGAAAAAAGCAAAATACTGGTTATAGAAGTTCCGATGAAATGATTATGGCGGACAATCTCCTTCTGTCCACGAAATGACCTTTTCGTCAAGGCAGGCAAAGCAGTTGTTGCTGTAAGTTGCCGCGCACGGGTATCTTATGCACTGTATCTTTGCAGGGTCAAACCATCCGCACACTGGCCTGATGTTTTCAGGGCATACATGCTCATTTCTCTGCTCCGGATTGCAGTCAACTGCCTTGAGCTTTGAACTTGGCTGGTCCTTGAGCTTACATCCGCAGCCGCATCCGTCAGTAAAGTATTCTCTCGACTCTTCACACTGGAATCTTATTCTGGAGCATTCATCTGCGCTTTTTCCTGCATATTTTGGCTCTTCTTGAGTATAATCACAGTCAGAATTTTTCACTTCTGGGCATTCTTCAAATTCACAGTCTGGTGTAATCCTTCCGACATATGTTCCATCCGGACATGCTTTTGCATCCATTGTGCACGCTGTCCTGTCTTCCTGCGCACAACCAATCAAAAATACAGCTAAAGAAAGTGAAATCATAATTAATATTTTATTTTTCATATAAGGAAAAGATTTTTTTGCAAATATAAACTTAACTGTTAAACTAAGGCAGGAGTATCGCGCTTGCAACCACGGTTGTCCATAATCCATCCTTGTTGCCCTCTGCTGACTGGCATACATGTATTGTCTTGAATATGTGGCCGCTGGCTTTGTATATGTCTTCTCGCTCTTCCCACGCCTGATTTGGGTCAAATTCAATTCCTAATGTGGTGGCCAGCATTGTAGCAGCTAAATCTTCTGCATATTCGCCTGACTTTTTTGCAGTTTCTCCATAAGAATGATGCTCTGACAAGTAGCCATAATTGTTTATATCTTTTGGAACCGCAATCCCTATGGCAGACGATATCAGCCTGTTTGGCTCGTTTGTGTCCAGCCTTGCCATAACGCAGAAAACTATCTCGCCCGGATTAAGGTGTGTTAATCCCTCGTCTTTTGGTATGATTTTGCAGTTTGGAGGCAGAATGCTGGATACTGTGACAAGATTGAACTTTTCAATGCCAGCATCCCTTAACGCAAGCTCAAATGATGAAAGCTTGTCTTTATGTATTCCGATGCCCTTTGCCAGAAAAATTTTGCTTGGAACCATTCTGCCTGATATGCAGTGATACTATAAATAATCTTGGTATTTGGCCTGCTTAACAATAAACTATATAAACTGCCAATTCAGGTTTATAGCTATGTATGACATAATCACAATAGGCAGCGCAACCCTTGATGTTTTTGCAAGGACAAGATTTTCTGAGATTATCAAGATAATCGACCCAAAAGGAGAAACAGATTTGCTTGCATTTCCTGTGGGAACAAAAATCCTGATTGACGAGCTTGATTTCACAACCGGAGGAGGCGGAACAAATACCGCTGTTGCGCTTGCAAGGCTTGGCCACAAAGTGGGCTTTGTCGGAAAGCTTGGAGACGGGACAAATTCAGAGTTTATTCACTCTTCCTTAAGAAAAGAAAAAATTGACTTGTTGTGCAGCCACGGAAAAGGAAATTCCGGCTATTCTGTCATACTCGACAGCATAGAGCATGACAGGACAATACTTGCCTACAAGGGAGTCAATAATGACCTGAAAAATTCCGATGTTCCCTACAAAAAGCTGAAGGCAAAATGGTTTTATTTCGGCGCAATGATGGAAACATCATTCCAGACGCTTGAAAAAATATCAGAATTTGCAAAAAAGAACAAAATAAAAATTGCCTTCAATCCAACATCCTATCTTGCAGAAAAGGGCACCTCTTATCTTAAAAAAATACTTGCAAACACAGAGCTTCTGGTTTTAAACAAAGAGGAAGCAGAAACCCTTGCTGGCAAAGGGAAGATTGAAGATGTTCTGCAAAAACTCCATAAATTCGGCCCGAAAATAGTTGCAGTTACAGACGGAAAAAATGATATTCATGTGCTGTATGACAATCATATCTATACTTCAAGGCCGCCATCTGTAAAAGTTTTGGATTCAACCGGCGCAGGCGACGCGTTTGCATCATCCATGCTGTCAGGAATTCTGAAAAAGAACGACGTAGAGTTTGCAATAAGGCTCGGAATAGTGAATTCAATGTCTGTAATAACACATTACGGCGCAAAGAATATACTTCTTTCATATCCTGCGGCGCTTAAGTCAATGAAGAAGCTGAAAATTCACATCAAAAAGAAAAAATTATGATTTATTCTATCGACACAAAAATATCATCATCTTCAACCTTAACTTTGTAGCAAGCCACGTTTGGCCCAGGCATCCTTGCATTTTGTCCATTTTTGACATCAAACTGCCATCCATGCAATGGGCACGTTACGATATTGCCTTCAAGCATTCCCTCTCCAAGAGATCCGCCTCTGTGAGGGCATGTATTGCGTATTGCAAAAAATTCCCCCTTTACATTGAACAGCGCAACTTCATTGCCGTCAACTTCAACAACCTTACACTCTCCGTGCTTTAGGTCATTTATATTTAAGACTTTTACAAAACCCATTTAATTCACATTCTTAAGTTTTCCAGCAGGATATTTAAAGTTTCTTGTTGGAACTGCAAAATCACAAGCTTTATATAAGACAAAAAAGCAATTTAAATCAAGAGGAGATATTTTGGATAAAAAAAAGAGATTTATTCTGTGGTTTAATGAGCTTTCAATAGAAGATGTTCCTTTAGTCGGCGGAAAAAATGCTTCTTTGGGGGAGATGTACAGAAACTTGACATCAAAAGGTGTCAGGATTCCAAATGGATTTGCGGTAACGGCTTATGCTTACAATTATCTTTTAGAAAAGGCAAAGATAAGGGACGACATAAAAAATATCCTGAAAGGGCTCGACACTCGAAACATGCACAATCTCTCTGAAAGGGGAAGGAAAGTGCGTGAAATAATCTTAAAAGCAGAGTTTCCAAAAGAGCTGGTAGAAGAAATAACAGCTTCTTACAAAAAACTGTGCAAGGAATATGGCCCAAATACAGACGTTGCTGTAAGAAGCTCTGCAACAGCAGAAGATTTGCCTGATGCGAGTTTTGCAGGCCAGCAGGAAACTTACCTTAACATAAGGGGAGATCACGCACTTATAGAGGCATGCAAAAAGTGCTTTGCTTCATTATTTACAAACCGCGCAATTTCCTACAGAGTCGATAAAAAGTTTGACCATTTCCAGATTGCACTTTCAATTGGAGTGCAAAAAATGGTAAGAAGCGACAAAGCATGCTCTGGAGTAATGTTCTCAATAGATACAGAAACGGGATTTAAAGATGCTGCTCTTATCACAGGCTCTTATGGATTGGGAGAAAATGTTGTGCTTGGCGCAGTCAATCCGGATCAATTCTATGTTTTCAAGCCGACTTTGAAAAAAGGCTTCAAGCCAATTCTGAGCAAGAAGCTCGGAAGCAAAAGAATAAAGATGATTTACAGCGACAAAGTCAAGCAAACAACAGAAAATGTCGAAGTTCCTTATGAAGACCGCTTCAAATTTGTCATCAATGACAATGAAATCCTGAAGCTTGCAGAGTGGGCATGCATAATCGAGGATTATTATTCCAAGAAAGCAAAAAAATTCAAGCCAATGGACATGGAGTGGGCAAAAGACGGCAACACAGGCCAGCTTTTCATTGTTCAGGCAAGGCCGGAAACAGTCCAAAGCCAGAAGAATTTTAATTTCTTTGAAGAATATATACTAAAAGGAAGAAGCAAAGTCATTGCAACAGGATTGAGCGTTGGAAGAAAAATAGGTGTTGGAAAAGCCCATGTAATAAAAAATGCCAATGACATCGGCAGTTTCAAGCAGGGAGAAATTTTGATTACAGAAAAAACAGATCCTGACTGGGAGCCTATTATGAAAATTGCGTCTGCAATCGTAACAAACAAGGGAGGAAGAACAGCGCATGCTGCAATCATAGCAAGAGAGCTTGGAATACCTGCAATTGTCGGAACAGAAAACGGCACAGAGCTTATCAAAAACGGAATTGATGTCACAGTATCCTGCGCAGAAGGAGAAGTCGGAAATGTTTACAGCGGCAAATTAAAGTATGATGTAAAAAAAACAGACTTAAGAAAATTAACAAGGCCGAAGACAAAAATAATGATGAACGTCGGCAACCCGGACAGCGCTTTTGAATTCTCGTTCATTCCAAATGACGGCGTTGGATTGGCAAGAGAAGAATTTATTATAAGCTCATACATAAAAGTCCATCCTCTCGCTTTGATGCATTATTCAAAATTAAAAGACAAGAAAGTAAAAGCCATAATAGACGAGCTTGCATATCCCTACAAAAGCAAGACTGATTTTTTCATAGAAAAACTTTCACAGGGAGTTGCTATGATTGCAGCCGCTTTCTATCCAAAAGATGTCATAGTGAGAATGTCTGACTTCAAGTCAAATGAATATGCAAATTTGATTGGCGGCCATGATTTTGAGCCAAAGGAAGAAAACCCAATGATAGGCTGGAGGGGCGCTTCAAGATATTATACAGGAAATTACAGGGAAGCCTTTGCACTGGA